>ENA-UOYD01000011-UOYD01000011.1-marine-metagenome-genome-assembly--contig:-NODE-11-length-156438-cov-7.295336_pt1 | contig 156438 bp, 150 predicted proteins | sample MGYA00238169_ERZ767097 | MGnify/ENA primary metagenome ERZ767097 (study PRJEB28937, sample SAMN06267346) | marine metagenome | isolation source: Columbia River Estuary | place: USA:Columbia River... | reverse complement strand
ATACGCGTCATATAAGCCATCTGATCTACGAAGTTTTTCATGACTAAAAGAGTAATTATTAGAATTGACCTTGTGATTATAATTTCTATCTTTTGGATCGTCAGACCATAAATCATTCAAACGTGAATATTTTTTTTCGATATTTGGCGAAATGAAAGAAATACGATCATTACGAAAACCAATGCTTTTAATCAAAAAATCACCAATTGGAGTAATTCCATCCCCTTCACCAATTTTTTCAGAAATCCCATTCCGACCTATAGCTATTGGTAAATTACAACCCATAAATCTTGCACCCCAATGGGTTACTACAAGATCATGAAATTTAGGATTCATAAAATGTGGCCACTTTTTTTAGCCTTAGTTTCTAAATACTTTTCATTTAATGGGTTCGATGCAACTTTAAGAGGCACACGCTCATCTACTACTATTCCCTCTGCCTGCATAGAGGTTACTTTGGCTGGGTTATTTGTCATAAGGCGGACTGATTTAAACCCCATTAAACGTAAAATTTCAGCCCCTATTTTGAAATTTCTCTCATCATCCTCAAAACCCAACCTATGGTTTGCTTCAACTGTATCAAACCCTTGGTTTTGAAGCGCATATGCACGCATTTTGTTTGCAAGACCTATACCACGACCTTCTTGGTTCATATATAATAAAACACCAGATCCATCTGAGGATATTGCTTCAAGAGCTGCTTGTAATTGATGCCCACAATCACATTTCAAAGATCCAATTAAATCTCCAGTAAAACATGCTGAATGTAGCCTTGAAAGTACTGATTTATTACGATCTGGATTTCCAATTTCAATTGCATAATGCTCCTCACCGCCATCTTGTGGGCGAAAAACATGAACACGACTTGCCTCTGCAACTTGAAGGGGCACATTAGCAGCTGAAACTTCTATTAATTGATTTGATGGATTTAATATTAGTGACAATATTTGTTTTAAATCTATAAAGTCCAATCCCACAATGTCTTGATCTGTTATATTAACCATCACTGCAGAGGGAATTAAATGAGCCGTCTTGCAAATTGCCAATGCTGTACGAGAAACATCCGCGCTTCCTCCAAATATGGGAGTAAAAGGCCCCTTAAGTGGCGTATTAAAATCATCACTCGGATCACATACTGAATGTACCCAATCTAAATCTTTGTCATCTGGGATAGCTAATCGCGCTATGTCCCCATCTGTAGCCCAAGTGGAAAGAGTTTGCGCTCTCCAATCTGTTATGGCCAGCTCTAAAGGACCTAATTTTCGCATTCCATTAAATCGGGATAATGTTATTGTTTCAGAAGACGCAACCAACCACTTCTCAAGCCCTAACCTAAACCCGACGGCCACACCCATTCGAAAGTCTGATCGAATTCGTGCAATTCTTTCTGATGCTGTAAGTTCAATTGACATTATTGGCCTTTACCCTCTGAAGACTTACTTTGAAGTATATAATTATAGAACAAAATATTAAATATCTAACTTATTTATAAATAGCTAAAAGTAATAGCGCGTATTTCTTGTTCTACTCAAAAAAATATTTATTGTATAAGAAAATACTATGGAATTTCACATGAGCTCTTCTACAAAAATACTATTAGTAAATAGTGATAGAGATTTATCTGAAGCATTAATTTATCAATTATCTTTAAATGACAAGTATCAAATAATAGAATCGGATGAAGATAACGTATTCACTCAAATTAATAATAATTCATTCAATATCGTTATCATCAATTCTCAACCCTCTAAATTGAATGGGCATAATCTTACCAAAAAACTCCGTACTGGCGGTTTTAAAAATCCAATCATAATGCTCATAACTCAATCTGATGCATCAAATGTAGATAATAAACTCACAATTGAAGCAAATGAATATATTATTAAACCATTTAAGTATCCAGCATTATTAAAATCCATAGAATTACAATTGCGGCAATTTGGAAAATCAGAAGACACGCAACATAATATTGGGTCTTATGTATTTAAACCAAACTCCAAAGTTTTGGAAAGTAAAAACAAATCTATTCGCTTAACAGAAAAAGAAAATGATATCTTAAAGTTTTTATATCAGAACTTAGAAACTATAGTCAGTCGTGAAATTCTTTTACATGAAGTCTGGGGATATAATTCTAAAGTAACCACCCATACGCTTGAGACACACATCTATAGACTACGCCAAAAAATAGAAATTGATCCAGCTAATGCCTGTTTTTTAATAACTGAAACTGGCGGATACAGATTGAAACCGTAAATTCTTATGAATAAAAAAGAAAGGTATACTATGCCCATAAAAGTATGCAGTTGGAATATTAATTCAGTACGCTTACGCGAGGATAGTGTCTGCAGATTACTCTCAGAGGAAACTCCAGATGTATTATGCCTACAAGAATGCAAAAGCCCAGAGGATAAAATACCAACAGAAAAATTCTCTAACTTAGGATATAAGTATTTAATTGCGAGTGGTCAAAAGGGATACAACGGCGTTGCTATATTGTCTCGATTACCTCTTAAAGAAATCTCTCGCAGAGATTTTGCATCCCTTGAGCACGCTCGCCACATTGCAGTAAATGTTGATAATAAACTAAATATTCATAACTTTTATGTTCCCGCTGGAGGCGACATTCCTGATAGAAACATAAATGAAAAATTTGGCCAGAAATTAGATTATCTAGGTGAAATGGCAGAATATTTTCAATCACAAAAACCTCAAAAATCAATTCTAGTTGGTGATTTAAATATTGCTCCAGGTGAAGAAGATGTTTGGGATCACAAAAAACTTTTAAAGATTGTCAGTCATACCCCACAAGAAATTCAAGCCCTCAATGAAGTTATGCTTTCTGCTAATTGGGTAGATATAATACGTAAAGATATACCATCAGGATTATTATATTCATGGTGGTCATATAGAGCTAGGGATTGGGATACAGCCAATAAAGGTAGACGCTTAGATCATATATGGGCGACAAAAGATATTGCCGATAAAGGGTATGGTAGTTACATATCAAGAGACGTTAGAGGCTGGGAAAAACCAAGTGATCACGCGCCAGTATTTGCGAGCTTTGATCTATAGTGTTGCCTGATCTAAATTTTGTCACTAATCAGAAGAAAAAATCAATAGGTGATTCATGCTAGAGCTTAACCAATCCAATTCTGAAGAAATCTTAATCAAAGACGTCAACGAAGATACATTCATGGATGATGTCATTGAAGCATCTAAATCTTCTCCTATCGTTGTTGATTTTTGGGCGCCTTGGTGTGGACCTTGTAAAACATTAGGGCCAGCTCTGGAGGCAGAAGTAAAAGCTACTAATGGTAAAATAAAAATGGTTAAAATTGATATCGATCAAAATCAAAATTTAGCTAGCCAGATGCGTATCCAATCAATTCCTGCTGTTTTTGCCTTTGTTGATGGTCAACCTATCGATGGTTTTATGGGAGCAAAAGCACCATCAGAGTTGAAAGTTTTTATAGAAAAGCTTTTAGAAAAAGTGACAGATGATGAGGGCGACCTCTCAGAAGCAATAGCAGTTGCAGATGAGATGTTAGAAGCAGAAGAATTCGATGATGCCGCAGAAACATTTGAAGCCATATTAGGTGAAGATCCAAATAGTTCACTTGCATTTGTTGGATTATTTAAATCAAAAATGGGTGCAAAAAAACTTGATGACGCAAAAAAGATGCTGGAAGAGATACCTGATACATTAAAAAATAAGCCTGAAATACTTGCACTTCAAGCGCAAATAGAACTGACAAACCAAGCTGAAGGTATTGGGGAACTTAACGATTTACGCAAACTACTATCTACTGATGTTAATAATCATCAAGTGCGCTTTGACCTTGCTTTAGCTCTATTTACAAAAGGGGAAACGAGTGAGGCAATACAAGAGTTGCTGACAATATTTAGGGTAGATCAAGAATGGAATGATGATGCTGCTCGTCAACAATTATTTAAGTTTTTTGACATATTAGGTGGTGAAGATCCCATTACACTAAGTGGCCGCCGTCAACTTGCTTCAATGCTATTTGCCTGATGCAAGATTTGATCTAAATATGCTTTATGTATAAATTAAATTCACTCCCAGAAACTATTTCATTGTTTCCACTTGGTAATGCATTGTTATTACCCCACTCTCGTCTACCCTTAAATATATTTGAGCCAAGATACCTATCCCTCTTAGATGACACTATGAAATCAGATCACAGACTGATTGGTATGGTGCAACCATTATCACCAAATCCAAAAAATGGTGACTTGCGGGTACACAAAATTGGCTGTGCGGGACGTTTAACTTCTTTCTCTGAAACTGGTGACGGTAGGTATATGGTCACGTTAACAGGTATATGTAGGTTTAGAGTTACAAATCTCATTGATGGATTTCTTTCATATCCAACTGCTAATATTAATTGGGATAGTTTTGGTGGAGATCTAAAAACCCCAAATGAAAACCAAAATATAAATAGAGAGAAATTCTTTGACGTTTTAGAGCGTTATTTTAAAATAATGGAACTTTCCACAGATTGGGATGGCCTCAAAGACGCTGATGATATGCTATTGATAAATTCTTTAGCGATGCTGTGCCCATTTGAACCTGAAGAAAAACAAGCCCTATTAGAAGCACCCTCCCTTGATACAAGACGTGAAACTTTAGTAACATTGATGGAGTTTGCACTTAGGGACGAAAACAGCACTATGGACAAAATACAATGATCCAAATTGATCCAAAAATGTTAGAAATACTGGTTTGTCCTATTACATTTGGATCACTTACTTATAATGCTGAAACACAAGAGCTTATATCAAATAGTGCAAAATTAGCTTACCCTATCCGTAATGGAATACCAGTTATGCTACCTGATGAAGCTAGAAAAATTGATTAAATAATCTGACCTTGCAATAGCTTTGGTAGGTCTCCAGAGAGACCTGCAGCATGGCGCATAAAGCTCCTGCGTAATTGTGGTGTAGCATTTACACCGCCTAAACCAATATCTCTTATTGAACGTAAAAATGTATTATCATTAGAAAATAATTTATTGATACTATCCGTTGCTACCGCCATCGCAGATGTATCAAAACGTCTCCATTTCTGATATCTTTCTAAGACATCTTTTGAAGAAAAGTTTTCTCCTCGCCTTTTTGCAAGCGCTAAAACTTCTGTTAATGCTGCAATATCTTTTAACCCCAGATTTAACCCCTGCCCAGCAAGGGGATGAATTCCATGAGCAGAGTCACCCACAAGGACAGTGCAGCTAGAAATAAAACTTTCCGCTATTGATAGGCCTAGAGGATAACTAAAACGGTCACCAACCAAACTTATTGGCCCTAAAAAATTTCCAATTACAGGTGAAAGGGCTGATAAGTAATCCTCATCACACATTACATTTATATCTTTAGCTTTATCCTTCGTTTCAGTCCAAACTATTGAGGATTTATTACCTGGCAGAGGCAAAATTGCTAAGGGCCCCGATGGTGTAAAAAATTGATGTGCTATACCATAGTGTGGTTTTTCGTGAGATATAGCACATACTAAAGCTGATTGATTATAATCCCAACCAATATGAGAAATATTTGACCATTTAGCTATTTTTGAATTTCGTCCATCACACCCTATTAGTAAACGTGATCGTAAAATTCGACCATCTGATAAGTTTAAACTCACCCCTGTATCGTCAACAGATTTTGAAATAACTTCTGTATTATAAATATATTCAATCTGTTTTAATTTTTTTATATTGGTTTTTAATGCTTCACGAATATGACGGTCTTCAATTAAATGCCCCATTGGGCCTTCTTCAAGTTCTTGATGATCAAAGTGTAAAAACCAATCTGAAGCACCCTCACCAGCTCGCCCATCACTAACCTTTATATCAAGAATTGGCTCAGCATTTTCTTCAATATAATTCCAAATTCCAAGTGCTTTTAGCATTCGAATAGATGCGTGAGACAATGCATATGCTCTTCCATCAAAAACATGTGTCTTTGATAATTGATCTGATTGGCGATCAATAACGGTTACATCAAAGCCGATACTTGATAAAGCAATAGCCATTGCACTACCAATAAGCCCACCTCCAACAACTAAAATATCTGTATCAAAATCCATATTCCGATTATCTATGAATTAACTAGATTGTCCACGCTACAAACCGTCGCTAAAGTAAAAAAATAGGAGATAATAATGACACAATTATGGCTGAAAATGACTGCTTGTGATTTAGGGCGTGGAATTGATAATGGCTCCATTTCTCCATTAGCATTAGTAAAAACCTATATAAATGCGATAAAAAAACATCCATTACAAAACGAAATATATACTAATGTATCTTCGCTAAGGGCATTAAAAGAAGCTGAACAAGCAGAAGTAAGGGCAAAAAATAATACACGTTTAAGTTTGCTAGATGGCGTTCCAATATCATGGAAAGATTTATTTGATAGTAAAGATATAAATACCGAAGCTGGTACTTTATTATTATCTGGCAGAGTTCCACAATCCGATGCTGTTGTCTTACAGCACGCCACAAAAGCTGGATTGGTTTGTTTGGGCAAAACCCATATGTCAGAGCTTGCATTTTCAGGTCTAGGTTTAAACCCTATGACAAAAACAACACCCTGTATAAACAATTTAGATGCAGTATCGGGTGGTTCATCTTCTGGAGCTGCAGGATCAGTAGCATTCAACCTAGCCTCAATCGGAATAGGATCTGATACAGGTGGTTCAGTAAGAGTTCCAGCAGCATGGAACGATTTGGTTGGGCTTAAGACAACCAGTGGAGATATTTCCCTTGAAGGTGTCGTACCTTTGTGCCCAAAATTTGATACTATTGGACCCCTTTGCAGAAACGTTGAAGACGCAAGTGTCATTTATTCAATATTGAAAAATAAAGATTACACACCCATTAAAAGCCCAAAATCCTTACAACTACTGCGGTTAGAGGGTATTACCGAAGAAGGCATTGAGAATTTACCACTCATGGCTTTTAATGACGCCTGTGCTAAAATTTCTGGAAAAGACATTAAAATTACTAAAGATAGATTTCCAATTCTTGAAAAACTTTTGTCATTGTCTGCTATTATTTATACATTTGAAGCATACCAAGTCTGGGGCAAAGTATTAGAAAAAGAGGGTAAAAAAATGTACCCTGAAATTTTAAATCGTTTTATGGCAGGTAAAAATTACTCCCAGAATGAATATAAAGATGCATGGACTATTGTTAATAATATTAGAACAGAGTGGATAAATTTTACGCAAGAATTTGATGCAGTAATTTTACCTACATCTCCAATCCTGCCACCTAATAAATCAAAATTGTTAAGTGATAGCTCATATTATAAACGTGCAAACCTATTAGCATTAAGAAACACACGAATTGGTAATATGCTTGGACTGTGTTCAATAACACTACCAACATCCCAACCCTCTTGTGGGTTTACGATTATGGGTGCACCATTTTCTGAATTAAATCTACTAAGTATTGCAGCCAAAATTGAAAGCGATATGGCTTGATAATAAATTTGGACTAACTGTTAAAATAAAGTATAGTGAATAAAAAGGGCGTTAGACCCTATTAAAACGAGGCAATAATGGATTTACCCGAGCGGTTTTCAAACCTGCCAGCTTATGCATTCCCGCGTTTACGCGCACTGCTAGATAGTCATCCAGCGGGGGGTGAAGTGTTGCATATGTCTATAGGTGAGCCAAAACATGAATTTCCAAATTTTGTAGAAGATATTTTAATAAAAAGTATAAAAGATTTTAATCGTTACCCAAGTAATGATGGTTCCCCTGAATTATTAGATGCAATTTCCAAATGGGTTAATAAAAGATACGGGGTTATTCTAAATCCTGAGACACAAATTTTATCACTAAATGGAACAAGAGAAGGGCTATTTAATGCTCAAATTGCATTATCCCCAGAGACCAAAAACGGCAAACCGACAAAAGTTTTAATACCTAACCCTTTTTACCAAGTATATGCAGTTGGAGCAGCTACAGTTTCTGCTGAACCTGTATTTGTACCAGCATATGCTGAAAACAATTTTATGCCTAATTATTCAGAACTTCCAAAAGAGGTTTTAGACCAAACTACAATATTATTTCTATGCTCCCCAGCCAATCCGCAAGGAACTATGGCGACATATGAATATTGGGTTGAACTTATGCAGCTTGCTGAAAAACATGATTTTAAAATTTTTGCTGATGAGTGTTATTCAGAAATTTATCGTGACGCTGCACCTGTTGGAGCTTTACAGGTTTCTCATGCGATTGGTGCTGACCCTGAAAGACTTGTAGTTTTTCATTCATTATCTAAAAGATCTAACTTACCAGGTTTGCGTTCAGGTTTTGCAGCTAGTGGGCCTAAAAATATTAAAGAGATGAAACAGCTTCGAAATTACTCTGGCGCACCAAACCCGACACCACTTCAAACAGTTGCCACTGCAGTTTGGTCGGATGAAAACCATGTTATTGAAAACCGTAAATTATACCAAGAAAAATACCAAATAGCAGATAATATATTTAGAAATGTAAAAGGCTATAATTCACCACAAGCAGGATTTTTTCTATGGCTGCCAGTTAAAAATGGTGAGCAAGCAACGCTCAAATTATGGAAAGAAGCTGGTATTAGGGTGCTGCCTGGCTCTTATTTAAGCAGAGATGTCTCAAATAAAAACCCAGGTGAAAACTACATTCGTGTAGCAATGGTTGCACCATTCGAAGAAACTAAACGTGGACTACAGACAATTAAGGATAATTTATATACGTTATGAGCATGGCAAATAGCACACGCCCTCGGGGGCCTATATTAGAAACACAACTAAAAACTCAAATTCGAAATCGATTGATGGAACTGTTGGGTTTAGTTTTAATATTTTGTGCTTTTATAACATCTACAGCACTTTACAGCTACTCACCTAATGATCCAAATTTTTTAAATTCAACATCAGGTGATGTTCAAAATATAATGGGATTTTATGGTGCATCATACGCGATGACGTTAATGTTTGCTATCGGATGGGCGTCTTGGGCATGTAGCTTAGCAATGATTATATGGGGTTTTCGATTATTATTACACCGAGGTCACCAACTAATATTAAAACGTGGCGTCTTTTTACCAATATTTTTAGCATTTACTGCTGTTTTTATGGCAACAAATGTACCACCTGCAAATTGGCCAAATAGCTACAATCTAGGTGGTTTTTCAGGTGACGCAATTTTTGAGGTTCTTGTGGATTTCAATCCAATTGATTTAGCAATTTGGGTAAAATCAGTATCCTTATTTTTAGGTATCAGTTCCTTCTGTATTGGGCTTTTTTCATTAGGCTTTAGTCTTCCAGAAATAAAATCGATTTTAAGCCGAAGCTTACAGGGTGTTATATTTACTGTTCTAATTTTATGGAAAATCATAAAAAAATTAATACCACATTCAAAAAATAAAAGTGCTCTAGTACAAACAGATAATGACCAATTGGACTCAAGCTATAATATTGGAATACAAAGATATGATAATATTGAAGACGATACAGAAGTATTAGACATTCCCAAAAATGGTGGTTTGAAATCCTTATTACCATCTTTTACAAAATTTAATAAAAACGAAAAAAATAATTCAAACACAGAAATACTTGATGATATTTCTCCAGATTCTGCCAGTACAGATAATCCAGATCGTGTTACACGAAGAATTCAAGAAGCCGTCCATAGAAAGAATCTCAAGAACAACAGAGATGCTCCCATGGTTGATATTGAACCTATTGATGAGCCATCAGTGCCAACGCCACCGGATGCAAACTTTTATGATGATGCAAACGAGCGCTCAATGGAATTACCACTAGAAACAAAGCGAAAAGAACCAACATTACTTCGCCCATCAAGCGCAAAATCTGTAGTCGAACATCCTTCAAAAAAACCCATCCCTCAAAGCAAAAAAGCAAAATCAGAAGCCCAGCCAACGTTATTTTCTGAGAATATGGCAAATTATGAACAACCAGCCCTAGATTTACTGGAAAGTCCAAAAACTGTTATAAGACAGCAATTGTCTGATGAAGCATTAGAAGAAAATGCGCGCATGTTAGAAAATGTATTGGATGATTATGGCGTTAAGGGTGAAATTATTTCAGTCAGACCTGGGCCAGTTGTGACTATGTATGAATTAGAACCAGCTCCTGGCCTCAAGGCCAGTAGAGTTATTGGCCTAGCTGATGATATAGCTAGATCAATGTCAGCACTAGCAGCTCGAGTATCAACAGTGCCAGGCCGAACAGTTATTGGTATTGAATTACCAAACGATCATAGAGAAACTGTATTGCTTAGAGAGATTTTATCAGCGCGTGATTATGGTGATGGGAAACACGGTTTACCACTCGCCCTTGGGAAAAATATAGGTGGTATTCCTGAGGTAGCTGATTTAGCGAAAATGCCTCATTTGCTAATTGCTGGTACAACAGGATCTGGTAAATCTGTAGCCATCAATACAATGCTATTATCATTGTTATATAAATTATCACCTGATGAATGCAGGATGATTATGATAGACCCTAAGATGTTAGAACTATCTGTTTATGATGGAATTCCTCATCTTCTATCACCTGTCGTAACAGATCCTAGAAAAGCTGTTGTTGCCTTAAAGTGGGTAGTTGGCGAGATGGAAGAACGTTACAGGAAGATGTCCAAAATGGGTGTCCGTAATATTTCAGGGTATAATAGTCGTGTAGCAGATGCTCTTGCTAAAAATGAAGATTTTGAACGTACAGTACAAACTGGGTTTGACGATAATACTGGTGAAGCAATTTTTGAAACTGAAACATTCAAACCAGAAAAATTACCTTTTATTGTAGTTGTTGTGGATGAAATGGCCGACTTAATGATGGTTGCAGGTAAAGAAATTGAAGCTTGCATACAAAGATTAGCACAAATGGCTAGAGCATCAGGAATACATTTGATAATGGCCACTCAGCGACCATCAGTAGATGTTATTACAGGTACAATTAAAGCCAATTTTCCAACTCGAATTTCATTTCAAGTTACATCAAAAATTGATAGCCGTACGATCCTAGGAGAAATGGGTGCTGAGCAATTACTTGGAATGGGTGATATGTTATATATGGCGGGTGGTGGAAAAATTACACGAATACATGCACCATTTGTATCAGATGAAGAAGTAGAGTTAATAGTTAACCACTTGAAAAAATTTGGCCCACCAGAATACGTGAGTGGGGTCGTAAAAGGACCTGATGACGAAAAAGCATCAGGTTTAGATTCAATTTTAGGATTAGGTGGTAATACTGATAAAGAATCTGCTCTTTATGATCAAGCTGTAGCTATCGTTGCTCATGACAGAAAATGTTCAACTTCATACATACAAAGAAAACTGTCTATAGGGTACAATAAGGCAGCTAAAATTGTGGAAGAAATGGAAGATAATGGAATTGTGTCTGCAGCAAATCACATTGGGAAGCGTGAAATTTTTCTACCTGAACAAGATTAAAAATTACAAATGATCAAATAAGACATGATATGAAAATAGTAGAAACTGTTATTAAAATGATGCTTAAAATTAAAATACTTTTCAAAGTTTTATTCATTACATGTTTCATGACACATCCTTCCTTTGCAGAAAAAATATCTCTAGGTAATATAAGTGACTACATAAATGGACTTAAGATGGTTGAGGCTGATTTTGAGCAAGTTAACTCTGATGGTTCAATCGATGCAGGCAAATTATATATCAGGCGCCCTGGAAAAATGAGACTTGAATATGAAGCCCCAAATAATGCTTTAGTTATAGCTGGAGCAGGGAGTGTCGCAATATTTGACGACAAAACTAAGAATGGACCAACAATATTTCCATTAAAGAAAACGCCTTTAAATCTATTATTAAAAAAAGATGTGAATTTAATAGAAAATAAAATGATATCTGAGCATACAGAAAAAAATAAGAATACTTTTATTGTTGTCCAAGATCCTGAGAGGCTATCTCAAGGTAAAATTGAAATGGTATTTAGCAATCAACCTATATTATTAGAGAGTTGGACAATAACAAATCAATCTAATCAAAAAACTAAAATTATGCTAAATAATTTACATGAAGTGGCTAAAATACCATTATATTTATTTAATATAACTGCAGCTAGTAAAATTAAAAACTAAGTACACCGAGCTAGTTGTGCGCTATAATTTATCGCTCTTTTTTGAACTGACTTAGCAATTTTCATAAGCCATTTCTTCTTTTTATATGATCCACGCCTGAATCCTGCGTGACCTTCATGATAAGCTAAATATTGATTATAAACATCACTTTTAGGTATACCATTACGTTTGTAAGATTTATGCATATACCAACCCATAAAATCTGAAGCATTTCTAAAACTGCTTCTTCTAGAAAACGTACTACCTGTTTCTTTTCGATATTCATCCCAAGTTCCATCCAAAGCTTGAGCGAAACCATATGCTGAAGATTGTCTTCCCATAGGGATAATCTTAAATTTCCATTGGTATGGTGTTTTTGCAGTACCAGTAAATCTGCTTTCTTGGTAAATAGACGCCATCATCACTGGTACGGGCACACCCCAACGACGTTCAGCTCGTACCATTGATCGATACCAAGATTTACGTTCTTTTTTTATTGAACAAGCATTATCTAAATTATGAGGCGGATCAGTTCTTAATCCTGAACAAGCAGTTAGAAATATACTTGCCAAAATTATTAAACTAATTTTTTTCATACTTTTATAACCAATTATAACTTCGAAGAATAAAAAATTAATATCTTAAAGAAGAACACCTAGCAATACAGGCAAAGCAAATACTGAAAGAACAGTTGATGCTATAACTAGCCCTGCTACTTCATTTGCATCTGCACCGTATTTCTGAGCTAATAAATAAGAAGTTACTGCCACAGGCGTAGCAATTTGCATAACGAGAACTGCAAATGCAACATCATTTAAATCAAAATAAACTCCAATAATCCAAGCGACACCAATACTAACAATCAATTTTAATACCGATAAGGTTATAGCACGAGAAATCATCTTCATTTTTAATCGAGCTAGTGCAACACCAAGTGTAATTAACATCAAGGGAATAGCCATCTGCCCCATTAATTCTAATGTATTTGTTGCCCATTTTGGTGTTTGCCATCCTTGAATTAAGAACAAAGCTCCAAGCAAAGTCGCCCAAACCATCGGCTCTTTGAACACTTTATTTACACTTCCTCCACCAGACACCATCCAAACTCCGATAGAAAACGATCCAACTGCCATTACTGCAAAAACAACAACGGCATAACTTAAACCAACTTCACCAAATGCAAACATTGCAAGTGGTAGCCCTAGGTTTCCAGTATTACCAAAAATAAGTGGGGCCCAATAAGTAGCCATATTAAGTTTGAATATTTTTCCAACTATCCAAAATATTAAAGCTAAACATATGTAAGCAATTAAACTAGAAAAGAACAAATTTGATAATGTATCTGCAGTTATATTGGCTTTCATCAAAGCAACAAATATTAGTGCTGGCACTGATAATGTCATTGCTAGTCTAGTCACAAATTCAATTTCATAGTTCCAACCACATTTAACCCACGCAAAACCAATGGCAGCGAGAATGAATACCGGCGCAACTATTTGAAAAACGGTTAATATAAGTTCCATATAATTACAAAACCTAGTGTGGACAGTTTGTCAATCTAAGAGTAATTAGTGATAAAGGATTAAGTAGATTTTTATGTTAGAAGTAAATGCAAAATTTTCAATTGGCCAAGTAGTCCGCCATCGCAAGCATCCTTTTCGGGGTGTGATATTTGATATTGATCCAACTTTTTCAAATACTGATGAATGGTGGGAAAGTATTCCTGAAAAGCACAGGCCGATTAAAGAACAACCATTTTATCACCTCTTAGCTGAGAACGATGAATCTTTTTATGTCGCATATGTTTCAGAGCAAAATTTATTAATTGATGAAACTGGAGATCCAATTGAGCATCCTGAAGTTGCTGAAATGTTTGGTGAGATGACTAACGGCAAATACAACGTAACTTCTCATATGAATTAATACGCTAGTGATGCACCATCTTTTCTCGCATCACTAGATCCAACTAAAGTACCATTCTTATAATCAATTAGTATTGCTTGAGCTCCTCCGATAGGAGTATCAGGCACTATAAGATTATGCCCTAGATCTGTTAATCCCTGGCATACATCATTTTTATAGCCACGCTCTACTTTTAAAATTCCCCCATCAGCAAAGCTTCTTGGCGCATCAATGCTTGTTTGCGGATGTAAATCGAAATCGACTATATTAGAAACAAATCGACTGTGACCAGTAGCCTGGTAAGCGCCACCCATAACGCAAAATGGCATAAGAATTTTATCGTTTTTCTTTAACATTCCAGGAATTATCGTATGCATTGGGCGTTTTTTAGCGCCAACTTCATTTGGATGATTTCTTTCTAAGGTAAATCCAGCTCCTCTATTTTGAAAATTAATTCCATACTTGGATGATGCAAAACCAGAACCAAAAGAGTGGAAAACAGAATAAATAAGTGAAACTGACATTAAATCTTTATCAACAATAGTTAAGCAAATAGTTTCTTTATGCACTGACTCTGTAATGGATTTTACATTTACTGTAACAGACCTAGGATTAATTAATGATGCTAAATTTTTTGCTGTTTCCATTGAAAGCATATGATCAATACGATTGCTTTTATCTGCAATAAATCTATTTCTCGCATCATATGCTAATTTTGTTGCTTCAGCTTCAATATGAGTACGCTGTACTCCAAATGCATCCATAGATTTTATATCAAAATGTGATAGAATGTTATTAATGCATATAGCCGTTGCACCCTGCCCGTTAGGTGGGTGCTCAAACATTTCTATATTTCCATATTTTCCTGAAATAGGAGTGGTATAGTTACACTTAACATTTTCAAGATCTTCTAGAGAATGAGTGCCGCCTAATGCATTAAGGGATGACACCATATCTTCCGCAACTTCACCTTTATAAAAACCATCACGCCCTTTTTCTGCTATTTTTTCTAATACTTTAGCCTGCATAGGCGCTTGAAATAATTGCCCTACTTGTGGGGGCTTACCTTTTAATAAGTAAAAATCACGCGCTGCTCCTTTTAGTTCACGCTCGGCAAGAGACCAATCAAAAGCTGTCCTTGGAGCGATTGGGACACCAGATTTCATATAATGAATTGCTGGCGCCAAAGATGCCTTTAAACCTATCTTTCCATAATCAGCACTCAATCGACAAAAAGCATCAATTGCACCTGGCATTGTAATTGATTCAACTCCTCTAAGAGGCATTACTGAATGCCCAGACTCTCTTATTTTTTCAGCACTGATTTTTTCTGGGGCTCGCCCAGAACCATTTAAAGCGATTATTTCTTCAGATCCTGCAGGGCTTAATAATATAAAACAGTCGCCACCAATACCTGCCATCTGGGGTTCTAATACACCTTGTAGTAAAGCAGCAGCTATTGCAGCATCTACTGCATTTCCACCAGCTTCTAATATTTGGATAGCTACTTTTGAAGATAATGGATTTGAAGTAGAAGCCATTCCATTAGAGCCATATACTGGAGACCGACCAGGTAAATGAAAATCACGCATTTTAATCCTCCACTTGCACAAATTCTATTATTGTAGCAAATTAATTATATGAATAAGTTTGTATCAATAGATAAAGATGTCAACCAAAGTTATGAGAATAGTATTCATTTTCATAGAACAGAACTAAGTCCGATAATTTCACTTTATGGTAGAATGGTTGCTGCAGGAGAATGGCGTGACTATGGAATTTCTTCATTAAAAGAAGTAGCCATATTTTCGATATTTAGGAGAGCTGCAGAACATCCAATCTATACGATAGAAAAACGTCCAAAGTTAAAAAGTAAGCAAGGTATGTATAGTGTCGTTGGAATGGATGGTCATATTTTGAAAAGAGGATCTGATTTAAAAGCAGTACTTCAAGTATTAGAACGCAAATTAATCAAATTAGTTAAATAATTTATGTGTTTAAATTATTATACGCTTAATACTTGTTATTAGCCCACCATTATTGGTTTTTATTCTTTCTTTAGCTTTATCTAGAGGCTCCTTAGTCACTTTCATATGATACCCATTAGCATGTAATAAGTTTTTTTCATCTAACATCAATCCAACATGACCTTTCCAAAAAACTAAATCACCTCTTTTTAAATATTCATTATTTTTAATCGTAATACCTAGTTCTTTTTCTTGGTCAGAACTATCGCCTGGAGAACTATGACCAGCATTTCTTAAAGCAAGAGAAACCAACCCTGAACAATCAACCCCATACTGTGAATCACCACCCCAAAGATATGGTACTCCTAAATATTTTTCTGCTGTTTCAAGAAAATCTTTTTTTAATTCAGTTATTGGTTCGATGTGCATTTTGTGAATATATTGACCTTTTTTTAATTCAAAAAAATCACCAACTTCTTTAGTTATTGTAAGCTCCGATTGAAATGGCACATTCATTATTGGAATTGTTTTCATATTTGGTTTTTTATATATTTGAGCGCCAAAACTACACACTTTACTAGTTGAACTCACCCAATTTTTCAAATTACTCTTTTTTACATACCCACCATACCCATCACTATATCTTTTACATTTTATCCATTCTCCAATATCTGAAATAACATCCAGTCTATCACCATAAAGCATTTGTCTGATTAAATTTCCGTTTGGTCTATCAAGAATATTACATACAGGTTTACAGACTTGAAAAATATTACTCATATCTTTTCTCTATAACTGATAACATTGCTCTTGCAGATTGGCATGCTCCACCTTGTGATTGACTAGGCTTAGAAACTGGGGCCCACGCAAATAAATCAAAATGAACAAAGTATTTTGCTTTTTCTACAAAGCGGCGTAAAAATAATGCTGCTGTTATTGCCCCAGCAAAGCCACCTTTGGGAGCATTATCCAGATCTGCTACTTCAGGTTCAATAAAACTTTCATATGGAGACCAAAATGGCATTCTCCATAATGGATCAACATTTTCTATAGACGCATTTTGAATTTGATTTGCAAGCTGATCATCATCTGTAAAATAGGGAGGCATATCTGGACCCAGAGCAACGCGCGCTGCACCTGTTAAAGTTGCGTTGCATATTAAAAGGTCTGGCTTATCTTCATCTGCTAAAGATAATGCATCTGCAAGAATTAATCGGCCCTCTGCATCTGTATGATTGATTTCTACACTCATACCTTTTCTACTAATTAGTATATCCTGTGGCCTAAAAGAATTTGAAGATATTGAATTTTCAACAGCAGGTATAATAACTCTTAAATTAATTTTTAGATTCAATGACATTATCATATGTGCCAGACCTAAAACTGTTGCTGATCCTCCCATGTCCTTCTTCATTAAACTCATTGAGGCTGTTGGCTTAATATTCAAACCACCAGTATCAAAACAAACTCCCTTACCAACCAATGTGACTTTAGGATTGTTATTTTCGCCCCATTGCATATCTAATAAACGAGGTTCTTGATCAGATGCTCGGCCAACAGCATGTATCATTGGAAAATTTTGGTTTAAAAGGTTATCACCTTTAATTATATTTGTATTTGCATTATGTTTTTTAGCCAAATCACAAAAAGCTTTTTCTAATGCATCAGGACCCATATCATTTGTCGGTGTGTTAACTAAATCGCGAGTAAGAAAGTCTCCTTCTGCCTCTATCAAAATTCTCTTTGTATTAATTCCTTTTGAGGCTTTTAATTTAGCTGATTGTATTGGTTTTTTCTTATAACGATCAAAACAATAGGATGATAGTATCCAGGCAAGGTGTGCGTGTTCTAAGTCTTTACCTGACAATCCTGATATAATTTCATATGTTCCCTTTGGGAGCTGTGCAGCAGCAACACCCATATGAAATCTTCCTCTGGAACGTGACGCTTCACTTCCCCATCCAACTAAAACAGAAGATATTGATCCGTTATCATTAGGAATAATTAAAAACTTGCCTAAGGCAGCTTGGAATTGATTTATATGGATCCAATCTTCAACATTTAATTCAATACTAATCGACTTTAAGTTATGACTTTCCACAACATGAATGGGAATTGCCGTTTCAGATTTTTTTGCAAACGCTGGTATCATAATAATCCCCTATTTAATTAGAAACTAACTGTTTTTTTCTTCAACGTAATAATATCTAAAGTTTGATTTTAAAAATATATATAGAAAAAATATAATTTGGAATAGACACATTAACTACAAAAGCTATAAATCAAAGATAGGTTTTTATAAATTATTTATCTTTTTCAAAGGATCTAAAATGACTAACCCTGCTACGCCTTTACCAAGTAGTCTTATTAGCCGTTATCATGGCTGGAGAGCAACAAGCTTTCAAGAAAATAAAGCATGGTATGCAAGGCTTGCAGAAGGCGGCCAGCACCCAAGAACTATGATTATTTCATGCTGTGATAGTCGTGTGCATGCTACTACTATTTTTGGTGCTGATACTGGTGATTTTTTTATACACAGAAATATAGCAAATTTAGTGCCCCCATACGCACCTAATGAGGATTATCATGGAACGTCTGCTGCGGTAGAATACGCTGTAACTGCACTGGGAGTAACTAATTTAATCGTTATGGGTCATTCTCTTTGTGGTGGTATTCAGGGTTGCCATGATATGTGCTCCGGTAAAGCTCCCGAGTTGGAGAAAAAAACTAGCTTTGTTGGGCGTTGGATGGATATTTTACGGCCAACATATGAGAAAGTTGCAAAAGAAGGCGGCACAGATGAAGAGCAGGTGAAAAGACTTGAACATGAAGGAGTATTGACATCTATAGAAAATCTAATGTCATTTCCATTCGTTTCAGAACGAGTAAACGCTGAAGAACTCGCCTTGCATGCCGTAATTTTAGATATAAGTGATGGAACCCTTGAACAATTTGATCAATCGTCAAATAGCTTTAATCCAATATAGTTTATATTCAAAATTCATATAAAAAAGAAAAAGCAATTAAAACCTTAGTACCTTTTCTTTTTAATAACCAAAAATTTCTAACCTTTTTTCAATACACGCCGGCCTAACAACTCTGCTATTTGAATTGCGTTTAAAGCAGCACCTTTGCGAAGATTATCAGATACGCACCATAAATTTATTCCATTTTCAATTGTGCTATCTTGTCGAATTCTACTTATGTAGGTGGCGTATTCACCAACACATTCAACTGGTGTAATATATCCACCGTCTTCACGTTTATCCACAACTAAAATTCCTGGAGATTCTCGTAGAATATCCCTTACTTCATCTTCATCAATAAAATCTTCAAATTCAATATTTATTGCTTCCGAGTGGCCTACAAATACAGGTACTCTTACACATGTTGCAGTGACTTTAATTTCCGGATCAATAATTTTTTTTGTTTCAGCAACCATTTTCCACTCTTCTTTTGTGGACCCGTCATCCATAAAAACATCAATATGTGGGATTACATTAAATGCAATATCTTTAGTATAAACTTTTGCTTCTACTTCTTGTCCTGGGACATACTTCCCTTTTGTTTGGTTCCATAACTCATCTATTGCATCTTTTCCTGTTCCTGAAACAGATTGATAAGTTGATACAACCACTCTCTTAATCTTAGCTCGATCATGTAGAGGTTTTAATGCAACAACCATTTGGGCTGTTGAGCAATTTGGGTTCGCAATTATATTCTTTTGTGAATAACCTTCAATTGCATCTGGATTACATTCAGGGACAATCAGTGGAACTTTTGGATCATATCTATAAAGTGAACTATTATCGATTACTACGCATCCAGCAGCAGCAGCTATTGGGGCATATTTTTTCGTAGCATCAGAACCGACAGCAAACAATGCAATATCCCAACCAGAAAAATCAAAAGTGTCCAAATCTTTTGTTTTCATTGTTTTATCGCCAAGCATGCATTCCGTGCCTAATGACCGTCTGCTTGCAAGTACTTCAATAGCATCAATGGGGAACTGGCGTTCATCAAGTATGTTCAACATTTCACGGCCTACATTTCCTGTAGCACCTACAACGACTATACGGTAACCCATTTTAGGTCTCCTAAATATTAAAATTGGACTGTCTAAATATTAGATAACGCGGCTATACCGCTATATTTATAAAAAGGAAATAGGGTGAAATATTTATACACCCTATTTCCTTTTATATATTCAAATTGATGCGTCGAGTTCAGCTATTATTGCATCACCCATTTCAGTACAACTTACAGCTATACCTCCATCTGCCTGCATCAAATCACCAGTTCTAATGCCTTTAGAAAGTATAGTCTCTACAGCTGCTTCTAGGCGGTCAGCTTCAGATCCTTGATCAAATGAATACCGTAATGCCATCGCAAAACTTAATACACATGCACTCGGGTTTGCTTTATTTTGTCCAGCTATATCGGGAGCAGACCCATGTACCGGTTCATATAAAGCTTTTGGACGCCCATTTTGCATTGGTAAGCCAAGTGAAGCAGATGGAAGCATCCCTAACGAGCCTGTAAGCATCGCAGCAGTATCTGACAAAAGGTCACCAAATAAATTATCAGTAAGTATCACATCAAATTGTTTTGGTGCTCGCACTAATTGCATTGCGCCAGCGTCAGCATACATATGTGAAAGTTCTACATCTGAATAATCTGCTGCATGAACTTCAGTTACAACATCACGCCATAAAATACCACTTTCCATAACATTAGCTTTTTCCATAGAACAAACTTTGTTATTTCGTCGTCTAGCAAGTTCAAATGCACTGCGAGCAACTCGGTCAATTTCACTTTCTGTATATCTTTGGGTGTTTATACCAACCCTCTGATTATCTTCCGTAAAAATACCACGCGGCTCTCCAAAATATGATCCAGATGTTAACTCGCGTACAATCATTATATCTAGTCCAGAAACGAGCTCTTTTTTCAATGATGAAAAATCAGCCAAAGCATCAAAGCATTGAGCAGGGCGTAGATTTGAAAATAAATCCATCTCTTTTCGTAATCGTAGTAGACCACGTTCAGGCTTTACAGAAAAATCTAAATCATCATATTTTGGTCCACCTACAGCACCTAATAAAACGGCATCAACCTCTTGGGCTTTTGCCATTGTATCATCATGTAATGGTGTCCCATGTTTATCATAAGAAGCTCCACCAACCAAATCTTCTGATACATCAAAATTTAAACCACGGTTTTCACCAAACCATTGAATTACTTTGCGAACCTCAGCCATAACTTCTTGTCCAATGCCATCACCCGGTAGGATTAACAAAGATGGGTTTTTCATAATTTTATTCCTTCAAAATATTTATTAAAAAGAATACCTAAATTATTTTATTATTCAGGTATTCTTTTTGTTATCCAATTAAAGCCATGGAGTGATTTTAGCTTGTTTTTTTTCAAATTGATCAACTGATTCAATTTTTTGATATGTTAAACCAATGTCATCTAAGCCGTTTAATAAACAGTGCTTTTTAAACGCATCAACTTCAAATTTAAATATTGTACCGTCTGTTGCAGACACAGTTTGCTCTTCTAAATCAATCGAAATTCTAGCATTTTCACCCTTTGAAGCGTCATCCATCAATACTTCAATCGCCTCTTTAGAAAGCTTTATTGGTAAAATACCGTTTTTAAAACAATTGCTATAGAAAATATCAGCAAAACTTTCTGAAATAACAACAGATATACCAAAATCCTTTAATGCCCAAGGTGCGTGTTCACGAGAAGAACCACATCCAAAGTTTTCTCCAGCAATAATAATTTCTGCATTTCTATAGGCAGCTTGATTTAGAACAAATTCAGAAATTTCACTTCCATCTTGGTTATACCGCATTTCATCAAACAAATTTACACCTAGACCTGATCTTTTAATCGTTTTCAGAAACTGTTTTGGAATAATCATATCTGTATCAATATTAACCAAAGGCATTGGGGCCGCTACGCCTGAAACGTTTGTAAATTTTTCCATCACGCCACTCCCACAAAAGTTCTGATATCTGTTAACTTACCAGTTACCGCTGCTGCTGCTGCCATCGCTGGAGAGAGTAGGTGTGTTCGGCCACCTCGTCCTTGTCGCCCTTCAAAGTTTCTATTTGACGTAGCTGCACAACGTTCTTCTGGTGCCAATTGATCTGGGTTCATTGCTAAACACATAGAACATCCAGCCATACGCCATTCAAATCCAGCATCTATAAAAATTTGTGCTAAACCTTCTTCTTCTGCTTGTGCACGAACCAACCCTGATCCAGGCACAACCATTGCTCTCATTCCATCTTTAATTTTTTGTCCCTTTAGAATTTCAGCCGCTGCACGCAGATCTTCAATTCGACCATTGGTACATGATCCTATAAATACTGTATCAATTTCTACATCCGACAATTTCTGACCAGGCTCTAAACCCATATAATCTAAAGCTCTCTTTACAGCGTCAACTTTACCACCTTTGAAATCATCAGGAGATGGAACAACAGCATCTATTGGTAAAACATCCTCCGGAGAAGTGCCCCAAGTCACTGAAGGAGCTATGTCTTCACCCTTTATTGTGATTGTTAGATCAAAATATGCATTTTCATCGGTATATAGTTCTTTCCAATTTGATAATGCCAAATCCCAATCTGAACCTTTTGGAGCATTTGGTCGTCCATAACAGTAATCAAATGTTTTCTGGTCTGGAGCAATTAACCCTGCCCGAGCTCCACCCTCAATAGCCATATTGCATACCGTCATTCTGCCTTCCATAGAAAGATCTTCTATGGCTTGGCCACAATATTCTATTACATAACCAGTACCACCCGCTGTTCCAGTTTTTCCGATGACATTCATAGTAATATCTTTTGCAGTTACACCTGGGCGTAAAGCGCCAGTTATTTCTACCTTCATATTTTTTGATTTCTTTTGAATCAATGTTTGTGTTGCCAAGACATGCTCAACTTCTGAAGTGCCAATCCCATGCGCAAGTGAACCAAAAGCGCCATGTGTAGCCGTGTGGCTATCACCACAAACAACTGTCATACCTGGAAGTGTCCAACCTTGCTCAGGCCCAACAATGTGTACAATTCCCTGCCTAACATCACTCACAGGATAATAATGAATACCAAACTCTTTTGCATTAGCATCAAGTGCGTCTACCTGAATACGGCTTTCTTCATTATCAATACCTTTAACTCGGTCTTCAGTTGTTGGAACATTGTGATCAGGCACTGCAATAGTTTTATTAGGTGCACGAACATTTCTGCCCGCCATTCTTAAACCTTCAAAAGCTTGAGGGGATGTTACCTCGTGAACTAAGTGACGATCAATATATAAAAGACAAGTGCCATCATCAGCTTCATGGGCTACGTGTGCGTCCCAAATTTTATCATAAAGTGTTTTAGGTGCGGACATAAATGCCTCCTCCGCTAGAATATTGTGTGTTTAATTTATAAATAGAACAGCGCTTAAATATTGCCTAACAAAGACAAAAATCTGCCATGGAACCGCCAAGGCAGTCTTTTTTTATCATCTATGTTAATAATTTGATTCATATCGCTTCATTACTCCTTTGGGAAGTGATCTTCAAGCACCTGGTTTAGAATCAAAAACTTAATTCTAAATTGAAGTTTACAACAAGCAATTTGCTGGGCGAATAGTACCAACTTCTATACCCGCTGCATTTTTTAATTTTGAAAACATGCGTTTTTGAATCATTGGATTTTTTACGTCACAAAGTCCTAAACGAACCAAAAGTGCTGCAATTGCACATTCAGATCCCCTAGTTGCTCCATCCTCAATCTTTAACGCAATGCCTAAACCTTGTTTTGGTAAAATTGCAGTATAAACACCCTCAGCACCAGTTTTTAATACTACACGCCCACCAATCACACTCATTAATTCAGAGCAAGCTCGACCTTCACCAGCAACTAATAATGGATACTTTGCCATTGCCTCAACAAGCCTTAATGATGCTGGGCCTCGTTCACCAACGCCCATTTTAGCCATGGCTGTAGCTAGACCCTTTAAACTGGTAGCATGATTTGGCGCTGAACAACCATCTATTCCATATCCTGATGAGGTTTCACCCGTCATTTCTTCAAATACAGATAAAATACTTTTTTGCACAGGATGGTTGATATCAATATATTCAGCATCTCCCTTTAAAAATTTATTTAACGTTAAAAAACCTGAATGTTTTCCAGAGCAATTATTATGAATTTGGCAAGGCTCTTTACCTAATCGTACCATTTCATTTGTTGTTTCCTTACCTAAAGGCCAATGTGTGCCACAACGTAAGTCTTTTTCAGACAAATCTAGACTAGCTAGCCATTTAGAAACTGCTTGAGTGTGTAAAGAGTCGCCTTGATGAGATGCGCAAGATAAAGCTAAGTGCTCTAAATTTAATCCATAAGCATCCGCTGCGCCTGACTCAACCAATGGTACAGCTTGTAAAATTTTGCATGCTGACCTTGGCAATATTTCTTTAGATGGGTTTCCCCAAGATTCTAAAATATCTCCACGCGAATTTACTATTACTGCATGTCCGCGATGTTGACATTCTAAAAAAGAACCGCGCCACATCTCAACTAAAACTTCAGACATTTTCACCCTAATTAATTATTTTTGTTAAATTTAGCTTAGTATATATTGAGGGCTGGAATCGAGGTTTATTTTTGCTATAACAATATCAGCAACATGTAAAAAGTTAATTTTTAAAAAGTGATTGAGAGTTTGGCCAGGCCCATGAATAAATTCATATTAGCATTATCAATAACATTAAGTATAATTTTTGGGTCTATAGCTTCTGCACAAAAACCCGTTGCATCCTTTCAGGATTGGGGTGTTTATTCTTCCGATGATCCAAAATTATGTTGGTTAGCTTCTACGGCAATGAAAGTAGAAAATACGCGCGGTGGTAAACCTGCTATGAACGTAACTCGTGGTGATATCGTACTATTCATCACCTATTTACCTGAAAAAAATATTTTCGGTGAAGTGTCTTTTGGTGGAGGTTATCCATTTAAGCCAAATCAAATGGTAAAGCTCAAAATTGGAGCTGCAGAATACGATTTAATTCCAGAAGGTGGCTTCGCATGGCCTGCAAATTCGGATATTGATACTAAGATTAGAGTATCAATGACACGTGGTTCAACTGCAATTATTAGCGCAGAAAGTACTCGTGGTACTAAAACTAAAGATACCTTTTCTCTTCGAGGTTTTACCGCTGCTTTAAAAGATGCCAAAAAGCGTTGTGGCGTTTAACTATTAACCCCTTCTTATCTTCTAAAAAAATCTCTAGAAGCACCACAAGAAGTAAGGAAGCTTTTCATGACAAGCAAAACTCCAATTACACCTGATGTAATTACAATTCCAAGACAATTGGACGATAATATATTACCAAATATTATTGGACTGCAGAGAAAAGCATTAGCAAATGCATTAAATGAGATTGGCACGCCCGCCAAACAAATAAAAATGAGAACCGCTCAAATATGGCAGTGGTTATATGTAAAAGGTGCTCAAAACTTTGAGGAAATGACTAACTTATCAAAAGATTTTCGAAATTTGCTTGTTCAAAATTTTGCAATTACTCGACCTGAAATTGTCACACGTCAAATCTCTAAAGATGGAACCCGCAAATACTTATTGCGCGTTACAGGAGGGCATGAAGTTGAAGCAGTATATATTCCGGAAAAAGATAGAGGTACACTTTGCATTTCAAGCCAAATAGGGTGCACACTCACATGCACTTTTTGTCATACTGGAACACAAAAATTAGTTAGAAACTTAACTCCAGCAGAAATAGTTGGGCAAATTTTAATCGCCCGCGATGACTTAGATGAATGGGGCAAAGATGCTGGCCAAAAGCGAAATGTATCTAATATTGTATTAATGGGTATGGGTGAGCCTCTTTACAACACAGATAACGTACGTGATGCGATGTTGATCGCTATGGATAATGAGGGAATAGCCTTATCAAGACGTAGAATTACATTGTCCACATCTGGTGTTGTACCCGAAATTATACGAACAGGTTCTGAAATTGGATGCATGTTAGCAATATCATTTCATGCAACAACTGATGAAGTTAGAGATGTACTCGTCCCCATAAATAGAAAGCATAAAATAGCTGAATTATTAGAAGCTTGTCGAAACTATCCAAAACTTTCTAATTCAGAACGAATTACTTTTGAATATGTTATGCTAAAAAATATTAATGATTCAGACGAAGATGCAAGACGCCTAGTTGATTTGATCTCTGGTATACCTGCCAAAATAAACTTAATTCCTTTTAACCCATGGCCTGGTTCTGGATATGAACGATCAGATTGGAATCGTATTGAAGCTTTTGGCGATATTGTTAACAAAGCTGGATACGCAAGTCCAATTCGTCGACCTCGAGGTGAAGACATAATGGCAGCATGTGGGCAATTAAAAAGTGAAACCCAAAGAGTACGTAAATCAGCCAAGCAAATGGCCGAAGAAGTTAAAGGGCAATAATGTGAAGTTATTTAATATTTTATTGTTTATGGCTTTTATTTTTTCTGGGTGTTTCAACAGTTCGACAGTTTATAAAAGCATACCAAATTATAATGGCCCAAAAATTACTAAAATTGTTGTTAATAAATCTCAAAGAAAATTATTTTTATTTCATAACGATAAAATTATAAGAAAATTTAAAGTAGGTTTAGGATTTAATCCAAAAAGTCATAAGTCGAAACAAGGTGATGGTCGAACACCAGAAGGCTTATACTTCATAGACCGTAAAAATTATAATAGTAAATATTTTTTAAGCCTCGGAATTAGTTATCCAAATACAGAAGATAAGAAATATGCAAAAAGTTTGGATATAGATCCTGGTGGAGATATTTTTATCCATGGCGGACCAAGGTATAAGGGTGAATTTGGAAAAAGAGATTGGACTGCTGGGTGTATTTCAGTTTCTGATAAAAACATGAAAGTAATTTACTCAATGGTTAAAGCAGGCACGCCAATCTTAATTAATCCGTAAAGTTCAACTTCCTATTAATTGGACCCACCAAATCTTACCATTTGAATCTTGGTGCCATGCAATGCCCATTTTAGTAGCTTTTGGATCTAATATGATAGATGCAGATAAAGGTATATTCATCCATACATCTAATGTATTAAAATCATCTTCAAATGTTTCTGAAACATTTTCACCAATAAATTGTCCACTATATCCATAATTTTCTAATCTATCCAAAGGGGATGAACCATCTGACCCAAAATGCCATGGTCTATTTTGTGCTGACATGTCAGATGCGTGTGATTTAGCTGCGCGGATTAAAGAAGCATCTAGGCTCAAATTTGACAAACCACGTGCTTGTCGCACTGCATTGACTGAGTCTAAATGCCTATATTGAACTTTATCTGCACCAATACGTCCCATTTGAATAATAACAGTTCCATCACCAGGCCTATTCTTTACTGAAGGTGTTTCACACGCAGTTAAAGTTATAAGCAATGCAGTAGTGGCTAATACTTTCCACATATATTTTCTCCAGTCATATTTAATAAAATTATTTGCTATTAATTCAAATCTTATCTTTATTTATCATCAGCATTTTTACCTAAATTTAAATTTGATAACATCAAATTTTTCATCTATTAGTAAATAAATATTATGATAATAGTATACTGGAAATAATGTAATGTCGAAATATTTTACACGCAGAGCGTTTACTGCAACTGCTATGAGCTCTTTAGCTGTTGGTTCAAGATCCATTGCGCAAGAAGGCTGGAATCCAGATTTAAACAATCCAGCGTTAGGTTTTGATACACGCCAAGATCAAAGTTCTCGGCTTTCTGGTGAGGCAAATTCTGTGAGACGAAATGCTTCAGCGTTCAGGGGACGCAGCAACTGGAAAAATTACTTTTCAAATACAAAGAATGGTGTAATTTTAGTTGATACACAAAGTAGAGCTTTACATTTTTGGTCTGAAAAACAAGATATTTATAAACTTTATCCTGTTGCTGTACCATCTTCTGACGATCTAACTCGGCTTGGAAGAACGTCAATTACAGGGAAGCGTGTAGGACCAGATTGGAGACCTACACCTTCAATGTTAAAAAGCAATCCAGATTGGCCATCTTACATTGGCCCTGGACCAGGTAATCCATTGGGATCTCATGCTTTGTATTTGTCATGGACATATTATAGAATTCACGGAACACATGATAATCGTAAAATTGGTCGCAGATCTTCAAACGGATGTATTGGATTGTATAATGCGCAAATTGCAGAGCTATTTGACCTAACAAAAGTAGGCACTCAAGTTTTATTTATTTAAAATTTTATAAAAGAGATTGAAGCCCTGTCTTATAATCTGGGAACTTTAATTCTATACCTAGTTCTTCTTTAATGAGATCATTTCTTACTCTTTTATTTTCAGCATAAAAACTACGTGCCATAGGTGTCATATCTGCTTCATTGTAATCTACAGCAAGAGGGATTGGCATACCTAATAATTCAGCAGCATAAGCAATTACATCTTCTGGTGGAGCTGGAGTGTCATCACATACATTATAAATAGCTCCTTGCCTTGGATATCTTATAGAAGCCAATAGCACTTGAGCAATATCATCAACGTGAATTCTACTAAATAATTGCCCTTCTTTAATAATACGTCGAGCAGTACCATTTCGAACTTTGGAAAAGGGCCCGCGACCGGGTCCGTATATACCAGCCAATCTAAATATATGTAAATTTACGTTTAATTTAGACCAAGCAAATTCAGCCTCTTCCCTTAATTGTCCTCTTGTTGTGGTTGGCTTTAGTGGTGAATTTTCATCAACCCAACCCCCATTATGATTTCCATAAACACCCGTTGTTGAAAGATACCCAACCCAATCAAAAGTATTTTTTGAAAATACCTCATTATATTGATCGAGCACAGGGTCGCCTTGACTATTAGGTGAGACAGATGTGAGTATATGTGTGGCTTTTTGAATATATGGCGTAAGATTAGTACCAGGCCAAATTATTGAATTTACACCATCATTATTCAATTTTTTAGCTTTTTCTACACTACGAGTAGTTCCGTAAACAGTCCAACCATCTTTAATTAAATGCGCACCCAATACAGAAGCTGAAAATCCATGGCCTATACTTAACAAAACTTTACCCATTTGTAGATCCTTTGAGTTTTGCAATTGCCCAATCAGCTGCATCTTTGACAACAGGATCTAAATCAAGTTGTAATTTTTTGGCGCTATCTATTAATTCCACATTACCAGAATTGCCAATTGCATATAGTACATTTCTAACAAAACGGTTCCTACCAATTCTTTTAATTGGGCTTTTTGAAAATAATTTTCGAAATGAATTATCATCTAAAGTAACTAATTCTGATAATTTGGGCGCTTTTAATTCTGTTCTCGCATGATATCCAATTTCATTCGCTTCTTTGGCAAATTTATTCCACGGGCACACTGCTAGACAATCATCACAACCATAAATCCGATTTCCCAGCTGGTCTCTTAAACTTAATTCAACAGGACCTGCATGTTCAATTGTTAAATATGATATGCACTTTCTAGCATCTAATTCATATGGCGCTGGAAATGCAGACGTTGGGCATATATCTAAACATGCACTACAAGAGCCACAATGATCTTCTTCACCAGTATCTTTTGGTAATTCCAAAGTTGTAAAAATTGCACCCAAAAAAAACCAACTGCCTAGATCACGTGAAACTAAATTAGTATGTTTACCTTGCCATCCCAAGCCCGCAGCAGCACCTAGTGGTTTTTCCATAACTGGAGCTGTATCAACAAAAACTTTAATTTGGGTACTATTCTCTTGCTGAATCAACCACCGACCAAGTTTTTTAAGCTTTTTTTTAACTACTTCATGATAATCTTTATTTTGAGCATATACTGATATTGCACCGCGATTTCTATGAGCTAAAATATGCAATGGGTCGTGATTTGGTGAATAGTTATCTGCTAACATTATAATAGATTTAGCATCGGGCCAAAGGGAAGCAGGATTACCTCTCCATTCAATTCGCTCCGCCATCCAGTTCATACTGCCATGGTGGTTTTTTTTTAAAAAACTATCTAATTTAGAGGCTGCACTTGGGATATCTGAAGGTGCACATATGCGCACCATAGAGAACCCAATCTCGTGAGATTGCTCCAATAATAAATTTTTTAAGTTTTCATTCAAAAATCAAGATCCGAATAATGTTGCGGTTGAGGGAAGCCAGAAATTTGGTCCGCCAATAAACTTCTAAATGCAGGTCTGCATTTTATTTTTGCATACCAATCTTTAACAGCTGAAGATCTATTCCAATCAACATCAGAAATATAATCTATACATGAAATTTGTGCTGCTGCTGAAAAATCTGCCATACTCATTGTATTCCCAGCAAGCCAACGTCTATTATCTAATAAATCAGCAATATAATCTAAGTGAAATTTAATTCGTTTTGCACCTTCTTTGACATTTTTACTGTCTGGGTAACCAGTTCCTTTAATTTTTTTCATTATACGTTCACCCAATAAATTCAAGGTTACCTCCTTATAGAATGAATCATCAAACCAATTAACAATCCTTCTTACTTCGGCTCTTTCTTCAACATTATTTGGCATTAATGGATAGTCTGGATATTTTTCCTCAAGATATTCACAAATAGAATTACTTTCACAAAATGTATAATTGTTTATTCTTAAGATAGGTACACGCCCAGCAGGATTTAATCTTAAAAACTCTGGGCTTGGCTCCCAGTACCGCTCTTCTATTAATTCTACTTCAATTTTTTTTTCTGCAAGAACTAAACGAACTTTTCGTGAGAAAGGTGATAAAGGGTAATGGTATAAACGATGCATCATTATATTCACTTTTAAATAATTAAATACTTAGTGCCAAGAATAAATTAAAACTGCAACCGCCTTAAAAGCAAGATGCTCTTCCATCCTTCAAAATAGTTTCTGCACCAGACATAATTCCCTTAGTTTTTTTACGAACAAAATTACTTGGTTTGCTTGCTGATCTATTCTTAGGGTTAGGCAAAATCGCCATGAGTCTTGCAGCCTGTAATGAAGTAATATTCTTTATATCAATCTTAAAATAATTTTGTGCGGCCGCACTTACACCAAAAACACCTTCGTCAAATTCTGCTACATTGAGATAAACTTCTAAAATACGTTTTTTACTCCATATCAATTCAATTAAAACTGTAAACCCAACCTCTAAACCTTTTCTTAAATAATTACGTCCATGCCAAAGAAAAACATTTTTTGCTACCTGCTGGCTAATAGTAGAAGCACCCCTATTTGCACCAGATCTAATAACTGCAAAAATTGCATCAATATCGAACCCATGATGAGTGCAAAAATTTGCGTCTTCTGCTGCAACAGCTGAACGAGAAACCACTTTTGGAAGTTTCTCAATATCAACCCATTCTTGTTCAATTTTGCCAAGACGCTTAATTTCACTATTTATATAAAAACTTTTACTTGGGTTATAAAAATTAAAAATAATTACAAAGCATATAGGCAACAGTAATATAACACCAAAAAGGCTCCATATATGCTTCAATGAAAACTGATATATTTGAAAGATAGTTACTTTAATCAAAATTCTTACTTTCATTTACTTAATGATTACAACATTAAGTAAATGAAAGCTAATTCCAAAAAAATTGATGTGTATTTAAAACTCTATGCTAATTTTTTATCGTTTTCATGAGTTAATGGAAATGGAATATGATTTAACATTTCTTTTGGGCAAATTTGCACAAAATTATCTAACTCTTCGTCCCATCTATTTAGTATTCGCGCTGCTTTTGGGCTTTTAGTCTCCATTAAGTGCTCTTCTATTAATGATTTTAGCTGCTCTTCCCAATGTGACACACTTACAGGAAGCGTTACAATACTTTCCATATTTGCTCGAGCTTTAAACTGTCCCTTAGGATCATACACATAAGCCATTCCTCCTGTCATACCTGCACCAAAGTTTGCACCAGTTTCACCAAGTATTACAGTAATGCCACCTGTCATATATTCACAACCATTTGAACCACAACCCTCAACTACAACTGAAGCGCCTGAGTTACGTACACAAAACCTCTCACCAGCACGACCATTAGCAAATAATTTGCCTGCAGTAGCTCCATATAAAACAGTATTCCCAATAATAGTATTATCTGATGGAATAAGTGGACTTGCTAATGGTGGTCGAACAACAATTTTACCACCTGAAAGCCCTTTTCCTACATAATCATTTGCATCACCAGATACCTCTAGTTTCAATCCAGGCGCTGCAAAAGCACCCAAAGACTGCCCAGCTGATCCGGTTAATCTTATAGTCAGATGATCTTCTAATAAATCATTCCTCATACCAAATTTCTTTACAATTTTTGATGAAACGCGTGTTCCAATTGTTCGAGCAGTATTTTGAACTGCATATGATAATTGCATTTTTTCACCATGTTTAAAAAATGGTTCTGCATCCTTTAAAATAGCCGCATCTAATGTATCGGGTACAGATTGCCTTGGCCTATCACGATCAAGTTTAATATCTGAAGCTCCATCGACGGTTACAAGCATTGGATTCAAATCTAAATCATCCAAATAATCATTACCACGGCTTACTTGGGCCAACATATCTGCTCGACCTATAGCTTCATCCAAGGATCTCAAACCAAGGCTTGCAAGTACTTCTCTGACTTCCTGTGCATAAAATGTAATTAGGTTTACTACTTTATCTGCAGTTCCTGTAAATTTCTTTCGCAATTCCTCATCTTGAACACATACACCAACAGGACATGTATTAGACTGACATTGACGGACCATTATACAGCCCATTGCTATTAGGGCAGCAGTGCCAATACCATATTCTTCAGCGCCTAACATTGCTGCCATTACAATATCACGCCCTGTACGTAACCCACCATCCGTACGTAGTGTCACACGATCTCGCAAATTATTCATTGCTAATACTTGGTGTGCTTCAGATAAGCCCATCTCCCATGGTAATCCTGCGTATTTAATAGAAGTTGCAGGAGAAGCACCGGTACCGCCATTGTGACCAGAGATTAATATTACATCTGCCATTGCTTTTGCAACACCTGCTGCAATTGTACCAACTCCAGAAGATGCTACTAACTTTACAGTTACTTTTGCTTTAGGGTTAATTTGTTTTAGGTCATAAATAAGTTGAGCTAAATCTTCAATTGAGTAAATATCATGGTGGGGTGGAGGTGAGATTAATGTCACTCCCTTTGTTGAATGCCTCAAGCGAGCAATTAATTCAGTTACCTTTATGCCTGGTAACTGACCCCCTTCACCAGGTTTAGCACCTTGCGCAACTTTTATTTCTAATTCTTCACATTGATTTAAATACTCTGCAGTTACACCAAAACGACCAGAGGCAACTTGTTTGATTTTAGCTGAAGGATTATCTCCATTTGCCTCTGGGTGAAAATGTGCTGGATCTTCTCCACCTTCACCACTATCTGACTTTGCACCAATTCTATTCATTGCCACATTAAGTGTCTTATGAGCTTCTGGGCTTAACGCACCTAAAGACATTCCAGGTGTCACAAATCTTTTACGAATTGAGGTTATACTTTCGACCTCTTCAACAGGTATTGCTTTTGTTACAGGTTTAAAATCCATTAAATCCCGCAAAGCAATTGGTGGTGCCGATTGTAATTTTGCACTGTATTGCTTCCAGATATCATATGAAGCTCTATCACATGCTGTTTGCAACATGTGCATTGTTTGGGCTTCCCATGCATGCTTTTCGCCAGATCTACGTGCTTTGTAAAACCCACCAATTGGAAGAATATCCGTTCCCAGCAGCCATCCTTTTGCATGAACATCAACTATTTTTCGTTGTATCCCTATTAAACCAATCCCAGAAATACGACTAGTCATTCCAGGAAAAAATTCTGCTACTAGCGCTCGAGAAAGGCCAACAGCTTCAAAGTTTAATCCACCTCTATATGATGAAATTACCGAAATTCCCATTTTTGCCATTATTTTTAAAAGGCCTTGATTTATAGCCTCTTTATACCTCGCCATAGCAACTTCGAGTGTACAGTCTAAAAGACCTCTATCAACCCTATCAGCCAAACTATCTTGTGCCAAATAAGCATTTACAGTTGTTGCACCAGAACCAATTAGTACAGCAAAATAATGAGGGTCTATACACTCAGCAGATTGTACATTTAACGAGCAAAAAGTTCTTAAACCAACCTTTGTTAGCCCAGAATGAACCGCGCTAGTAGCTAAAATCATTGGCATTGGTATTCGCGTTTCAGATTGGTCTTTATCTGTCAAAACAATTTGACCGGCTCCAGACCTAACAGCATCCTCGGCTTCTTCTCTGATACGCTGCAATCCATTTTGTAACCCATTTTCATCACCACTTAGGAATGTACAATCAATCGAAGTAACACTTGATCCAAATCTTTCAACCATTGCTGAAAATTGACTATTAGTAACAAAAGGTGATTTGAGAGATAATACTTCTGTTAGTGAATTATTGTCATCTAAAACGTTTCCTAAATTACCAAATCTAGTTTTTAAACTCATAACTCCAAATTCACGAAGACTATCGATTGGTGGATTTGTAACTTGACTAAAATTTTGACGGAAAAAATGGCTCAAAGGACGGTACATTTCTGACAATACAGCAGACGGAGTATCGTCACCCATTGAAGCTAAAGTTTCTTTGCCATCTTCAGCCATTGGATGAAGTATCATTTCTAATTCTTCAACAGAATAACCAGCTGCAACTTGTCGTGAGCGAAGTGCATCACCTGAAAAATTTATTATTTCTTTTTTGCTGGAAGTGATATCGTCTAAATCTATGACTGACTTAATGAACGTTTTAAAGTCACGGCTCTGAGATAATTCATCCTTCATTTCTTCATCATGCAGCAATCGGCCTTCTACCATATTAACTGCAATTAATTGGCCTGGGCCTAAAGCTCCTTTTTCCCTGACATTTAATTCATCAATAGGCACCATCCCAGCTTCAGATCCAGCAATTAATATATTATCACCAGTAATCACATATCTCATTGGGCGTAGCCCACTCCGGTCTAATCCCGCACAAACCCATTTACCATCCGTCATAGCTAAAGCTGCTGGACCATCCCAAGGCTCCATTACTGAATTACAGTACTCATACATTGCCTTCCATTCATCTTTGACATTAATGGAATTTACAGCTTCTGGAACAAGCATTGTTTTTGCCATTGGAGCAGATCTACCTGCGCGAACTATAGTTTCAAACACTGCATCTAAAGCAGCTGAGTCAGACGATCCTGATGGAACTATTGGTTTTATATCCTCACCACATTCACCAAAATTTCTAGAAATCATTCGGATTTCATGAGATTTCATCCAATTTACATTTCCTTTTAAAGTATTAATTTCACCATTATGAGCAAGCATTCTAAATGGTTGAGCTAACCACCATTGTGGGAATGTGTTTGTTGAATATCTTTGATGATAAATTGCAAATGCCGAAACAAAACGTTCATCCATCAAATCTGGGTAAAATACTGCTACTTGCTCTGCAAGCATCATTCCTTTGTAAATAATTGATCTGCACGATAATGAACAAACATAAAAATCTTTTATCTGCGCAGCAGTTACCGCTTTCTCAATTCTGCGCCTGATTATGTATAAATCTCGTTCAAACTTCTCCTCATCTGATCCTTGGGAATTAGAGATAAGTATTTGTTCAATTTCTGGTCTAGTAGAGTTTGCCTTTTCGCCTAGGCAAGAAATATCAACTGGAACATGACGCCAACCATAAATGTAGTACCCCATTTTAAGCACTTCTGATTCAACTATTGTTCTACAAGTTTCTTGCGCACCAAAATCTGTTCGTGGCAAAAAAATCTGTCCTACAGCCAATAATTGATCTTTTCGTGGATTATGACCTGTTCTCTCTACTTGGTCGTAGAAAAAATCTATTGGTATTTGCAAATGAATTCCGGCACCGTCTCCAGTTTTACCATCTGCATCCACAGCACCCCTGTGCCAAATTGCTTTTAAAGCAGATATTCCACTATCAACAACTTTGCGAGATTTTTTTCCTTCAATTGAAACGACAAGTCCAACACCACATGAGCTATGTTCATCTTCTTCAGAATACATACCGTGGTTGTTTAGAAATTCTCTTTTTGCTTCTTCCTGAGCTTTCCAATTTTTGTCAAATTTTGTCATTTTTATTTACTTTCAATTGAATTTTTAGGCTTTATCAAATTATTTTTAATATTATTCGGCAGCAATTGACGTCTGTGTATCTAAGAAAGCAAGAATGCTATCCGCTGCTTCTCTTCCATCTCGAATTGCCCAAACAACTAAAGAAGCCCCTCGCACTATATCTCCTGCAGCATATACACCAGGAAGTGAAGTTGAGTGTGTTTTGAAATCTGTTTTGATTGTTCCCCAACGTGTTACCTCTAGTTCAGGTGTATCCCACAATGTTGGTAAGTTTTCTGGATTAAATCCAAGTGCTTTTATAACAAGATCGGCATCTTCAGTATAATCAGCACCAACTATTTCTTCTGGACTTTGTCTACCAGATGAATCTGGCGCACCTAATCGCATTTTAGAAACAACAACTCCAGACACTTCTCCCTCACCAACAAAACCCTTTGGCGCAGACAGCCATACAAATTCTACACCTTCTTCTTCTGCATTTTGAGTTTCACGTTGTGAACCAGGCATATTCTTCTTATCGCGACGATAGAGACATTTAACAGATTTTGCACCTTGACGAATTGCTGTTCGCACGCAATCCATTGCAGTGTCACCACCGCCAATAACTACAATACGCTTTCCTTTTGCGTTAAGTTCTCCATTTTCAATTTCTGGAACATGATCGCCCATATTTGATCTATTTGATGCTGTTAAGTAATCTAATGCTTTTACAATTCCTTTGTTTGATGAACCTATTCCTGACAGCTCTCGGGCTTTATAAACTCCAGTACCAATTAAGATCGCATCGTGCTTGGAGCGAATATCATGAAACGAAATATCGATACCAATATTTGTATTTAATTCAAAATTTACACCGCCTTCAGAAAGAAGATCATTCCGGCGCATTACAACATCTTTTTCTAATTTAAATCCTGGTATTCCATAAGTTAGTAATCCACCAGCACGATCATAACGATCATATATAGTAACTTGAATGCCCATTTTACGTAAGCGGTCAGCAGCTGCCAGCCCAGCTGGACCTGCACCAATAATCCCCACACTCTCACTACGCTCTACTTTAGGAGTTATGGCCTTCACCCAGCCTTTTTCCCATGCTGTATCAGTAATATATTTTTCGACAGAGCCTATTGTTACTGTTTCATGGCCTGATTGCTCAATTACACAATTACCTTCGCACAAACGATCTTGTGGGCAAATCCGACCACAGATTTCAGGAAATGTATTTGTGTCTTGGCTTAATTCATAAGCTTCTTTCAATCTGCCTTCAGCCGTCAGTCGGAGCCAGTCAGGAATATTATTATGTAATGGGCAATGTGTTTGGCAAAACGGTACGCCACATTGGCTACATCTACTAGATTGCTCTTCTGCCTTTTCAGCTGCAAATTCTTGATAAACCTCATTATAATCTTTGTTTCTGAGTTTTGGCATACGCTTTGTAGGCATATCACGACTTACGTTCACAAACTTAAGCATTTTATTAACGGCCATTTATAAATCTCCAGTGTCATCAAGAAAAAAACATATAATCCAATAAAAATACAAAGAAAAGTAACCTGTACTGACCTATTATTAAAATTCTTCTAAAAATGCTGCCTTTTTATAAAAAATATATAAAGATTAGGTCATAATAGGATCCCTATTTAGTTAATTCCATTTTTAATCAAACACTTTTAAGGTTCTTTAAACGAATCAAAGAAACACTATGTCACTATATTACATCTTACTTCTTGCAATCATTCAGGGTCTTACTGAGTTTTTACCAGTTTCTTCGTCTGGTCATCTTGCTTTAATTCCACACATAACTGAATCTAATGATCAAGGACAATTCATTGATGTAGCTGTTCATATCGGAACACTAGGCGCTGTTATTTTATATTTTTGGCAAGATGTGAAACTAGCATTTTTTGGATTTTTTCGTTTATTTGTTGGAGACTTCTCAAGTAAAGGCTCAAAATTAGCGCGATTGCTTATTGTTGCCACACTTCCAGTTATTATTTGTGGATTAATACTGAAATTATCAGGATATAATGAAGCAATAAGATCTATTCGTGTAATAGGTTGGGCAATGCTTTTATTTGGTATTTTATTATACTTTGTAGACCAAAAATCACCACAAGGCAGAGTAAAAAAAGATTGGGACTTTATAGATGCTTGTAAAATTGGTATCTGGCAAGCAATCGCTTTAATACCAGGATCATCACGCTCTGGAATGACAATAATTGGAGCAAGGCAGCTCGGTTTCAATCGCTTAGATAGCGCAAACATATCTATGCTGATGTCGATACCAACAATAATTGCATCTGGTACATTATTAGGGTCAGAAGTAATCTTTAATGCAGATTGGCAATCTGCAAAAATTGGGCTTATTGCGGCCGTTTTTTCATTTTTTTCTGGCTTTGCGGCTTTAAGCATAATGATGAAAATGCTTAAAACTATAAGCTATTCACCATATGTATTTTACAGAATTATTTTAGGAATAATAATTTTAACAATTTCATATACTTAAGAGTCAAGATCTCGAGCCGCTTCAGTCAACTCAGTATATTGCCCATAAGGCCTGTGTCTGTACAAATACTCACCTAAGATTGTTTCCATTGCAGTTGGCACAATTCCTAAATTTTTGAAACCCATCTTATTTTTTGATGTTACATTATCTTTTTTTAAAGCGATTACTTGATCACGCGTTAAGATAGTATTTGTAAACAATCCCAATGAAAACTTTTGCAAAGCATCAAATATACCACCCTGTATTGAAGCAGCAAAGAATGGAATATTTACAATGGCACGTTTGCGGCGAATAATCCCCATAAGCATTATGATTAGCTCTTTAAAACTAGCTGCTTGCGGACCACCTAACTCATAAATACCACGCTTAGCTTCCCCCAGTACACCCTTAACTGCTGCTTTAGCTATATCATCAACGTATACCGGTTGAAACTTTGTTTCACCACCAACCAATGGTATTAAAGGAGATAGTTTTGCCATTGTCGCAAACCTATTAAAAAACTGATCTTCAGCTCCAAAAACAATTGAAGGTCTCAAAATTACAGCATTTTTAAATGAAGCTTTAACCATTTCTTCACCTTCTGCTTTTGATTTTAAATATTTACTGTGGCTATTAATGTCAGCTCCAATTGCAGAAAAATGTACAAAAGTTTTTACACCACACTCAGTTGCAAGCTTTGCGATTTGCGATGCTCCTTTGGACTGTAAATCAGTAAACTTTTGCTTACTTGTTTCATTCAAAATTCCAACACAATTTACTACAGCATCAGCACCAATTATAGCTGCACGGGTTGATTTTTCATCACGTATATTTGCTAATATAGGCTCCACTTGCCCAACATCACCATATGTCTTAACAAAGAGAGCTTCGTTTGGGCGTCGGACAGCTACCCTTACTCGCCATCCTTCTTTTGCCATTCTCTGAGCTACATATCGGCCAACAAAGCCTGATCCGCCAAAAATAGTAACTAATTTAGGGGCAATAGACATACTTAGTCTCCATTAAAAATTTTTTATAGATCTACAGAGCGTAGAACGTCTCTTCAAGACTGAATTATTAATAATATTAAATATAAATACTTTACTTTTGAAGTTATCTATCATTATTTTTAAGCGAAACAATATTTAATGGAAATAATATGAAACCAAGAACTTTCAAACAAGACAAGCTTGGAAAGACAATTTTAGTAATTTCGATTATCTTTGTGTTTCTATTTTTAGCAATGCTGCTTTTTAAATGGTTTAAAAGCCCAGAGATGTTTTTACCAATATTTGGGTAATCACTTATTCCGAAAAAACCCATCGACCAAAATCATATGAGGTACTGTTAAAGCAGCTAAACCTATAAAAATTATTCGGATTATATTTGTATCTAAATCTCCAGAATCAAAAATATAAAATGCTGTAATACCCATTCCCCAACTTGCAATTGTCAAAATTGATGCCTGAGTAATTAGTGCTTTAAGACTCATTTCCGTTTTTATTTCCATCCATATATTACGAATATGCCTGGTGGTATGTATAAAACAAAAATAAACAGCAAATCCAAAAAGAGGTGGTAGGAAAATTACTATTGCCCATACAACAGCTAACTCTAAAAGTCTTAGTCGCAGATCCCGCATACTATAAATTAAGTAAACATATAATATTGTAAGAATCGAAACAGCATAAAAAATATATATTGAGAGTTGGATTGGAAAATTTGAGTTTCTTTGTGTAAGCATATCAAATAGTGGAATTACCTCATCAATATGAAAGTAAACAATACCAAATACTACTACGCCACCATGACAAATTATTTGTAAAAGAGATACTAATTTAATTTTTGAATTTGCATCTCCCCATCCAAAATGAATCATCGAAATAATTAAAAAAACCACAAGTGATATGGGTGGAAAGTTATACCAAAGCACAACAACAATGAAACCGCAGAGTAGATATAAAAATAAAAATTGAAATACAAATGAAATATTCCTTCCAGCACCAAGATGCATGGCAATTGCACCGTCTAAAGCACCATGTGGAAGGCCAATTAATACAACCATCAACAAAGCAATGACACTTAAGTGATCGAGTATTGCTATATCTACCACTTTGGATCCGTTCCTTTTAAGATTTCATGCGATGCTTTAATAAATGGAGTTTTTGGCATAGAATATATAACTTTAAGCCATGTCTTATAGTTCGCTTCACCACTTAAAAATTTAGCAAATTCGTCCCCAGTTAACTTTTCTGCCATTTTAATAAATATATCAGGTGCAATTAATGGATATTTTCTAAGTACCTTTATAAATATCCGATCCATACATAATTCAAATTTACTGTGTGGTGAACTAACCATCAGTTTTTTAGTTTTTTTTGAAGACTTAATAATTTTATCTATTTGTTTTTGAATAAAGCTGAATGCATAACCACTTGACGGCCTTATAGCTCCACCGTTTCCACCAATCCCATCGTATAATGGATTTCGTTTTTCAAAAATACCCAAAGGTATAACACCTTTTTCTTTACGCAATATCTTATAACTTTTAGTAAACATAATTTTATCAAGATATGTTTTAATTGCATTGTCATAAAATTCAGGTGCTGCTTTTTTTGGGCTAAACAATGTAGACTCAACAAGGGCTTGCCGTTTTGAAAACGGTAAAAAATATATAAAGTGCATACCTAAACTTTGATCACATCTAAAATCCATCAAAATTGCAGTTGTGTCATCAAACACATCTTTTTCTGCTTGAATCTCGTAGCCAACAAAATGTTGAAGCATGTTGTCCTTAGGTATTTTTGGAGGTCTACTATCTAAAACTTGGGAACTACACTCTTTTGTTAATTCACGCTTAAATTTTACATTATTATCAATAGCCTTTTCAAAACAATCACTAATCCAATCATTTCTATTAATGGCTGAATATGGAAACGCCTCAGTTGTATGAAGCACGGCTTTATCTGTAGTAATAATTTTCCAGTTATACCATTTTTTACGTGAAATTAATACTGCAGCAGAAAGCCACGGCATTTGCCAAAATCCCCAAATATGATCCTGTGCCAAATGAGTCTCAGGATCAATAACCGTAAAATCATAATCCTCAAGTTCATTTGCGCGTGACGCAAGAGAAAGGCTCGCACAGCCTGCACCCAATAATGTAACATCAGTTTTATCTAATACATTATTTGACATATGGTAATCCTCTTAAGCCATCATGCAAAATAGATTTATGCTGACCTTTTTTAAAAAGACGTTTGTATAATATTAGTAAACCAAAAAAACTGCATATAATTTTCTCGCTTGTTGATGTAAATTCTCTCCCATTAAACCAAGGATACCCTTTATTTTTAGTTTTAATACCTATTTGACGATAAACCAACGCAGCTACAGAAATCGCTGCGTGGGCCCTTAAAGGTAAATATGCACAACCTGTTAAACCGCTAGTATAGTATTGTTCAGCAAGATTAAGAAGTTTTTTTGATCCAATGCATATATCCTGTGCTCTCTTTGATTTTGGATGTTGACTAATTTGAACTATTTCTTCCGGTGTAACATCTCCAACCCAGCTTTCAGGTAAATAACGTCTACCCATTTGAGCATCCTCAAGTATATCACGAGCAATATTTGTTAGCTGCATAGCTATACCTAAATCTATAGCATAATCTATGGCATCAGTTTCATCACAATCCAAAACATTACACATAAGTATTCCGACTGTTCCAGCAACACGGTAACAATATCGGAGTAGTTCAAACTCATTTTTTATTAAAACAATTTCCTGATCACCAAGTAACCCGTCAATTAGTGAGATTATTACTAATTTTGGTAATTTCTTTGAAGTAATAAAAAGTTCAAATTCAATTAATAAAGGATCATCTGTTTGATAGTTTTTTAATAAACCATCACGTATTTTAAATAATCTTTCTGGTCCATCAATAATATCACCATCAGCCATATCATCCAGGACCCTACAAAACCTATATAATATAGCAGCATCAGTTCCCATTGTTTTACCAAGGAATCTTTTAGCCCAATTAAAACTTTTACCATATGAAGCAAGTGCGGCTGAAGGTGTTAACGTCTCACTTTCTATATTATCCAAAATATTTCACCAAACATTATACATCTTAAGAACTTTTATTAACTCTGCTGTTTTTTTTCATCTTCTATTACCAAGCTTTCAACAACTTTAGCAGATGATAATACTCCAGGTATACCTGCACCAGGATGTGCACCTGCTGCTGCAAAATATAGATTATCAATATGTGGGTCTCTATTGTGAAACCTGAACCATGCAGATTGTAAAAAAATTGGTGCAATTGAAAAACCTGCTCCATGCATTGATCTGTAGTCATCTTTGAAATCAACAGGCGTCATATAAAAATCATCAGTTATAACTGACTTCAGATCAGGCATTATGGTATTGGATAATTCATTGATTATACGCTCTTGCAGAATTGGGCCAGTTTCATCCCAGTCAATATCTGCTCGCAAATTCGGTACGGGGCAAAGAACATAAAAACTATCACAACCATCTGGCGCAAAACTACTATCAGTGGCTGTTGGGCGATGTACATATAAAGAAAAATCGTCTGCTAATATTTTTCGATCAAAAATATCTGAAAGTAGTTCTTTATATCTTGGTCCCATCCATATTGTATGGTGGGCTATATCTTCGTAGGTTTTTTCTGTACCAAAAAACAGCACATATAATCCCATAGAGTATTGAGTTAATTTTTCAGGGAATAGACGTTTGCTGCGATTTTTTTCACCTGGTAACATTTGAGAATACACAGTTGGCGGATCACCATTGCATATAATTCGATCTGCAGAAAAAAATCTGCCATCAGTGCTGGTTGCACCTAATGCCTTATTATTCTTAACTTCAATCTGAGCTATGTCGGTATCTAAAATTATTTTGACACCATTCTTATTCATTAAATCATATAACGATTGAACTAATTTTCCAGTCCCACCCATGGCAAAAAATACGCCCCATCTGCGCTCTAAATAATGTATAAGTGCATATATAGACGTGGTGCTAAATGGATTGCCCCCTACTAAAAGGGGATGTATTGAAAAGGCCTGCCTTAAGAGTGGGTGTTTGATATACTTGTTTACTATTCCAGATACAGAAAAATAACTTTGCAATTTTATTAAACTTGGTATCTGCGCCATCATATCCCAAAATTTTGTAAAAGGCTTATCTGATAACTTTTCAAACCCAATCTCATAGATTGCTTGCGATGCTTTTAATAGTCGGCTGTAACCTTTAACATCTTTAGGTGAAAATCGAGCTATTTCTTTATTTGTGTCTTCAACTGAAGGTCTGTAATCAAATTGTTCACCAGTATGAAAGTAAAACCTATACCAAGGATCAAGAGCTCTAAACTCTACGTAGTCTTCTCGGTTTTCATCAAAAAGCTCAAATAGTTCATCAAATAAAAATGGTGCTGTTATAACAGTAGGCCCAGCATCATGCTTAAAGCCACCACGATTAAAAACTTGAGCACGCCCCCCAATAGCACTTAATCTATCTATAAGTGTTACATCATACCCAAGAGCACGCATACGAAGCGCAGAAGCAATACCACCAAATCCTGCCCCAATAACAAGAATTTTTTTATTATTTTTTATCAACTCATAAATTCCAAATATATTTAACTATATGAAAAACTCATATAATTTATAGAAAGTTTTTTATTATATTGAAAGCGCACAAACACGTTTTATTATTGTGTGTACAGGAACAACAGCTTCCAATGCTATGCTTGGTAATGTATTTATATTACGCTCTGCTGCATTGAGTATTTTTAACATTCTTACAGAAGATATTTCAATTGCTTTTGACGCAAGTATTTTATCTCTCCAAAGTTTCAAATCTTTGTTATCTGAATTATTATACCAAATTGTAAATTCATTGTGATCTTGCTCATTTAAAGATTCAACAAAAGAAACCGTTACTGCATTTGGTGCTCGCCGCGCAAGGTCGCCCGCTATTAATTTAGCTCCATCTGTACCTTTAAAATTTTGAATGTCATTTGCAATCTGATAAGCCTTACCCAGATCACAGAAATATCCTGATATAGCAAAACCTAGACCACTAGTTCCACTCATCAGAGTAACTCCATGAATAGGAGCAGTTAGTAATGGTGCCGTTTTATCTGCTGCTATTTTAAGATACACGTCCCAACTTTGTGTACTATTCCATCCAAACTCCATTGCCTGGCCAGCAGTTGTTGTCGCCATGTGTCTTGCTAGAACTCCAACCAATCTAGGTGTATTTGACATTTCAGCAGCTTCTGAAGCCAATTCAAATGATAAGGCAATTAACCAATCACCAAGTGTCAAAGCAGTATCACGCCCAAATTTGACCCATATAGATTCTCGACCACGGCGTTGTTTGTCACCATCACAAATATCATCATGTATTAATGAAGCATTATGTAAAACTTCTACAGCACCAGCCCAAAGTAAGGATGTTGAAATATCAATCTCTGCCAGTGATGCGCTTTGTATCGCCATTTTGGCTCGGAGCATTTTACCTGGGGTTTTAAAATGAAAAAATGCAGCTTCTGAGAGAGACGCATCAACATTTTCCAACCTATTAAGAATTAATTCATGGACATGATTGACAGATGGTAATTTATTATGTGTTAGCAGTCCATTTAAATTGACAGCATCGGCGGAAAACGTAGAAAGTTTGTCCATTGGCTGCCTCCTAGATAATAAAAATTTAATAAAAAAAGTAGTAAGTATTATGGGGGAGTAACAAAATAAGTTACTCCCCCATTTTCAATTTATTTAGATTCTGATTCAGTTACAGCAACGTTCCAGATAATTACACCAAACGCTATTTTGTTCCATACATCAGCAAAGTTATAGATTATGTTTAATGCTTCGTCGCTAACAGCGCCGTTCATGTAACCCATAAAATATCCTAAAGGATAAATTGCCCAACCAATCGTCACAATCCAACGCATTGTTGAGAATGCAGATTGTACTGAAGCAGGAGCTTCATCTGCAGCAACTTTACTAGCTTCACCTGCAAAGATTTCATATAATATATATGCCCAACCAAGCATACCAATGATAAATCCTAAAGTAGCACTAATATAACCGATTTCACCAGCATACCCACCAACGAGCATGACTACAGTACCAATCATTAGGCGCCAGAAGATGCCAATTGATACCTTAGTGATTGCACGAAGGATCAGATAAAACTCAACCATTAATAATGGAACAGTAATTAGCCAATCAATATATCGGTATACTGTCGGTGATTCACCTGTTGATACCCACACATCACGCATGTAAAAGTAGTGCACTGCAGCTACTAACGTAACCAAACCGGATACTGTTAGTGATGTTTTCCATTTTCCTTCAACTCTAGTAGTTTCAATAAAGAAAAATGCTGTTGCAGCAATAAGTGCCATTGATATCAACCAGAATGAAATTCCAACATAATCATTAGGCGCAAGTGTTGCAGCATGTGCCGAAGCTGGTAAAATACCTGCCGCCACTGTTGCTAAGGCCACTTTAAAGCCTTTTTTTGATAAAATCGTCATATAATCCTCCACTATTTAGTATATCATGTTGAGATAGTATTTAATTACACTGCTTCAACAAACTAAATTTTTTTTATATTTATACTCAATTTTGTTACTCGTAGTTCAATTGTTTCAAGAATTTGGTAAATGTTTCAAGAAAAAAATGTAAAAAGTTTATTAAAAATAAAAAATGTGTATATTTATCAATGGCTTAAAAAAATGTTGATATATGATATATATATTTTTATTGTATTTATGACACTAAAAGTAGTGATTTTCGACATTTTATCACTACTTATGGTGTTTGTGACTATACCAATAATGAAGCTTTTTTCAGTATTAAAATTTTATTTTACATGCTTTAAAACCACTTTCCCCACGAACCTACAAATACTATAGTAATTAGTATGACAAATTTTACTTATAAAAATGATTTACCTGATAATTTGGAACTTGGGCCTATCGTTGCTATTGATACTGAGACCATGGGGCTAAATCCAATGCGCGATAGATTGTGTGTGATTCAATTTTCATCAGGAGATGGTCACGCACACATTGTTCAAATAGAACCAGATGCACCGCAAGCACCAAATATATGTAAAATTCTACTCGACCAAAATAAAGTTAAGCTTTTTCACTTCGCTCGATTTGATATTGCTATATTAAAACATCACTTTAAGATCAATATTTCACCAGTTTATTGCACAAAAATTGCATCCAAATTAGTTCGAACATACACGAATAAGCATGGGCTAAAAAATTTGCTCCGTGAGATGCTATCGATTGAAATATCAAAACAACAGCAATCCTCCGATTGGGGCGCTTCTGAACTTACAAAAGCACAAATAGAATACGCTGCAAGTGATGTTTTGTATCTACATAAATTAATGGATAAATTAAACTTGAATTTAAAAAGAGAAAATAGATACGAAATAGCCGAAGCTTGTTTTAATTTTCTACCAATGCGCGCAACACTTGACCTTGCAGGTTGGTCAGAAGATGATATTTTTTCTCATAGTTAATGCAAAATTTTATTAAATCATATTCTAGAGCTATAAAGTGGGCTAAATTAATAATGCCAGTAATTGCAGTTTTGTTACTTGCTAGTGTTTTTATTTTTGGAAAAGAAGACGCATTAAGGTCAGGAACTATATCAATCGATGCCGATACAATAAATCTAACCACAGATCAGAAAATTACTAATCCACAGTTTTCAGGTTTAACAAATCTTGGTGATTCATTTATTCTTAAAGCAATCGAGGCAATGCCCGACTCTCCCTCACCTGAGAAAATTGATTTGATAGGTCCAAGTCTAGAGTTTGATGCCTTGCAAGGCGTTGGATTTAAAATTAGCTCAAAAAATGGATCGGTGAATTTTATCAAACAGTCTGCTGAATTAAATGGAAATGTTTATATTGATATGACAAATGGTTACAAAGCAATAAGCGAAAAAATTCAACTTAATCTTAAACTTGGAAATTTAATTGCACCAAATTCAGTAGAAGCAAGTGGGCCATACGGGAAAATTATAGCTGGATCTATGGAATTGTTCAAAGATTTTGATAATAAAACATCACAAGTAAGTGGAAATTTAAATTTTTCTGATGGTGTTACGCTGATATACTTGCCTTCAACAGTTAAATAAGCAAAGTAGCGATATGAAAATTTATTTAAAATTATTTACACTAGGACTTTTACTTTTGAGTCCAAAAGTTTTTGCTCAAAATGCATCATTATCTTTAAGTGGTGCAAACCATGATATTAATTTACCTGTTGAGATTACTGCAAATAATTTATCAATTAATCAATCTTCAAACTCTGCAATATTCGAAGGAACTGCTTATGTTGGCCAAGGTTCATTACGCTTAAGCGCTGATAAAATTGTTGTTAGATATAATCAAGATACAGGGAAAGTCACTTCTGTAGAAGCCACAGGCAAAGTAGTATTTACAAATGGTGAAGATATTGCTGAAGCAGAAAGTGCAATTTATAAAATTGATAGTGGATTATTAAGTATGTCTGGTAACGTTCTTTTAGTTCAAGGCAAAAGTACAATTTCTGGAAATTATTTAGATATGGATATATTAAAAAATATTGCGAATTTATCTGGAAATGTAAAAACTACACTAGCCCCTAATTAGCGATATGGATGACGTAAAAATTCCTACAGATGGTCTGATTGTTCAAGGTATTGGTAAAGCATATAAAAATAAGAAAGTTTTGCACAACGTTGATCTTAAGCTGCAAAAAGGTGAGGTTGTTGCATTATTAGGCCCCAATGGGGCAGGAAAAACTACATGCTTTTATTCAATTGCTGGTCTAATTAGTCCCGATAAAGGTAGTGTCACGGTTGATGGTTTTGATGCAACAAACCTACCTATGTATCGAAGAGCACAATTAGGTCTCGGATACTTACCGCAGGAAGCAAGTATTTTTCGGGGCTTAAATGTTGAGCAAAACATTTCAGCTGTCTCTGAACTATGGGCAAATAGTAAAGCAGAATCTAAAGAGCGTGTCGAAGAATTATTAAATGAGTTTTCAATTTCACATATTCGAAAATCTCCCGCCATTTCTTTATCTGGTGGAGAACGTAGACGGGTTGAAATAGCACGCTGTTTAGCGGCAAATCCTAAGTATATTTTATTGGATGAGCCGTTTGCAGGCGTTGACCCCATCGCAGTTGGAGATATTAGGTTTCTAGTTGCTCAATTGAAAGAAAAAGAAATTGGCGTTCTCATTACTGATCATAATGTTCGAGAAACATTGGAAATAATAGATCGCGCATATATTCTTCATGATGGAAAAGTTCTAATGAGCGGAACTCCTGAACAGGTGATAGAAAATAATGATGTTAGAAGAGTATATTTAGGAGATGATTTTAGAGTGTGATTTTTTTCGAATCATTTGATTCTTATGTCATCGTTTGGTTGCGCTATTATGCTTAAATTATTTTAATAAACAAGATTGTTTGAATTAATTTATCATACTATTCTTATTGTATGCATATAAATAATAAATTTTATAATACCTAAGAAATCTTTCTTAGGTAAATAATATTTATTTTTATAAAGAACAAAAAGGAGATAATATGCGTTATAAAATTAGTGGAAAACAAATTGATATCGGTGAGAGTTTACAAACACATGTTGAAATGGAAGTTTCTGATATCCTTGAAAAATATGCCGAAAGGCCCACTGACGCACTTATTACATTTTCAAAAGAATCTCATGAATTTGTTTGTGAAACTGCAATACATCTTTCAACTGGAATAACAGTAAATTCAAAAGCAAAAGAACATGATATTTATGCAAGTTTTGATAAATCTGCCAAACGCATAGAAACACAATTAAGGCGCTATAAACGTCGTTTAAAAGATCATGCAAATCTTCGCACAACACCCATTGAATCCTTTGAAGCTTCGTCGTATATCATCGCCGCAGATCACAATGATGATGTTAGTACAGAAAACGAAACGTTAACGCCTATCATTATCGCAGAAATGGAAACAGGGATTAAAGAACTCTCCGTGGGTGAAGCGGTTATGCAAATGGAATTGGCTGACGAGTCGGTACTTATTTTTAAAAATGAAAGCCATAATAGGCTAAATGTCGTCTATAAACGCAAAGACGGAAATATTGGTTGGATTGATCCTCTAAATATGAAATAGGGGGCACAAATACTAGGGATAGTGGAATGGATCTTAGGGATATAATGAATTCTGATGCAGTTCGGTTTTCATCTCATACGAGCTGTAAAAAGCGCTTATTACAAGAAATTTCTGAACAGGCTTCATCTGTTTATGGCTTAAATTCTCAAGAAGTTTTAACTGCACTCACAGAGCGCGAAAGACTTGGGTCTACTGGTGTTGGTAGAGGTGTAGCTATCCCTCACGCTCGATTTAATGGATTAGATCGTGTTTATGGTTTTTTCACCCGCTTAGAAAAGCCTGTAGACTTTGACTCAATGGATCGTGAGCCTGTGGATTTAATATTCACAATACTCGCACCAGAAAAAGAAGGCGCAGAGCATCTCAAAGCATTAGCCTTAGTGTCTAGAACATTTAGGTCAGAAAGCACATGTGCAAAATTACGTTCTAATGCAGACTCATCAACACTTTATGCACTGCTTACACAATTGGATACAATTCAAGCTGCCTGATTATTTAAATTATGAAATGCCAAGCTTTTTAAGCATTGCGTTTACCTTTGGAACATCAGAGGGGTTATTAACCTCCCAAAAAGCACGCCCTTTGCCATTAACCTCAACACAATTAATATAGCCACCATTTTCTAAAAAACGCAATTGCTCCAAACCCTCTGCCTCTTCAAGTGGTCCTGATGTCCACCCAATATATTCTTTTAAAGCTTTAGGTTTATAGGCGTATATACCGACATGGTGAAAAATTGTTGTCTTTTTATCATTAGAATACGGGAGTACTTCTTTTGAAAAATATAGTGCTTTGTTATTTTTATCAAAAACAGCGGTTGTTCCACCCACGCGCCCTTCTGATCGATCTTCTTTTAGAGCCATTATTGTTTCTTCGTCACATCTTAATACAGGCGTTGCCATATCAGCCTCTTTGTTACCCTTAAAACTATTTATTAAATCTTCAACAAACCAAGCTGGACTAAGTGGTGCGTCCCCTTGAAGATTAACAATCAAATCATAGTCATAATCTATATTTGAAATAGCTTCAGCACATCGTTCCGTTCCATTTGCACAATCTGATGAGGTCATCACAACTGATGCGCCAAATTCTTTTGCAACTTTTTCTATTCTTGAATCATCTGTTGCAACTATAACATCAACATTCCTAACGGATTTAGCAGCTTCCCAACTTCGCTGTACTAAAGATTTAGTTTTTCCATCAGCACCAGTTAATTCTATCAGTGGCTTTCCAGGGAACCTCGATGATTCATATCGAGCTGGAACAACTATTAAAACTTTCATGATTAAGCCTTTTGTAAATTTAATCCTGGAGTACAGGCAATAAAAAATGGATTTTCGTATGATGGTTTGCCGTAAACTAATGGCTTATGATTGTCATATCGAACCACATAGCCACCAGCACCATTTAATATTGCATGTCCAGCAGCAGTATCCCATTCCATGGTTCGCCCTACTCGCGGATATAAATCCGCCTCGCCAACAGCTATTAAACAAAATTTTAATGATGAACCTGCTGCGCGACTATCTGCAACATTATATTTAGAAATATATTCTTCTAGAGCTTCATCTCGGTGAGATTTTGAAGCCACAACAATAAGCTGATTTGGATCGGGTTGAGATACATTAATATGCTTTAATTCTCCAAGCTCTTGTGGTTTATGTGGCCCGAACTCTTCTACCGATTTAAAATCTTTATCTGTATAAAATAAACGTTTTTTTGCAGGTGCATACACAACACCCATAACTGGAATTCCATCCACAACGTACGCTATATTAACTGTAAAATCTCCCCTCCTATGAATAAACTCTTTAGTTCCGTCTAGTGGATCAACTATAAAAAATGTATTTCCTTTTTCAGTGTGTGTATTTGCCTGTTCCTCTGTAACGATTGGTATATCTGGAAAAGCTTTTTGTAAGCCTTTATATATAATTTTATCAGCTGCTTCGTCTGCAATAGTTACAGGGCTATCGTCATTTTTAATTTTTATTTCAAAATTATTTTGGTTATAGATATCCATAATTACTGAGCCTGCTTCAATAGCAAGCTTTCTGAAAACAAAACATATTTGATCATTATGCATAGTCATAACCTTAATCACTATTAATTAATTTATTAGTAATAAATCAAATTGAAAGATACAATTTATAAAACTTTATCTTTTTAACTAATCTACCACTCTAAGGGTAAGATTAATACGACCACCATTTTTCAGTAACCTGGATGTTCCAAATCTTATTCGATCAACACCGTGATGCTTAAGTCTAGCATCACCTCCCATCAAAACAATATCACCAGAATTTAGCCAGAAAGAATCAGTTTTACCTCCTTTTTTATTGTTTCCAATTCGAAACAATGCATCATCACCCAAGGATATCGACAACACGGGCCAATTAAAATCTGCTTCGTCATTGTCTTGATGTAGACCCATTTTAGCACTTTCAGAATAATAGTTAATTAAGCAACAATCAGGGATTCTTTCTATCGAAACAAATTTTTTCCATATATTTAATATAGATCCTGGTATTTGTGGCCAATTATTACCATTTGGTTGGCAATCTATATATCGATATCCTTCACCATCAGAAAACCAACCATATTTACCAGCCGAAGTCATTTTTACTGACATTTTATTACCACCAGGCACGAGTGGTGAAGATAAGGGTGCATCCTTTGCAATTTCTCGTAAATCAGAAATTAACTTGTTCTGCTCATCTATATTTAATTTATCCTTAAAGATCTTAAATCCACGAATAACTAAGCTAGGTGTTTCAAAAGTTGTCATATAAGCAAATTAACAAAGCAAAAGAGTATGTAAATAGTTATAACTCGCTCTTGCAGGCTTCTAATTTCATATATATATAGCCGAACTAGTATTCGCATGGGCGGATATGGGATCGTAGTTAAGCGCCTAATGGGCTTAACTCTAACATCGCCAAAGAAGGAAGAAAATTATGGCTAAAGTCATTGGAATTGATTTAGGAACAACGAACTCCTGCGTTGCCATCATGGATGGTTCTCAACCAAAGATCGTAGAAAATGCTGAGGGTGCCAGAACAACACCCTCACTGGTTGCTTTTAAAAATGATGAGCGATTAGTTGGGCAAGCAGCAAAACGTCAAGCTGTTACAAACCCTGAGAACACTTTGTTTGCAGTAAAGCGCTTAATTGGGCGCTCTATTAACGACCCTCTAATCAAAAAAGAAATGAAACACCTACCTTTTAATGTTGTTGACGGTGGTAATGGAGCCGCGTGGGTTCAAGTGGAAGGTGAAAAATACTCACCTTCTCAAATTTCCGCTTTCATTTTACAAAAAATGAAAGAAACTGCTGAAGGGTATTTGGGTGAAACCGTAAGTGAAGCGGTAATTACTGTTCCAGCTTACTTTAACGACGCACAACGCCAAGCAACAAAAGATGCTGGTAAAATTGCAGGTTTAAACGTTTTACGAATTATAAACGAACCAACTGCTGCAGCTCTTGCTTACGGTTTGGACAAAGAGGGTGGCAAAACTATCGCTGTCTATGACCTTGGTGGTGGTACATTCGACGTATCAATCATGGAAATTGATGATGGCTTATTTGAAGTTAAATCAACAAACGGCGACACCGCGCTTGGTGGTGAAGATTTTGATATGCGTATTGTTGAGTATTTGGCTGAAGAGTTCAAAAAAGAAAATGGTGTAGATTTAACAAAAGATAAAATGGCACTACAGCGCTTAAAAGAAGCTGCAGAAAAAGCTAAAATAGAATTATCATCTTCTGCTCAAACCGAAATAAACCAACCATTTATTTCAATGGACCCTAACGGTGGGCAGCCATTACACTTAGTATTAAAGTTAACGCGTGCAAAATTAGAAAGCTTGGTTGCTGATTTAATTAAACGTTCTTTAAAACCATGTGCATCCGCATTAAAAGATGCTGGTCTATCAAAATCAGATATAGACGAAATTGTTCTTGTTGGTGGCATGACTAGAATGCCTAAAGTTATTGAGGCTGTTACAGAGTTCTTTGGAAAAGAACCTCACAAAGGTGTTAATCCAGATGAAGTTGTAGCTCTTGGTGCAGCTATACAAGCAGGTGTTTTACAAGGTGATGTGAAAGATGTTGTTCTTTTAGATGTTACGCCATTATCTTTGGGTATTGAAACACTTGGTGGTGTCTTCACAAGACTGATAGATCGTAACACCACGATACCTACTAAAAAGGCACAAGTATTCTCTACAGCTGAAGATAATCAAAATGCTGTTACCATTCGTGTTTTCCAAGGTGAGCGTGAAATGGCTGCAGACAATAAAGTATTAGGCCAGTTCAACTTAGAGGATATTCCTCCAGCTCCTCGTGGATTACCACAAATTGAGGTAGCATTTGATATAGACGCTAATGGCATCGTATCAGTATCTGCAAAAGATAAAGGCACTAATAAAGAGCAAAAAATCACAATCCAAGCCTCAGGTGGCTTAAGTGATGATGATATTGAACAAATGGTTAAAGATGCTGAAGAAAATGCTGAATCAGATAAAGAACGTAAAGAGTTAGTCGAAGCAAAAAATAGTGCTGAAAGCTTGCTCCATAGCACTGAAAAATCTGTTGAAGAGCATGGTGATAAAGTTGATCCAACCACAATTGAAGTTATTGAAATGGCTATGGCTAACTTAACAGAAAGCTTAGAGTCTGACGATGCATCAAAAATAAATTCACGAGCACAGGATTTAACTGAAGCATCGATGAAACTTGGTGAAGCTATATATAAAGCCCAATCTGAAGCACCAGAAGCACCAGAAGGTATGGGTGATGATGATGCAGGAGAGCCACGCGGCGTTGATGAAGATATTGTTGATGCTGACTTCGAAGACTTAGGTAAAGACGACCAATAGTAATTGTACTTTTAGTCTATCTAATTTTAGCCCCGCATTTATGCGGGGCTAAACCGCTTTAAGCAGGAGATACCAATGTCAAAACGCGATTATTATGAAACTCTGGGGTTATCTAAAGGCGCCTCTGAGTCTGAAATTAAAAAAGGCTTTCGTAAAAAAGCAATGGAACTGCATCCGGATCGTAACCAAGATGATCCATCTGCAGAAAGTAAATTTAAAGAAGCAAACGAAGCATATGATGTTTTAAAAGATGCAGATAAAAAAGCAGCATACGATCAATATGGTCATGCAGCTTTTGAAGGTGGAATGGGTGGCGGTGGCGGCCGAAGCCCATTTGGTGGAGGTGGGGATTTTAACTCTGCTTTTTCAGATGTATTTGATGACTTATTTGGAAATTTTGGTGGTGGTCAACGTGGTGGGCCTCCCGGAGCCTCTCGTGGATCAGATTTACGCTATAATTTAAAGGTTTCATTAAGTGATGCCTATAATGGTAAACAAGAAACAGTATCTGTAAATTCATCTGTATCGTGTGATGGATGTTCTGGATCAGGAGCTGCCGCGGGCTCAGAACCAGCGAGATGTCCAACATGTTCTGGGATGGGAAAAGTTAGAGCACAGCAAGGATTTTTCACAGTAGAGCGTACATGCCCAACTTGCTCAGGCCGTGGTGAGACCATTACGAATCCATGTAAAGTTTGTAACGGTACGGGAGCAACCCAGCGTGAAAGGTCATTATCAGTAAATATACCTGCAGGCGTTGAGCGCGGTACAAGAATTAGGCTTTCTGGTGAAGGTGAAGCTGGTCAACGTGGTGGGCCAACTGGTGATCTTTATATATTCATTGATATTGATGATCATGAGCTATTTGAACGAGAAGGAAATAATTTATTTCTACGTGTACCCGTTTCAATGGCAACAGCAGCACTTGGGGGAGAAATTGATGTACCAAACATTGATGGAAACACATCTCGAGTAAAAGTACCTATGGGCGCTCAAGCTGGCAAACAAATGAGATTAAAAGGCAAAGGTATGCCGGCTTTACGAGGCAGTGGAAAAGGTGATTTATATTTAGAAATTGCCGTTGAAACGCCAGTAAATTTATCTTCCAAACAAAAAGAATTATTAAAAGAGTTTGAAGAATTATCAGCTGATAGTAACCCTGAGTCTAAGAATTTTTTTAGTAAAGTTAAGTCATTTTGGAAAGTTTAAAAATTAACCCTAGCATAATGCTAGGGTTAATTTTCTTTTAATCTGTTTCTATAAACGATCATTGACCTAAGCGTTAACATACATAAAAATGATACTGAAAGAGATAGGGTTTCATCAATATATTCAAGTAATACAACATATATAAATCCACCAATTAAAGAAATTGTAGCATATAGATCTTGCTTAAGTATTGCAGGCTGTAAGCCACATAACATGTCTCGAAACATACCTCCTGCAACTCCTGTCACACAACCCAACACAATTACACTTAATGTAGGTAAATTTGCCAATAATGCACTTTGCACTCCCACGAGCGTAAATAAAGCCAGTCCAATAGCATCAAAATATTGTAAAAAACTTAATCTTTTGCCACCCCTTTGACCGTAAGAATTTGACAAGACGTACGTAATCAAAGCTGTAGGAACAGCGGTAGCAATATATGTTATGTCTACAAGCCAGAATACAGGTGTTGTTCCAATTAATAAATCACGCAAACTACCGCCACCAACAGATGTGACTATTGCTAAAACTACAACACCAAATGGGTCAAAGTTTTGGCGAACACCTTGAATAGCAGCAGTAATCGCCATAACCATTGTAGCTAAAATTGTTAACCACGATGTTAAATAAGGTAGTGTAATTTCCAATTTTTCTCTTTTTGTAATTTTATTATTTAGTAAAATAAAAATAATACCTAAAAATACATTTCACAATGTATTTATCTTTTTTACCTTTTACTACTTAACCTAGATGGTTATCTTTCTTACAATGGGAAGGGATTTTTAACAGTGTCAAAATCATCAATAACGCCAATGATGGCACAGTTTTTAGAAATAAAATCTGAATACCCAAATGCACTACTTTTTTATAGAATGGGTGATTTTTATGAATTATTTTTCGATGATGCGGTTGCTGCCGCTGCAGCGTTAGATATTTCTCTGACAAAAAGAGGAAAACACTTAGGTAATGATATTCCAATGTGTGGTGTTCCACATCATTCAGCAGAAAATTACTTATTAACCTTAATTCGCAAAGGTTTTCGTGTTGCTGTCTGTGAACAATTAGAAACTCCAGCTGAAGCAAAAGCAAGAGGTTCAAAGTCAGTTGTTAAACGTGGCGTTGTGCGCTTAGTAACATCTGGAACCCTAACAGAAGATAGCCTTTTATCTGCGAGAGAAAGTAATTATTTATGTGCTTTTTCTATTCTAAGAAAAAGCTCAGCAATCGCATGGGTTGATGTTTCTACAGGTGACCTTCATGTGCAAAACTGTCCTCAAGTTTCCTACGGACCAATGCTGGCTCAGCTCAATCCAGCTGAAGTATTAATATCAGATACTAATTATGATAGCTTTAAAGATCAAACAAGTGAATTTGGAACTACACTTACATCTCTATCACCTGCAAGCTTTGATAGTACATCTAATACCAGAAGATTATGTGATTTTTTTAAAGTCCAGTCCTTGGATGGATTTGGAACATTCACACGTGCCGAGATATCTGCACTAGGTGCAATTATTGATTATCTTGAAATAACTCAAAAAGGGAAACTGCCCGCACTAAAACTACCAATCAAAGAAAACTTAGAAGACTTTGTGCAAATTGACACGTCTACAAGGCGCAATTTGGAGTTAACACATACATTATCTGGATCAAAAAATGGATCACTATTAGATGTAATAGATCGCACCGTTACAGGGCCGGGCGCTAGATTATTAGAAAAAAGACTTAGTAGCCCATCTACATGTTTAAATACGATTTCTCTTCGCTTGGATGCAATTGAAGCTTATAAACCGAATAATTCATTAAGAGAAGAAATCCAAAATGTTTTACGCCAAACTTCTGACATGGAGAGGGCTTTCTCCCGCATCTCTTTAGATAGAGGTGGGCCTAGAGACTTTATCGCTATTCGCAATAGTTTAAAAAAAGGTCAGGATTTATCTAGGAGCGCACTGGATTTGGATGCTGTTCTAATAAAAAATGCAAGACAGAATCTTAAAGGCAATGAGGAAATTATTCACATATTAGATAGCGTTTTTGATGATAATTCACCTTTACTCGCTCGTGATGGTGGGTTCGTTCGTTCAGGATTTAATGAAGATTTAGATGAAATTAAAAGATTACGCGATGACGGTCGAAAAGTGATTTCATCTATGCAAACTGATTTTTTAAATCTTACTGGAATCACCTCTCTTAAAATTAAATACAATAATGTTCTTGGATATTTTATTGAAACACCTGCAACTCATGCAAAAAAAATGCTTAGTGATGCATTTTCATCTACATTTATTCATCGCCAAACAACTGCTAATGCTATTAGGTTTACAACTATTGAGCTGTCAGAGATTGAAACTAAAATATTAAATGCTGGTGGAAAAGCATTGTCTCTTGAATTAGAAATATTTGATCAAACTAAATTAAAGATCATAGAGTTCTCTGAAAGAATTTTAAATGCTGCAAAAGCTCTTGCAGAAATAGATCTAACCATCGCGCTTGCAGATATTGCAATGTCAGAAAATTGGTGCCGCCCAAAATTAGATAAATCTCGTAAATTCAAAATAACTGCAGGTAGGCATCCGGTTGTAGAAGCCGCCTTACAAAAAAGTGCATCTGGCGTTTTTATAGCAAATAATTGTGATCTATCCGCTGGCCAAAATGGAGATAAACCAATTTGGTTACTAACTGGACCAAACATGGCAGGCAAATCAACCTTTCTTCGTCAAAATGCAATAATTGCATTAATGGCTCAAATAGGAAGTTTTGTTCCTGCAGAAAGCGCAGAAATTGGCATGATTACTCAGCTTTTTTCAAGGGTGGGGGCATCAGATGACTTAGCTAGGGGACGATCTACTTTCATGGTCGAGATGGTCGAAACAGCCGCCATTTTAAATCAAGCGGGTGAAAACGCATTAGTAATTCTTGATGAAATTGGCCGCGGCACAGCTACATATGATGGGTTATCAATTGCATGGGCAACTTTAGAAAACTTACACAATATTAATAATTGTAGAGCCTTGTTTGCAACTCATTATCATGAACTAACCAGTTTAACTGAAAATTTAGAGGGCCTAATGAATGCAACAGTCAGCGTTAAAGAGTGGAAAGGAGATATTATATTTCTCCACGAAGTTAAAAAAGGCGCTGCAGATCGTAGCTATGGAGTACAAGTTGCAAAGCTGGCTGGTATTCCACAAACAGTCATAAGAAGAGCAACCGAAGTTTTAGAAAAATTGGAGAATGCTGATCAGGGTGGAAAGACAAAAGCAATTATTAATGAATTACCACTCTTTAATACAAACCCGAATAATATGATGAAACCTGAGGGTTCATCACAAATTGAAGAACAGATAAAAGATATACATCCTGACGAATTAACTCCAAAAGATGCTTTAGCTTTAATTTATAAATTAAAGTCTTTCATTAAGTAATTATTGTACGGCAATAAGTTTAATTACTACCGTACAATTTAACTTTATCCGCCCGAAGAAACACCTACGTTAGCTGGCCGTAAAAGGCGATCAGATATCATAAATCCTTCATCAAGAACTTGTAAAATATGTCCTGCTTTTACAGTTGGCATTGGTGCTTCAAACATTGCCTGATGCAATTCAGGATCAAATTTATCCCCAACCTCTGGTGCTATAGGAACAATATTGTGTTTTGCAAATGTATTTATTAATTCTCTTTGAGTAAGATCTATACCTTCAAACAAACTTTTATTTGCTTCTCTTTGTTCATCTGTAGCCATTTCAGATGCACGTTTCATATTGTCATAAACAGAAAGTAAATCACGTGCTAATTTACGTCCACCATAAACCTCAGCATCTCTACGATCGCGCTCTCCACGCTTTCTTTGATTTTCAGCTTCTGCTAAAGCCCTCATTAGGCGATCATTAAGCTCTGCATTTTCTGCACGTAGTTCATCTACCTCATTTATTTCATCTGATTCTTCATTAGCTAACTCTTCTGTGTCTAGCTCTGTTAAATCTTCAATATTTACCAATTCTTCATCATCCATCGGCACTTCCGGCTCAGATAGGGATACTTTTGGTTTTTCATCATCTAACATTCATTTAAGTCCTTAGTATGCGCCCAATTAACTGGGCAGTATAATCTACAATAGGCACAACACGCCCATAATTTAATCTTTTTGGTCCTATAACTCCTACCGCACCAATTACTTTGCGATCAGCATTCATATACGGAGAAACTACTAATGACGACCCCGAAAGTGAAAACAATTTATTTTCTGATCCAATAAATATTTTCACACCCTCACCTTGTTCTGCAAGGTCTAAAAATTGACTAATATCTTTTTTTTGCTCTAGATCATCAAACAAAGTTTTAATACGTTCCATATCTTCGTCTGATTGACCATCATCTAATAAATTTGATCTTCCTCGAACAATTAATCTTGCTTCAGCCCCCTGATCTTTAGCCCAAACGGCTACACCATCTTTTATCATTTGCTGAGACAATAGATCTAGATCCTGCTGATGTCTTTCAACATGTCTTTCAACAACACTTCGCAAATCACTTATTGTGTGACCAGAGACTATTGAATTCAAGAAATTTGCAGCTTCCCTCATTGATGATGGTGTTTGTCCTAAAGGTGGGTTGAACATACGATTCTCAACATTTCCATCTTCTGTAACCAAAACTACTAATGCACGGTCAGGCGCCAAAGAAACAAATTCAATATGTTTAATTGGTGCCTCAGATTTTGGTGCCATAACAACGCTCGCCCCCTGAGTGAGGCCTGATAGCATCGTGCCAGCTTTATTCAAAACTGAAGACATATCATTTGGATAATCTAAGGAAGCATCAATTTCTTTTCGTTCTTGAGTGTTTATATCACCAACCTCTAATAAGCCATCAACAAAAAGTCTTAAACCGCTTTCAGTCGGTATACGTCCTGCTGAAACATGAGGCGCGTTCAGTAAACCCAAAAATTCTAAATCATTCATAACGTTTCTTATAGTAGCTGCTGAAACATTTTCGCTTAAACTTCGAGTTAACGTACGCGATCCTACAGGATCTCCAGTATTAAGATACGACTCAACCAATAGCCGAAATACTTCTTTACTTCGCTCATTAAGATCATCGATCGAATGTTGATTGGATTCTTTCACGTGTGCCCTTTCATGGGGTCAATATTATATTAAAAACCTTTCAAGACTAGGTCAATCTTGGTTTGCGCATAATGTCCATTACTTGTATCAACATTATATATAACAGGAGAAATATAATGCGCCCATCTGGCAGAGCCATTGACATAATGCGTCCAATTGAAGTCGAAGTAGGCTTTACTAAACATGCAGAAGGTTCATGTTTAATTAAATGTGGGGATACTCATGTTCTTTGCACGGCAAGTGTTGAAGACAGAACACCCCCTTGGCTTAGAAATACAGGAATGGGATGGGTCACAGCTGAGTATGGAATGTTACCTAGATCTACTGGCTCAAGAAATCGTCGAGAAGCTGCTTCTGGAAAACAATCTGGCAGAACACAAGAAATACAAAGACTTATTGGAAGATCACTTCGTGCTGGGATTGATCGCTTAACACTTGGCGAGAGACAAATTACTGTAGATTGTGATGTGTTACAGGCAGATGGTGGTACCAGGTGCGCGTCAATAACTGGAGGCTGGATTGCATTAAGATTAGCTATAAATGCAATGATCAAAGCAGGTGATTTAAAAGAAGATCCTCTTACAGAACATGTTGCGGCGGTATCATGTGGAATATATGGTGGTCAGCCTATTTTAGATTTAGATTATGCTGAGGATAGCGAGGCTGGAACCGATGCAAATTTTGTAATGACAGGTTCAAATGGCCTAGTTGAAATACAAGGTTCTGCAGAAGGCGCTACATTTGATCGAACCGAATTTAACAGTTTAATGGATTTGGCTGAAAAAGGTATTTCAGAGCTTATAATAGCACAAAAAGCAGCCATATCTTAATGCGAAAACTAAATGAAAAACAGATTGTTTTAGCAAGCCACAATAAAGGTAAACTTAAAGAAATAGGGCATTTATTAAAGCCTTTTGGAATATCTGTAATATCCGCTAGTGATTTAGGCCTAGATGAACCCGAGGAAACTGAAAATACCTATGCAGGCAATGCGCGCATAAAAGCGCATTTTGCTGCAAAAGCTTCAGGTAAGCCTGCATTGTCTGATGATAGTGGATTTTCGGTAGAGATTCTTGATGGTGCTCCTGGTGTATACAGTGCTGATTGGGCAGAGACATCAAATGGAAGAAATTTTTCAATGGCTATGTCAAAAATATGGGATAAGATTCAGCATGCTGAAAAGCCATGCAAAGCAAAGTTTTGTTGCACTTTATGTTTAGCATGGCCTGATGGACATGATGAGTTATTTGAAGGATCTATCAATGGCGAGATAGCGTGGCCCCCTAGGGGTAATAATGGATTTGGGTATGATCCAATGTTTATTGCTGAAGGAATGCATCAAACTTTTGGAGAGATGTTACCCACTGATAAGCATTTGATAAGCCATAGAGCTGATGCATTTAAGAAATTAATAAAAACTTTCGAAAAGGAATAAAATGTGATGAATAAACTTATTTCAAGCGGCTCTTCATTTGAAGAAAAACTAGGTTATAGTCGTGCGGTAATAAGAGGTGACTGGGCATTTGTTTCTGGAGTTACGGGCTATGATTACAATACAATGGACATGCCCAATAACATTGCTCAACAAGCATCTAATTGCTTTAAAACAATCCAAACATCACTTAATGAAGGTGGGTTTTCATTGTCTGATACTGTCCGGGTGCAGTATACACTGACAAATCCAGATTTGGTTGACGAAATAGCACCAGTTCTAAAAAAATATATGGGTAACATTAAACCTGCTGCTACAATGATCATTGCAAGCATGATAAAACCAGAGATGTTAATTGAAATTGAAATTACAGCACTAAAAAATTGATGGACGATTGGAAAAATGGAGGCTTTGGTATTTATATACATTGGCCCTTTTGTGCTGCAAAGTGCCCATATTGTGATTTTAACTCTCACGTACGTAAATCTGTTGACCAAAGCAGGTGGCTCTCAGCAATACGTTTAGAATTAAAAAATAATGCAATCCGTACTAAAGGAAGAACTGTAAATACAATATTTTTTGGTGGTGGCACCCCAAGCCTTATGGAGCCAGAAACTGTTGCTGGTATTATTAAAGAGATCGCTAAGCTATGGGTTTTAGCCTTAGACATAGAAATATCTTTAGAGGCAAATCCTACATCTGTAGAGGCTCAAAAATTTTCTGATTTTAGAAAGGCTGGGATAAATCGTATTTCAATGGGCATTCAATCGCTTCGTAACGATGACCTAAAAGCTTTAGGTCGAATGCATAGCGTAAATGAAGCGCGTAAAGCATTTGATATAGCTAAAGATAATTTTGAAAGGGTCAGTTTTGATTTAATCTATGCACGTCAGGATCAATCGAAGGTTGATTGGGAAATCGAACTTAAAGAAGCAAGTTCAATGGCAGTTGATCACTTATCATTATATCAGCTTACAATTGAAGATGGCACTAGATTTGGCGATCTTTACGAGCGTGGAAGTTTAAAGGGAATGCCAAATGACAGTTTAGCGGCTGATATGTATGACATTACTCAAAAAGTTACATTACAAAATGATATGCCTGCATATGAGATTTCCAATCATGCAATTGAGGGTGCTGAGTCACGTCATAACCTAATTTATTGGCGATATGGAGATTATATAGGTGTGGGACCTGGTGCACATGGCAGAATTTCGGAAAATGGAAATAAAATCGCAACAACAACTATAGAAAATCCAGAGAATTGGCTTAGGGGTGTCGAACTAAATGGAACATCAACAATAGATGATGAAGTGATTAATCATATCGATCAGGCATCTGAATATTTGATGATGTCTCTACGGTTAATTGAAGGTGTTGATATGGAAAGATATAAAAAAATATCTGGCGTAGCCTTAGACAACAAACTCATTGATAAAAATATAGAAAATGGCTTAATAAAAGTTATTAATAATAACTTAATTGCCACACAGCGTGGTAGAATTATTTTAAATACATTAATAAAAGATTTATTAATTTAAAGATTGGTTTGCCTTTAATTATGAGAGTAATTTGGTTAATTTTTGGGTATATTACCCTAATTTTGGCAATTCTGGGTGTTATTTTGCCTTTATTACCAACTGTTCCTTTTTTATTATTAGCAGCGTTTTGTTTTGCACGCTCCTCAGAGAAAATACACAAATGGCTGATAAATCATCCTAGATATGGACCACCAATTTATAATTGGCAAAATAGTGGCTCAATAAATCTTAAATCAAAAAAATTAGCCACAATTTGTATGGTTTTTGCACTGATTTTACCTATATATTTGGGTTTAAACTGGTTTATAATTATAATTCAAATAATAGTATTATCATGTGTATTGATTTTTATTTGGACCCGTCCATCAATATAGAACAAAGTTTATCTAATTCATCTAAGTCATTATATGAAATTATAAGTTTTCCACTTCCTTTTATTTCTTTGTGATCGATAGATACCTTCATTTTAATATTGGTGAATAAATCAGCTTCAAGAGCACGCGTATCAGCATCTTTTCTATTTATTTTTTTATTCAAGTTTTTTCTATCAAGCCTTTGTTTTACATATATTTCTGCTTCGCGGACTGACATGTTTTCTTCAATCATTATATTAGCTAACGCAAGCGCTTGTTTGTGTCCCACTAGTGTTCTTGCATGCCCTGAAGAAAGACTACCAACTCGTACATATTTCAATACTTTTTCAGGTAAATTTAATAATCTCAATAAGTTTGCTACATGGCTTCTACTTTTCCCCAAACCAGTTGCAACTTGTTCTTGTGTATAATTGAAATTATCAATAAGTGCCTTATACGCAAGTGCTTCCTCAACTGGATTTAAGTTAGACCGTTGTACATTTTCAATAATGGCTACTTCTAATAACTCTTCGTCTGTAAAATCGCGCACGACCACTGGTACTTCATGTAACTGCGCTTTTTGAGCCGCTCTCCATCTACGTTCTCCAGCTACTATCTGATACAAATCATTATTTTCCTTAGAGACACGAACAATTATGGGCTGAATTATTCCTCGTGATGCAATAGATCGCGTCAAATCTTCTAAATCTTCTTTGTTGAAGTCTTGGCGAGGTTGATTGGGGTTCGCTATAACTTTTTCTATAGGCAACATATTACTTGATGTATTTGAAACTGTATTTGAAATAATTTTTGTGTCATGATCAATATCTGCCATTAAGGCTGATAACCCACGGCCAAGTCCTTTACGATCTTTTTTCATACTCATTTCTCTATCCAATAACTAAAATTATTTTTGCTTTTTCTTATCACGTTTTAAAAATTCATCACCTAATGCTATATATGCTTCTGCTCCACGACCCAAAGCATCGTATTCTAAAATAGTTTCACCATAAGATGGTGCTTCTGATAGTCTGACGGTGCGTGGTATTATAGTTTTATAAACTAAACTTTTTAAATTATCACGAACGTCTATTTCAACTTGCTGGGCAAGCTTAACCCTTCTATCAAACATAGTTAATACTACACCATCAATAAATAATTCTGTTCCTAGGGCTTCACGAACTTCCCTAACGGTTAGAATAAGTTGTGATAAACCCTCAAGGGCGTAAAATTCTGACTGTAACGGCACTAAAACAGAGTCACTTGCAGCAAATGCATTAATTGTAAGTAAGTTTAACGATGGTGGGCAATCAATAAAAATGTAATCAAAGTGTCTAATTCCTTCTAGAGAATTTCTTAACCTTATAAGCCTTCCCTTGTCATTCATAAGCTCAGCATCGGCTGAACTGAGGTCTGTGTTTGATGTTACAATTGATAAGTTTTTTACGTTTGTTTCAACTATTGCTTTTTGTATATCAACTTCATCAACCAACACATCGTAAGCTGTAAATTCTCTATCATCTGGAGATATGCCGAGACCTGTCGATGCATTGCCTTGAGGATCTAAGTCTACAACAAGAACTTTATGCCCATTTCGAGCAATTGCTGCTGCCATATTTATAGCTGTTGTCGTTTTTCCAACTCCTCCTTTTTGGTTGGCAATAGACACTACTCTTTTAAGTTTTACTGGCATGCGTAACCTCCATCAACTGCAGCACACAGCCTGATGTGTGTGTAATACTCTGGGATTCTTTAGATAAAAAAATCCATGATTTTTTTGCTTCAATTAATTCACTTGCGCAAGCATCACCTTTTAAAAAAAGGCAAATGCCCTTCTTTTTCAGAATATTCTTACTATAGTCCAATAGTTGTGAAACTGTTGCTAATGCTCTGGCCGTTACCACATCAGCCTTCAAATCATCTACTTCTTCTATTCTTTTTGTAATTATCTCAACATTGATATTTGTTTCACGTGAAACATTTCTCATAAATGCACACTTTCTTGTATCACTTTCAATTAATACAACCCTTAGGTTTGGGTTTTTTTCCTTACCTATAATTGCTAAAACCAAACCTGCAAAACCTGCACCAGACCCAATATCAACAAGGGTTTTAGCGTTCTCTGGTATGTGAGGCCATAATTGTGCTGAATCTAAAAAATGTCTCTCCCACATATGATTTATTGTACTTTTTGAGACCAAATTTATGGTCTTATTCCATTTTTCGAGTAAGTTCGCATAAACCCTTAAGCTTTGAATTGTTTCACGTGAAACATCACAAATACACGTCAAATCAAACTCTGGCCCCGCATCACTCATGCAGTTCTCTTTACATCAAATTTTCTTATGGATGTAAGTATTAACGCCAAGCCTGCTGGGGTCATACCTTCAATTCTACCTGCTTGCGCAAGAGATGATGGTCGTGAATGCATAAGTTTTTGTTTTAACTCATTCGAAAGACCAGAAATGTCACTATAATTGAAGTTTTCTGGTATAATAAGTTTCTCATCTTTTCTCATAGCATTTACTGCTGCTGACTGACGGTCTATATAATTTATATAAATAGCGTCTTTCTCAAGTTGATCTCTTACTTCTTGATTTATCTTGGATAAGTCAGGCCACATAGAACCTAATTTATCAAAACTTACATCTTTAAATGATAATAGCTCCATAGCAGATCTTCTTATTCCATCTTGCTTTATAGAAATGCCAGCTTTTTTAGCTTGGGTTGGAGTTATCAGATATGAGTTTAATAAAGTCTTTGCTTTATCAATCGCATCCATCTTCTTTTCAAAGATATATTGTCTTTTTTCACTTACGAGACCACACTCAAATCCCAAATTTGTTAATCTTTGGTCTGCATTATCTGCCCTGAGCGACAACCTGTATTCTGCACGGCTAGTAAACATACGGTAAGGCTCACTTACTCCACGCGTGACCAAATCATCAATCATTACACCTATATATGCCTGCGCCCTATCAAATATAATAGAATCTTTACCAAGTGCAGCTCTTGCTGCATTTAAACCTGCCACGAGACCCTGTGCAGCAGCTTCTTCATAACCTGTTGTTCCATTTATTTGGCCCGCCAAATAAAGGCCGCCTATATCTTTAAGTTCAAGCGTATGTTTCAAAGCCCGAGGATCAACATAGTCATACTCGATTGCATAGCCAGGTTGTATAATTTTTGCATTTTCCAAACCCAGCATAGAGTGAACATATTCATTCTGGACGTCTTCTGGTAAACTGGTCGATATACCGTTTGGGTAAATAGTATGGTCATTTAAACCTTCAGGTTCTAAAAATACTTGGTGACTATCTTTTTCTGAAAATCTAACAATTTTATCTTCAATAGATGGACAATACCGTGGTCCAACGCCATCTATTTTTCCACTATACATAGCTGATTTAGATAGGTTTTCTTGTATAATTGAATGGGTATTGGTATTTGTATGTGTGATACCACATTTTATTTGACGTGGGATGTCAGATTTTTTTGATAGAAAAGAAAACAGGGCTGGATCATCATCAGCAGATTGTGTTTCTAATACATTCCAATTAATTGATCTCGCATCTAGGCGAGGTGGGGTTCCTGTTTTCAAACGCCCAAGCGGTAATCCAAAGCTGTCTAATCTCTCTGCTAAAGGTATTGCAGGTTTATCTCCCATTCGACCACCCGGTCGGCTTACATCACCTATATGGATAATGCCTCTTAGGAAGGTTCCAGTTGTCAAAACAACGGTAGGAGCATTAATTTGGTTCTTGTCTGATAAGATTACCCCCCTAACTTTATTATTGCACATGATTAAATCTGACACTTCAGATTCAATAATATCAAGACCTGCAACTCCTATAAATTCTTTTTGCATAGCTGCGCGATATAATGCTCTATCAGCTTGAGTTCTTGGGCCTTGGACAGCAGGGCCTTTTTTTCTATTCAACAATCTGAACTGTATGCCTGATTTATCTGCAACTCGACCCATTAACCCATCAAGCGCATCTATTTCCCGAACCAAATGTCCCTTTCCCAAACCACCTATCGCAGGATTGCAAGACATCTCTCCAATTGTTTTGAATTTATGTGTAATAAGTGCAGTTTTTGCTCCTGATCTCCAAGCAGCGTGAGCTGCATCAGCACCAGCGTGACCACCCCCTATTACAATTACGTCATATTGTTTCACGTGAAACACCCATTTCAAATTTTCTTTGATTTCTTATATACTTCAAATTAACCATAAAGTGGAAGAGCTGAATCAAAATTGAGTTAACAAACAGGAACACTATTTACCCAAACAGAAACTAGAGAAGATTTCATCTAGTAAATCTTCAACCCCAACAGACCCAATCAATGAGCTTAGTGTTTGTATTCCTTGGTGAAATTCTGAAGATGCAAACTCTGATAGTTCTAAGCTATCTACCATAAGAGCTTTACCTTCGTCTAAATATTTTTGTGCCTTAACCATTGCAACCCTGTGTCTTTCTCTTGTTGCTGTTTGGGCACCCACACATAGGTCTTCAAGTATATCAGAAATTGTTTTTAATAAAGAATCTAACCCTTCACCTGATTTTCCTGAAATAGATAGAATATCAGTTTTGTCCAATAAATCCGATTTTCCAATTACGATAATATCATTAAGTTCTGGCTTCAGTTTTAATTCATTGACTGTACCATCGTGCGTAATAAATACTCTAATATCAGCATTTTTTGCCCTTGTTTTTGCTAATTCAACGCCTATTTTTTCAACCTTATCAGTAGTTTCTCTTAATCCTGCTGTATCTAATAAAGTTACTGCAAACCCATTAATATCCATTTTCACTTCTATAACATCACGTGTTGTTCCAGCCACGTCGGATGTAATTGCCGCATCTCGTCCCGCTAATGCGTTTAACAATGTAGATTTACCAATGTTAGGAGGCCCAACTATTGCTACTTCAAAACCCTCCCTTATTCTTTCGGCTGCAAAAGATCCGTCAATTTCAGATTTTATTTCTATTTGGGTTTTATTAATTAAGTCTAGAACTTCAGGAGTAACGTCGGTTGGTATGTCTTCATCAGCAAAGTCAATTGTAGCCTCTATAAGACTTACAGCACGTATTAAATCTTTTCTCCATATTTGTACTTTATTAGATAGAGCGCCATCCATAGACCTTACTGCTAGGCGACGCTGAGCTTCGGTTTCCGATTCAATCAAGTCAGCAAGACCTTCAACTTGTATTAAATCTAGGTTTCCATTTTCTAAAGCTTTTCTTGTAAATTCACCTGGCTCCGCAATTCGAAAATTTTCTAGGCTACTTAATGTTCTTAAAATGTGTGAAACAACTGCAATGCTACCATGACAATGAATTTCTACTGTTTCATCGCCCGTAAAACTGGCACTTTTTTTAAAAGTTAATATTAATACCTCATCAATAACACTATTATTGCTATCATAAATTTTTCTTAGACATTTATTATTTGATGATAAGTTTTTTCTTAATATTTTTTCTACGGAAGTAATAGAATTATCACCTGATATTCTTATAACAGATACACCAGCTCTTCCCTTTGCGCTGGCTAGTGCAAAGATAATATCATTCATTTAAAACCCTTAAGTATATTTATCTTATGTGTTCATTGAATCAAAAAATTCTGAATTTGACTTTGTAGCTTTGAGTTTTCCAAGTAAAAATTCAACTGCGTCTGTAGTTCCCATAGGGTTTAAAATCCGACGCAACACAAATGTTTTGGCTAAATCTGTTGGATCTACTAATAGTTCCTCTTTTCGCGTACCAGATTTCAATATATCAATCGCAGGGAATACACGCTTATCTGCAACCTTGCGATCGAGTACAACTTCAGAATTACCCGTACCTTTAAACTCTTCAAAAATAACTTCATCCATTCTAGATCCAGTTTCTATTAAAGCAGTTGCAATAATTGTTAAAGATCCACCTTCTTCTATGTTCCTTGCTGCTCCAAAGAAGCGCTTCGGCCGCTGTAGAGCATTAGCGTCTACGCCACCTGTAAGAACTTTACCTGAAGAGGGTACAACAGTATTAAATGCTCTTCCCAACCTTGTAATTGAATCTAATAATATAACTACATCACGTCCATGCTCAACAAGTCTTTTTGCTTTTTCAATAGCCATTTCTGAAACTGCTACGTGACGTGTTGCTGGTTCATCAAATGTAGAAGATATTACTTCGCCTTTTACAGATCTTTGCATATCTGTAACTTCTTCAGGACGTTCATCAATTAATAGCACTATAAGGAAACATTCCGGGTGATTTGCTTCTAAAGATTTTGCTATATTTTGTAATATAACTGTTTTTCCTGTCCTTGGTGGTGCAACAATTAAAGATCTCTGTCCTTTTCCAATAGGAGATACAAGATCAATTAATCTTGCTGTTTTATCTTTAATTGTAGGGTCCTCTATTTCCATTTTTAATCGTTTATTTGGATATAGTGGTGTTAAATTATCAAAATGCACCTTATGTTTTGCAGCTTCTGGATCAGAAAAATTAATTTGTGTCACTTTTGTCATTGCAAAGTAACGTTCACTTTCCTCTGGCTGTGAAATCCAGCCCTCAACGGTATCACCAGTTCTTAAAGAATGTTTGCGTATCATTTGTGGAGATACATATATATCTTCAGGACCAGGTAAATAATTTGCCTGTGGCGATCTTAAAAAACCAAACCCATCAGACATCACCTCCATTACACCATCACCAGATACTTCAGCACCATCTTCTGACTTTTCTTTTAAAATGGCGAACATCATTTCACCTTTACGCATTGTTGATGCGTTTTCTATTTCTAAAGTCTCAGCTACTTTTAATAAGTCAGCTGCAGATGTTGCTTTCAATTCAGAAAGATTTACTTTTTCTTTTTCCATATTTTAACCACGAAATAATTACCTGAAAAAATTTTAGGTGTTTAACTTTAAAAATGTTTTTGGCTGCAATCTATATTAGTGTGGGTCACCAGATTGTATATATAGTAGATATTTTAACTGTATTAATTTGTCAAATTCAAAAAGGTCTTACAATTACCATTATTATGATTATTATCATTAATGCTGTAGGTATTTCATTTAAAAATCTATATTGTTTTCCAGAATATTGAAAAATACCTCTTTCTAACAATTTATGTTGTTTGATCAAGAAGCCATGAAATCCACTCATTAAAATAACAGAAATTAGTTTTACCCAGATCCAGATTTCTGACCAGTCAATTATATTAGGCGTTAAGGCTAATATAATACCGAATATCCAAGTAACGACCATCGCTGGATTCATTATACGTTTTAATAATAGATATTCCCATTTTATGATTGTCTCTTCTGCATTCAAATGTATGGATTTTGTTTCTACGTGATAAACATATAATCTTGGTAAATATAATAGACCTGCCATCCAAGAAATTACTGCAACCAAGTGTACAACTTTTATCCAAGGATAAAGCGTATTTAAAACATCCATATTATTTTTCTCTAAGCAAATTTCTTAATATAAATACTATAATATATATATTAAGAAATAATAGTTGTTTGTAGTATATGCTGTGGAAAGTGGGGATTATATTTAAGTAACACTGTTACTCACAAAATAATAAACCCATTCTCTGTAAACAAAGTTATACACAAGGTGTGGAAAAATAACTAAACTATTGATATATATAACAATATCTAGAATTTTTAAAATGTATAACTAAAAATAAAAAGTGACTAAAAAGCTATCCACAAGCTTAAAAAAATAAAAGAATTTTTATTAACACCTAATAAAATGTTAAGTTTTTGGGAAACGTGTTAATTGTTTTAAAAAAAAATCATTTAGATGTTGATAACAATTATTTAAACACATCTTATCCACATATTATAAACAACAGATAATAATAAATATTAAAGGTATTAAGTGAAACAGAAAATTATTCTAGCATCAGAATCTAAAATAAGAAGAAAATTATTGCTACAAGCAGAAGTTAATTTTCAATCGATTGCGGCTAAAATTGATGAAGATACGATAAAAGAATCCTTAAAAAATGAAGATGCAAAACCAAAAGATATTTCAGATGCATTAGCTGAATATAAAGCAATAAGAGTAGCTAATAACTTTCCTACAGATATAATTATAGGATGTGATCAAATTTTAGTTTGTAATAATGAAATTATATCTAAAGCACGAACCTTAAACGAAGCAAAAGAAACACTCAAATTATTAAGAGGTAAATCACATCAATTATTATCTTCAGCTGTTATTTATGATAATAATAAACCCGTGTGGAGGACTACTTCTAGGGCCCAACTATTCATGAGAGATTTTACAGATGAATATTTAGAATATTATATTCAAACATCAGGGACAGATATTTTATCTTCAGTGGGATGCTATTTATTGGAAAACAATGGCGTAAATTTATTTAATAGAATTCAAGGTGATTATTTTACCGTATTGGGATTTCCATTATTAGAGGTATTAGATTTTTTACGTAAGAGAGAGTTAATAAAAACATGATAAAGGCAGGTGTAGTAGGTTGGCCAATTGAGCAAAGCAAATCTCCAATAATACATAATTACTGGTTAGACAAATATGACATTAATGGTTCATATATTAAAATTAGTTTAAATCCTGAAAGATTTACATCGGGTATTAAAGAATTAATTGATGAAGGATATGCAGGAGTAAATGTAACAGTACCACATAAAGAAAATGCTTTAAGAATATCTACATTTGCCACAGACAGAGCAAATAAAATTGGTGCAGCCAACACTTTAATTTTTAAAGATAATAAAATCTATGCTGATAATACTGACGGTACAGGATTTATTGATAATTTAAAAAATTCAGCGCTTGAATGGAGAGCTAATGTAGGACCAGCAATGGTACTTGGTGCAGGTGGTGCAGCTAGATCTATAATATATTCGCTTTTAGCTCAAGGTACACCAAAAATTATACTAGCTAACAGAACATATGAAAGAGCAGAAAAGTTAGCAGATATATTTGGAAATAAAATTTCTGTTATTGATTGGAATAATATTAGTATACATCTTCCAAAAATAAATACTCTTATAAACACGACGGTACTTGGTATGGTAGGATCTAGTAGTTTAAATGTAGACTTAAACACACTAACGTCTAATACACTAGTAACGGACATTGTTTATAATCCTCTTATTACACCACTTATATTAAAAGCACGTAAGACAGGATGTACTACTGTTGATGGTTTGGGAATGTTGTTATATCAAGCTGTCCCAGGCTTTAAGAGTTGGTTTGGAGTAGAACCAGCTGTTGACGAAATACTGCGAAAAAAAGTGTTGGCTGAATTATGATAAAGACATTTATTCTTGGGTTAACTGGTTCTATCGGTATGGGTAAGACCACTACAGCAGAAATGTTTCGTGATTTATCTATTGCTGTTTGGGATGCAGACGCTGCAGTACATGAATTATATACTAGTGATAGATCAACCATTGAAAAAATATATGATATTCTACCAGAATGTGTAACTAGTGCAGGAGTTGATAGGAATTTGCTAAAGAATGAACTTCTATCAAATAAAGACCTATTTTCAAAAATCGAGAATATTGTGCATCCTGCAATAAAAGAGCATCGGTCAGCTTTTATTGAAGCGTGTAATATATCAAACCAAAAATTAGCTGTTGTTGATATTCCCTTACTGTATGAAACAAAAGCAGATCAATGGTTAGATGCGGTATTAGTTGTTTCAATAGATGAAGAAACTCAGCGAAAAAGAGTAATGTCACGAAATGATATGAACGAAAAAACATTTGACTTAATTTTATCAAAACAATTACCTGATAAAATAAAACGAGATAGAGCGGACTATATAATTGAAACCAATTCTATAGTATACGTACAAGAACAAGTTCAGTCCCTAGTGAAAAAAATATTAGGTAATTTATAAAATGCGTGAAATTGTTTGGGACACTGAAACAACTGGTTTTGATCCATTTGCTGGGGATCGAATCGTAGAAATAGGTGCAGTGGAGTTAAACCAACACCTACCCACTGGCCGTGTGTATCACCAATATATTAATCCAGAGAGAGATATGCCGCCAGGTGCGTTTGAGGTTCACGGATTATCCATAGATTTTCTAAAAGATTTTCCTGTATTTAGTAATATAGCCCGTGATTTTATAGATTTTGTAGGCGACGCAACGTTGATTGCGCATAACGCAAAATTTGATATGAAGTTTATAAATGCTGAATTAAAAAATGCGAACCTGCCACAAGTACCACTAAACCAATCATTAGATACGCTTGAAATTGCTCGGAAAAAATTTCCTGGCGCCCAGAACTCATTAGATGCATTGTGCCGCAGGTTTAATATAGATAATTCAAGCCGCCAAAAACACGGTGCATTATTAGATAGCGAGATTTTAGCTGAGGTATACCTTGAATTAGTTGGCGGAAGGCAGCCAGACTTCTCACTTAGTCTAGTGGGGCAATCGAAGTTAGAAAGCACCTCAGATAGTTCTTATGCGGCTTTATCAAGACCAAAGAAATTAAATAGTTTAGTAACGGATGTTGAAAAAAAAGCACACAATGATTTTATAAAATCATTGGGTACTTCTGCAATTTGGAATAAAAAAACATAACATTTAAGAAGTTATTATGTCTATTAGTTCACTGTTGCTTTTTCCGCGGCCTGTCTTTGAAGTTCACTTCGATAAAGCGCCATAAAATCAATTGGGTCGACGTTAAGTGGAGGGTATCCGCCATCAGCAGTAGTATTTCTAACTATCTGCCTGACAAATGGGAAAAGCATTCTGGGACACTCAATCATCAAAAATGGGTGCAACTGCTCTTCGGGTACATTTTCAACATGAAAAACGCCAGCGTAATCTATTTCTAATAAAAAGACTTTCTTTTCGTTTGAATCTGCATTGACTGTAAGTTTTAATATTACTTCGTAATTGTCGCTGTCACCTTTTCTTGCATCAAGGTTCACTTGAACATTAATCTCTGGAGAAGATGAATCCCCTAGGTTTTTTTGGGCAGCAATATTTTCAAATGACAAGTCACGAATATATTGATGTAAACACTTCATTGATGGTGCTTTCGGGGGTGTTTTTTTTTCTTCTTTTTCAGCCATAGTCCAACTCCGTATATCGTCGGGAATCCGTCTAACAATTATTAACTTAAGTAACAATCACTCATTGGTATTTTAAGTAATTTAGTTAGAATCTTTTGTTTCATTATCGACCACAGTGTAATCTGCGTCATATACATCCGCTTTATCAGAGGAATCGGTATGTTTTGTATTAAAAGTGTTAATATTCATTTTATTTGCAAGTTTTTCTGCACCTAAATTTATTAAAAAAGATCTAAATCTTGGAACCAATAATAAAATACCAAATGCATCAGTAAAGAAACCTGGAGTAAGTAAAAAAACACCAGATATTAATATCATAGCCCCATGTATAATTTGCTTCATTGGGTTTTGACCTAAATGAAGAGAGTTTTGCAGCGTGCCAAGGGCTGATAATCCTTGAGATTTTAATAATGTAGTTCCAAGAATTGCTGTAAGGAGCACTATTGCTAAGGTTGGGTATAATCCTATGGCTCCTCCCACTTGTATAAACAACGCAATTTCAATAATTGGTATTGCAATAAATATTATAAGCATAAACATTTTATATCCTCACTAATTACTCTGTCTTCTAGTGGACTATCGTCCTTGGGTGAACTAGATATGTGATAAATGTACTTATTACTAGTATTATATATAAAATTTAAAGGCTTGATATGAGTGACCCAATGTTTCAACTTGTTATTTTAGGCGTTATTGCGCTTTTCGTTATATTACGTTTGCGTAGTGTACTAGGTACGCGATCAGGATTTGAACCTACAAACGTACCTAAACCCACATTCCAAAAAGAAAAGACACCGACAGAAGAGAATGACAATAAAATTGATAGAGACATTGCTGATTATGTATCAGTTGATAGTCCTTCTGGAAAAGCACTTTCTCAAATGAAAAAAGCTGAATCAAATTTTCTAGTGACTGAATTTATTCAAGGTGCAGGACAAGCATATGAAATGATATTAATAGCGTTTGAAGAGGGTGATCGAGATGGTTTACGACCGTTCTTAGCAGACGATGTTTATGATAGCTTTGAATCAGTTATAACAGAACGTGAAAAAGCACAGTTAAATATTGATGCTACTTTTATTGGGCTTAGAGAAATTAAATTAACGTCTGCTGAATATGACTGGCGTGCCAAAGAGGGTGAAATTACACTAAGTTTAGTTGCTGAACTTACAACTGTTGTAAAAAATATTAATGATGAGATAATTGAAGGCGATAAAAATAAAATTAAGAAACAAAAAGATACTTGGACATTTTCTCGAATAATGGGAAATGATAATCCAAATTGGACATTAGTAGCAACTGGTGAATAATAACTTTTATTTGATTATATTTACAGATTAGGGAAATAAATAAGTGGTTAAAAAAACTCTAAAGACCCTTAGTCAAGAAGACTTAGAGCTTTGGAAAAAAATTACTGTTCAATTAAAACGCAATAACCCTGAAGTACTAATTAAAAATAACATTTCAGGGTTTAAAATAAAAAAAACAACAAAATCTTTGCCCAAAGCTCCAGAATTAAAACCATTTTTTATTGGTGAAAAAGTTTCAAAAAAAGAAACACTTACTTTTCCAGACTTTAATAATGATAATAAAAAATCATCCCCTAATATGGATAAGAAAAACTTTAATAGATTACTTAAAGGTAAAATGGAAATTGAAGGAACGATAGATTTACATGGTTTGACAGCAGACCAAGCAAAAATAAAATTGATAGCATTTATAGACCGTTCTTATACATTGGGAAAAAGGTTAATAATAGTGATTACTGGAAAAGGTAAACACAAAGGGTACGATGAATTTCAAAGGCCAATAAATGGTGTCTTAAGACAAAGCTTACCCGATTGGTTAAGTGGGCCTTCAGTTTCTGATAAAGTTTTACAGGTTACACAAGCGCAACCTAAACATGGTGGAACAGGAGCCTTCTATGTTTATTTAAGACGCAAAAGATAAAGTTTTATTTTATATTAAAATTTAAAGAACATACCTTGATAAATCGTTGCTTCGTGCCAACTCACCTAGATGTTTTTCTACAAACTTAGAATCTACCTTTATACTTTCACCTGATCGGTCTGGTGCTGTGAAACTCAGCTCTTCAAAAACACGTTCAATAATTGTATGTAACCTGCGTGCACCAATATTTTCAATACTTTCATTCACCTCTGCTGCTATCTTTGCTAAAGCTGCAATCCCACCTTTAGTAAAAGAAACATCAACGTTTTCTGTGGCCATCAATGCAGAATATTGTCTTGTAAGTGCATTGTCCGTTTCAGTAAGTATTCTTACGAAATCTTTTTCGGTAAGCGCTCTTAATTCAACGCGAATAGGTAATCGACCTTGTAATTCTGGAAGTAGATCTGATGGTTTAGCTATATGAAAAGCGCCTGAAGCAATAAATAATATGTGATCTGTCTTTACTGGTCCGTGTTTTGTGGAAACAGTCGTGCCCTCAATCAGTGGTAGCAAATCGCGTTGAACGCCCTCCCGAGATACATCTCCTCCCCGAGCATCAGTTTTTGCACAGACTTTATCAATCTCATCAAGGAAAACAATTCCATTTGCCTCGACTGCTTCGACTGCTTCTTTTGTTACTGCTTCTTGGTCAACAAGCTTGTCGGCCTCTTCATCAATTAATATTTTATAGCTATCTGCTATTTTAATTTTTCGCTTGATGGTTCTACCACCCATTGCCTTACCGAATATTTCGCCAATATTCATCATTCCCATACCTGGTTGACCAGGAATATCTACCATGCCACCCATTGGATTAGTGGTATCAGTTAAGTCTAGTTCTATTTCCTTGTCGTCTAATAAACCCTCACGTAATTTTTTTCTAAAGACATCACGAGTTTGTTCTCTTGCGTCTGAGCCACACAAAGCATCCAACACACGATTTTCAGCATTGTTATATGCACCTGCATTAACTTTTTCACGTTTATTTTCTTTAATCATAACAATTGCGCTATCGACAAGATCTCGAACAATTTGCTCAACGTCTCGACCAACATAGCCAACCTCTGTAAATTTAGTCGCTTCAACCTTTAGAAATGGTGCATTAGCTAATTTAGCTAACCGACGACTAATTTCTGTTTTTCCAACGCCAGTTGGACCAATCATTAATATATTTTTTGGATAGACTTCATCTCTGATATCATCATCTAGCTTATTTCTTCTCCACCTGTTGCGAAGTGCAACTGCAACCGATCTTTTAGCATCATTTTGACCAATAATAAAACGGTCTAACTCTGATACGATTTCTCTAGGCGTTAAATTTGTCATTTAGATATTTTCTCAACTGTCATATTGCCGTTTGTAAATACGCAGATTTCAGCCGCTATTGTTAAAGACTTTTTAGCAATAGCTTCTGCATCTTGTTCACTATCAATTAATGCACGAGCAGCTGCTAATGCAAAGTTTCCACCTGAACCAATAGCAGCTATTCCATGTTCAGGCTCCAGAACGTCACCCGCACCAGTGATTACGAAAATATCAGAACCATCAGTTACAATTAGCATTGCTTCCAAATTTTTGAGATATTTATCCATTCGCCAATCTTTTGCTAAAGAAATAGATGCTTTAGCCAATTGTCCTGGAGAAGCTTCAAGTTTTGCTTCTAATCGTTCTAGGAGTGTGAATGCATCTGCTGTAGAACCAGCAAAACCACATATCACATCATGACCACCAGGTGAGATCCGGCGCACTTTTTTGGCTGAGCCTTTGATAACTGTATTACCGAGACTGACTTGACCATCTCCAGCAATAACAACATCATCGCCTTTTTTGACACCAATGATGGTCGTTCCATGCCAACCAGGAAATTTAGATTGTTCCATAATATTATTCTTTTTATAATTATTAAAAAGATTATTTCTAATTAATGAACTAGGATCAAGTAATAAATATCTAAATAAAATTACATATAATTTATAAAAAAGTGCCATATTTATTAAAATATGGCACTTTAAATAATATAAAGTTGATTAATCTAGTTTACGCTCAATCTCTTCTGTTTCAAATATCTCGATTACATCACCAACTCGGATATCTTCATAGTTTTCAAAGGCCATTCCACATTCTTGACCCATATGTACGTCTTTCACTTCATCTTTAAATCGTTTGAGTGTCTTTAATCTGCCTTCATGTATTACAACATCATCTCGTAACAATCTAACTCCAGCTGCACGGCGAGCTAAACCTTCAGTAACTTCACACCCACCAATTTTACCGACGCCAGTAATTTTGAAAACTTCTTTAATTTTTGCATAACCGATGAAAGTCTCTCGAACCTCAGCCGATAACAATCCAGATGCAGCAGCTTTAATATCGTCAACTAAATCATAAATTATTGAATAATAACGAAGCTCGACGCCTTTCTGATTGGCAGAGGCTCGAGCTGGTGCATTTGCACGTACATTAAAACCAATAATAGGTGCCCCAGATGCTTCAGCTAAAGTTACGTCTGACTCAGTTATAGCCCCAACACCTGAGTGAAGAACACTAACTCTTACTTCTTCATTTCCGATTTTTTCCATCGCTTGAACAATGGCTTCTGTTGAGCCTTGGACATCAGCCTTAACCACTATAGGTAGAACTGATACATTTTGATCTGCTTTGGCTTTTGCCATTAACTGATCAAGTGTGGTTGCAGACCCTGCAGTAGCCTTTTTATCTTTTGCCGCTTGTGAGCGATAATCAGCAATTTCACGTGCTTCAGCTTCCGAGGTAACAACATTCAAAACGTCTCCTGCGGCTGGTGTACCGTTTAATCCTAACACTTCAACAGGTACTGATGGTTTTGCATCCGTCACCGTTTTGCCTTGGTCGTTGATTAAAGCCCTTACTTTGCCCCATTGCTCACCCACAACAAAGATATCGCCTTTGCGAAGTGTGCCGTTTTTAACCAGTACAGTAGCAACTGGTCCACGGCCTGTATCAAGCTTAGCTTCTATGACAGCTCCGTGTGCTGCACGATCTGGATTAGCCTTTAACTCAAGTAATTCTGATTGCAACGCAATCGCCTCTAATAATCCATCTAGCCCTGTACCTTTAAGAGCAGAAATCTCAACATCTTGTACTTCACCAGACATTGCCTCAACAACAACAGAATGTTGTAAAAGATCAGTTCTAACCCGCATAGGATCAGCAGCTTCATGATCCATTTTGTTAATGGCAACAATTAATGGAACATCAGCGGCTTTAGCATGTGCTATTGCTTCAATTGTTTGAGGCATTACGCCATCATTTGCTGCTACGACTAAAACAACTATGTCAGTAACTTGAGCTCCACGTGCTCGCATTGAAGTAAAAGCAGCATGTCCTGGTGTATCTAGAAAAGATAATAAAGTACCATTATCTGTAGTTATTTGATATGCACCAATATGCTGCGTTATTCCACCAGCTTCACCTGACACTACATTTGTTTTACGGAGTGCATCTAATACAGATGTTTTACCATGATCAACGTGCCCCATAATTGTAACTACCGGAGCGCGTGGTTTTAAGTCTTCGTCATTATCTTCAGTCAGCTTTATAGCGTCTTCAACATCAGCATCCGAAACACGAACAACCTTATGTCCAAACTCTTCAACTATTAATTCAGCAGTATCAGCATCAATAGTTTGGTTTTGTGTAGCCATAATTCCATTCGTCATAAGGGATTTTACGACTGCAGCTGTTTTTTCAGCCATACGGTTTGCTAATTCTTGAACTGTAATTGCTTCTGGAACTTGTACATCACGAACAACTTTTTCACGTTCACCCATATTGTCAGCAGCCATTTTGCGGCGTTCGCGATCTTGCTTTCTTTTTATTGAAGCTAAGGATCGTTGCCTATTTCCACCGCCACCTAATGCTTGATTTATAGTAAGCTTTCCTGATCTTCGACGATCATCACCACCTTTTTGGTTACGTGGTTGAGGTTTATTTTCTTTTCGAGGGGCATCTTCTCTTTTTGGTGCTATCCGATCACCAGCCTCTGCTTTCAAAGCAGCTGCTTGAGATGCGGCAGGGTCATCTTCTGGGACGGTTTTTTCAACTTTTACTTTTTTAGGTGCATCGGCAGGTTTATTTTTTGCTTCTAAAAGCAGGCGAGCTTTTTCAGCGCGCTCTTCTTCAACACGTTCTTTCTCGTCTCTTACCCGACGTCTTTCGGCCCTTTCGGCTTCACGAGTTTTTGTTTCAGCCTCTTCACGTGCTTTACGATCGTTCTCTTGAGCGGCTGCAGCCATTAAAGCCTTTTTACGTCTATCAAGCTCTAAGTCAGATACGCCTGCAGGACGTGGTCCACCAGAAGCGTCTGCGCCACCTTTTCCAGGCACAATTACACGTTTCCTTTTTTTCTCAACAACAACAGATTTACTGCGCCCATGAGAAAAGCTTTGTTTTACGTGGCCTGGTCCAGAACTATTGCGCAGTCCTAATGGTTTTTTATCGTCACTCATTCGTAATCACCTTTCTGTGCTGAATCTATCAGCTTTTGTCCAATTTGCGAATACCTGCAAGCCGGGTAGCCTCATAGCGAACTTTTTTTGTAAGTCCACCACCTGTCAGCGCCGCGTGTATCGCATAGTCTCGTCCAAATGCCAAACCCAATTCTTTTTGAGTTAAGCAGTTAAAATATACATTTTTTCCTTCTGGAGACCGTAGTTTTCCTAATTGTCTCTCTGAGCCATCACTTGCTTGAATTAAGAGTTGCGCTTTTCCAGATATTAATGCGCCTTTTACAACCTCAAATCCACTAACTACTTGTCCACCTCTACGCGCTAAGGAAATAGTTTCTATTACTTTTTTTACTAATAAATGTTCTACTAACTCAAAAAGATTATCTGGAATAGTTGCTTGTTTTTTTGCTGCTCGCGAAAATAGATTTTTCTTAATAGCTTCAAAAAGAGCATCAGATGATGCGCTTACCCAAATCCCGCGACCTGGAAGTTTTTCTGATAAATCAGGTGTAACCACGCCAGCGGGGCAAAGAACAAAACGAATAAGTTCTTCTTTTAAATGCGAACTTCCAAGCACAATACATTTGCGCTCTGGTTCATTGTTGCGTTTGGTTTGAATGCCTCTTGTCACAAGTTATACCTAAGACCTGAAACATCAGGTCTCAGCCCCCTCTGAATTAGTATCAGCATTTGCAGCTTCAGCTGCTGCAGCATCTTCTGCTAACTGTTCTTCAGTTACCCAACCTATTTGAAGCCTGGCTCGCATTATCATGTCTTGGGCTTCTTGAATGTTTACTTCAAAACTTTCTAGTACGCCGTCATCTTTGTGACGCTCACCATCAACAGTAGTATATCCGCCTGCTAACTCCCAGTCAGCACAAGTTGCAAAATCTTCTAATGATTTCACATCGTCTTTTCCTAATGCAACCAACATTTGTGGTGATAAGCCTTCAAAATCAATCAAATCTTGCGCAACACCTAATTCACGCGCTTCCGCAATTGATTTTGCATTAATTTCTTCTAAACTTTCTCTTGCACGGGCTTGTAGTTCATCAACAGTATCTTGATCAAAACCTTCAATCATTAAGAGTTCATCAGTTTCTACATATGCAACTTCTTCTAAGCTTGAGAATCCTTCTGATACTAAGAGTTGAGCCACAACTTCATCTACATTCATTGTATCCATAAATAATTGTGAACGTTCCTCAAATTCTTTTTGACGGCGTTCTGATTCATCAGTTTCCGTCATAATGTCTATGTCTAAACCTGTTAATTGAGAAGCTAATCTTACATTTTGGCCACGACGACCAATTGCTAAAGACAGTTGTTCATCTGGCACTACAACTTCAATACGTTCAGCATCTTCATCAAGTACCACTTTAGTCACTTCAGCAGGCTGTAAAGCATTAACTAAGAAAGTAGGAGCATCTTCATTCCATGGAATAATATCAATTTTTTCTCCACCTAATTCATTTACAACAGCCTGAACTCGTGAACCTCTCATGCCAACACAAGCTCCTACAGGATCAATTGAATTGTCAAAAGAAATAACACCAATTTTTGCTCTTGATCCCGGATCGCGCGCAACAGCTTTGATTTCAATTATACCATCATAAATTTCTGGTACTTCCATTTTAAAAAGCTCAGCCATAAATTCTGGAGCAGTTCTAGAGAGAAAAACCTGAGGACCACGCATTTCAGAGCGAACTTCTTTTATGAAGGCACGAATTCTATCTCCGTTACGAAACATTTCACGGTTAACAAGCTGATCACGGCGACAAACGGCTTCACCTCTTCCCACATCAACTATTACATTTCCGTATTCAACACGTTTTACTAAGCCGTTTATTATTTCACCTTGACGATCTTTAAATTCTTCATATTGACGATCTCGCTCTGCTTCACGAACCTTTTGTAATATTACTTGTTTGGCTGATTGAGCCCCAATACGACCAAAGTCCATTGGAGGTAATTTATCAATTATTAAATCACCAACTGATGGCTCTTCTTTGTGTGCTTTGGCTTCTTCTACTGTCATCTCAGTGTACATGTTTTCAGCCTCAGTACCTTCAACAACAACACGAACTCTTGTCATTTCTAGCTCGCCTGACTTACGATCAATAAAAGCACGAATATCAAGTTCTGCACCATATTTTGATTTAGCAGCTTTTGCATAAGACTCTTCCATAGCTTGTAAGACTAGATCAGGATCAATCATCTTCTCACGAGCAACTGAGTCTGCAATTTGTAAAAGCTCTAGACGGTTAGCACTAGTAATAGCCATAGTTTATTCCTCTTCTGTTTCTATGTCGTCGAAATCACTTTCAACTATATTCGTGCGGCCCTTTTGGGAAGCAGCCACTAATTCATCAGTCAACACTAATTTTGCATCTGATAACCATTCAAAATCTAAACCAATTGTTCCTTGCGGGATTTCAATTAGTACATCATTATCTTCAATACCACGTGATAAGCCTTTAAAGCGTCTCTGACCATCAATTAACTCAGAAGTTTCAACTTTTATTTCAAACCCATTCCATGTTTGGAAATCTTTTAATCTTGTTAAGGGTCTATCCATACCAGGACTTGATACTTCTAATGCGTATTCAGCTTCAATTGGATCTTCTACATCTAAAATTGCGCTAATTTCAGTTGATATTTTTGAGCAGTCATTAACATCAATACCGCCGTTTGGTTTATCTGCCATGATTTGTAAGGTTGTTGCTTTGCCTGACATCAATCGTATTCGCACAAGTTCGTAACCCAGGTCTTCAATTACAGGCTGAACAATACTTGCCATACGCTTGTCTATAGCTGATTTTGCAATTAGGTCTGACATTTTTCTCACATAAAAAAACGGGCTCACGGCCCGTCGTAAATTTCGATGGAAGGTTAGGGGTGGAGGCCAACCTTTCCGGTATATTTTTCTATTATAGAGATAATATAGTATGTGCAAGTAGATTCGATTTAACTTATTTGGCTATTTTTGGTTATAAACACTAGGATTTACCTTAAAAGTTAATTAATTTCATTTAAAATAATTGAAAGTACATAATGGAAAACAATGCAGCTAGATTTTTTTACTTAATAGGTTCTTCAATAATGGTTGTTTGGATTCTGTTTATTGGACAATCAATTTTATTACCAATAATTTTAGGTATTTTAACAGTATATATTTTGCTAACTGCTTCAGAAGCTATCGCAAAATGGCCAATGATGAATTACTTTTCAAAATTTATCCATCGATTAGTAGTTCTATTGATTTTCGTTTCTATAGTTGCGCTAATTTCTTTTATGATCTCAAATAATATAGAATATACTTTATCACAGTTACCAATTTATCAAACTAACTTACAAATTGTTGTTGATAACCTTGCTGAAGGATTCGGATTAAGTAATGCACCTTCTTTAAATAAAATTATTGAAAACTGGTGGAAGAGTATTGATTTACAATCATTTGCTTTTAGGGCTTTTGGTTCAATTTCTTCTGTGGGTTCTATACTATTTATGACTGCTCTTTATGCAGGATTTTTACTTACAGAAGTAAATAATTTCAACGCTAAGATATCAAAAGCATTAGGCGGTGATGCTACTCAAGCTTTAGAAATAATATCAAAAGTAAATAACAGAATTGGTGTTTATTTAACAATTAAGACAATTATTAATATTATTTTAGCATCAATTTCGTTTCTAATAATGTGGGTAATGGGTATTGATAGTGCTGTTTTCTGGGCAGTTATGATAGGGTTTTTAAATTATATACCCTATGTAGGTTCAGCGATTGGTGTTGGTTTTCCTGTTGGATTAGCATTAGCACAATTTGGCTCTCTTCAATGGGCTATACTAGCTCTGGTATTATTAATGGCTGTGCAAACATATGTTGGAAACATACTTGAGCCTAAAATGATTGGGAAATCAGTAAATCTTTCTAGTTTTGTTGTATTGTTAGCTTTGGTTTTTTGGACAACTATATGGGGCTTGCCAGGAGCTATATTATCAATACCATTGACGTCTGTTCTAGTAATTTTATTGGCAGAGAACCAATCAACTAAACCATTTGCTGCTATGTTTACATCAGACGGTGATCTATAAATGGACCGTATGGCTGAAATGGAAATTTTTGTTGCTGTAGTTGATAGCGGTGGTTTTACGGAAGCTGCCAATAAGCTAAGACTTTCGAAGTCCTCTGTATCAAAACACATTGCTAGTTTGGAATCCAGACTTGGTGTAACATTACTAAACCGTACAACAAGAAATGTAAGCGCTACAGAAATCGGCATTAATTATTACCAAAAATGCATTAAGTTTCTTGAAGAGATTCAAGATGCTGATTTATCTGTTAAGGCAATGCAAACAGAAGCCCAAGGAATATTAAGAGTGTCTGTCTCAAATGATTTTGGGTCAAATCATTTAATTAATTGTATAACACCATTTATAAAAGCATATCCAAAAATAAAAATTCATATGACTTTAGATAATCGTTTTGTAGACCTTGTTTCTGAAGGTTTTGATTTAGCAGTAAGAATTGGAAATTTATCTGACAGTTCAATGAAAGCAAAAAAAATAGCCAATACAAAATTAGCTATAGTTGGTTCGCGGGATTATTTAGCTAGCAATGGCATTCCAAAAAAAATTGATGACTTATCTGATCATCAATTACTAAATTATTCATTTGAAAAAAGTAATAACTTTTGGCGAATACCAGGGCCTGATGGTGAAGAACGTCAAATTCGTGGAAAAGACAACTTAAGTGTAAATGATGGAAAATCTTTATTGATGGCTGCTGAAGCAGGATTAGGGCTAGCGTACTTACCATGCTTTATATATGGGGAGAAAATAAAAGATGGATCTCTTCAGAAAATATTAACCAATATAAAATTTCCAGAATTGGGTGTCTACGCTGTCTATCCTTCATCAGACTATATACCACCAAAACTCAGAGTTTTTATAGATTATTTAAGTTCGCATTTTAAAAAATCTGGTAATGAAATCTGGTGATCATAATTTAATTCTATAGTGATAGCTGCCTATTTCGGACATTTTTAAGTGTTCATAAAGGCTTTTTGCTGGAAAATTATTGTGGACAGTAATGACAGATAAATAATGTGCACCATTTAATGAGGCCCACCCTGCTATTTGCTGCATAATTTTTTTACCAAAACCCTGTCGTTGATTTATTTTTGAAACCTCAAGAGCATGGACCATTGCAATGGCATTATGAATAGCTACAAATGCTACTGCGATGTTATTAATCGTAACATAAGTCTTCAATACTTTTGTACGGGCCATTACATTTAATCGCATGTCATTAATATCACCATTTAGCCATAAGCTCTTCATTGCAGTGTTTGGTGATGTATGAAATTTACCATCGAATGTTTTAGCTAACAATTCAATGGGCAAACCAAATATGACAGATGGATCGATCAACTTATATCCTAATTTATGCAATTTATAATCTAAGATTTCATTTCCCTCCCTAATCATGAATAGTTTTTTTTGACCAAGAGCATTCATTAACTTTTCAGCTACTTCAACTTTCGCTGTAGGGCTATTTTGTATTGCTGCAGAGACCCTTTTACCGCCACCTGATCCATTCTTTATTTGCCAGCCATGGTGTAATTCAGTTGTTACAGATGGCCAGGTAAAATCAAGAACTTCATAAAGTGTTTCAATGCTTGGTTTCATTGTAATTTAAATGCAGATTTAATTTCTGTCTCAACATTTGAGATTAAGATTGTCTCTGTAGAACGTATAACAATATTTGCGCCATGCTTATTATCTTCATAAAACGGATACGAGCCAATAGATACATGAGGAAATTTATTCGCGATTACCCCCAACGGTTCAGCTATAATACTTTCTGGCAAATCAACTCTGATTGTTGAGCTAATCATTTCTGCACCTTTCTCTAATTTAGGCAATAACCAATCAATCATACTATTGAATACACTAGGCACACCAGCCATCACATGAACATTATCCATAGAAAAACCAGGAGCTTTTGAAATTACATTATCAATTAAAAATGCACCATCAGGTATCCTAGCCATTCGCAACCGAGCGGGAGTAAGGTCGTCAACTCCATTTTCATAATTTGTAGCTAAGATATTTTTTGCATCATCGCGAATACCTATTTCGACGTTAAATGCGGCAGCTATGCAATCTGCAGTTATATCATCATGAGTTGGGCCTATGCCGCCACTTGTAAAAACATGATCATACTTTGCCCGTGTTTCATTAACTGCAGCTATAATTTCTGTCGATTTATCTGAGATTACCCTTACCTCTAGTAAGTCTATACCATGAATGGTAAGCTTTCCCGCTAAATTGAACATATTTGCATCTCTTGTTCGCCCAGATAAAATTTCATCACCTATTACGATCATTGCAGCGGTTGGATTGGTCATTTATATATTCCTTATGAAATTTGAAAGCTCCCTAATTAAGGGCACCTTAATAAAGAGATATAAGCGTTTTTTAGCAGACGTCACCCTAGAAAATGGATCTATAGTTACTGCACATGTAGCTAACCCTGGTTCTATGTTAGAATTATCAAGACCAGGATCAACAATCTGGTTGGAATTTAACAATAATCCAAAAAGAAAATTAAAATATTCATGGAAATTAATTGAAACTAAAAATACCTTTATAGGTGTTGATACTCACAATGCTAATAAAATAGTTAAAGAAGCTTTAGATAACGATTCACTAAACTTAAATCAAAAAAAATATCAATCAGAAGTAAAATATGGAGAAAACTCTCGAGTAGATTTTTTACTTCATTTTGAAAAATCACCTAAAATGTATTTGGAAGTTAAAAGTGTAACCCTATCGCGGCAAAAAGGATTAGTGGAATTTCCTGATAGTAAGACAATCCGTGGTGCAAAACATATGGATGAACTGGCTGATATGGTTAAAAGGGGCTTTCAAGCAACTATACTTTTTTTAGTACAGCGCTCAGATGGTGATTTGTTTAATATAGCGGAAGATATTGATCCAAATTATAATAAATCATACAAACATGCTATTAAAAGTGGTGTTAAAGTTTTATGTTATGATTGTGTTATTTCTAAAGTAGGTATTACAATTGGAAAAAGACTAGACTTGGCAAATGCTAGTAATTCTGTTTAATCAAAAACAAGTAACAACAAGGTAAATATTGTGAATATTAAACCCAGATTAAATGCAGATGGTATTACTATCCATACTTCTGAAGAATTCGAAGGAATGAGAAGATCTGGAGCGTTGGCTGCCAAAATATTAGATATGATAACTGATTTTATTGTTCCAGGAGTAACAACTGAAGCATTAGATACATTGATTCACGATTATATGATTGACGCAGGTGCTACACCCGCAACGCTAGGTTATCGCGGATATACAAAATCCAGTTGTATATCCCTTAACCACGTTGTTTGTCATGGAATACCTTCTGATAAGAAATTAAAAGATGGGGATATTCTTAATATTGATGTTACTTGTATTTTAGATGGTTGGTTTGGTGATACATCACGTATGTATATTTGTGGTAAATTATCGCGAAAAGCTGAAAGGCTTATAGACATTACTCACACGGCCTTGATGATTGGTATTGATCAGGTTAAGCCAGGCAACACTTTTGGCGATATTGGTGCGGCAATTCAAGCATATGTTGAAGCCCAAAGATGTTCGGTAGTTCGTGATTTTTGCGGTCATGGATTAGGTAGGGTTTTTCACTCAGCGCCTAATGTTGTACACTTTGGCCGCTGGGGTACAGGCGCTGTACTAGAAGAAGGTATGTTTTTTACAATAGAACCAATGGTAAACCTAGGTAAGCCACATACCAAAATATTAGCAGATGACTGGACAGCAGTCACTAAAGATAAATCTCTATCAGCTCAATTTGAGCATTCTATTGGAGTTACTTCAACAGGATGTGAAATTTTTACAAATTCTTTATCCAATAAATTCTATCCAACCTGGAGTTAAGGTTACTTCAGCGCCCCATGACAATGTTTGTATTTTTTACCTGATTGACACAAACATTTATCGTTACGGCTTAAAGCTGGCCAAGTTTTTGGATCATTTTTGTCAATTTCGGGTGCCTTTGGCTTCTCTAGCTCGATATCAATTCCGTAAGCTTCTTTTACGCGCGCTTTAATTTCATTAACATCCATACCTTGACTAAGTGCAGTTTGAATTTGTTGTTGTAATGCAGCCATTTGTTGTTCGGGTGTTTGTGGTTGTAAGCGAGCCATCTGTCTCGTAATATCAGATCTCAAGCCTTCTAGCATAGTTTCAAAGAGCTCAAATGATTCTGTTTTATATTCGTTCAAGGGATCACGGTTTGCATATCCACGCATTCCAACTACCGACCTTAGGTGTTCTAAGGTAATTAGGTGTTCTCTCCATTTTTGGTCTATTGTTCCCAATAAAAGCTGTTTTTCTGCTGAACGAATATTTTCTGATCCAATTCCTTTAATTTTATTGGTCATTTCATCGTCGCCAGCACTACGAAGACGTTCAATGATATCTTCATCATCGATTCCCTCTTCAGCTGCCCATTCAGATATAGGTAAATTTAAACCAAGCGCTTCTTTAATTGATTGTTCTAAGCCTTTAATATCCCATTGCTCAGGATAAGACTTTGAAGGTATCGCATCGTCCACTAAATCTTCGATTACTTCATCACGCATATCCTTTACAGTATTTGATAAATCGTCAGATTTCATAATTTCTAGGCGTTGCTCGAAAATGGCTTTACGCTGATCATTCATTACATCATCAAATTTTAACAACTGTTTTCTTACATCAAAATTTTGACCTTCTACTTTTGCCTGTGCCCTTTCTAGGGATTTATTAACCCACGGATGAATAATAGCCTCGCCTTCGTCCATGCCCAATTTACCTAGTACAGCATCTAATTTTTCTGATCCAAATATTCTCATTAAATCGTCTTCTAATGATAAGAAAAAGGCTGATCTACCCGGATCACCTTGACGCCCAGATCTTCCACGTAATTGATTGTCAATGCGGCGACTTTCATGTCGCTCCGTAGCAAGAACGAACAAACCACCAGCATCTAATGCAACTTTTTTTGCTTTGTTTACTTCTTCAGTAACACTTTTTCGGATTTCAATTGGGTCAGATTTTTTTTTGGCGGATTCTATTGTAGAAGCAACACGCATTTCAACATTTCCTCCCAATTGAATATCGGTCCCTCGACCAGCCATATTGGTAGCTATTGTAACTGCGCTTGGAATGCCAGCATCTGCAATGATTGATGCTTCTTGTTCATGAAAACGGGCATTTAGTATTTTATGAGATATGCCTTTTTTCGAAAATTCATTAAAAGATTCTGAATAGGTTTTAAGCTTATCTTTTTGTTCTTGCTTTTTTGCACTAACAGATTGTTTTAGTAAGTTTTCAGAAATATTTTTTAATAATTTTTTATCATTTAAAAGTTTTGATAAGTATTCAGATTTTTCAATAGATGTTGTTCCAACCAATATTGGTTGTTCTTTTGAGTGTGCTTTACCAATTTCTTCAACAATTGCAGTGAACTTTTCATCAGCAGTGCGATATATTGCATCGTGCTCATCAAGCCGAGCGATTGGTTTGTTAGTGGGAACTTCAACTACACCAAGCCCATAGATTTCAGAGAATTCTTCAGCTTCTGTTAAAGCGGTTCCTGTCATACCGGCTAATTTATCATAAAGCCTAAAGTAATTTTGAAAAGTTACGGATGCTAAAGTTACATTTTCTGCTTTAATATTTACATTTTCTTTAGCCTCAATAGCTTGATGTAATCCGTCAGACATTCTACGCCCTGACATCATTCTCCCAGTAAATTCATCAATGAGGACTACTTCATTATTTTTTACAATATAATCCTTATCACGCTTGAAAAGAGTGTGTGCACGCAGACCTTGATTTATGTGATGTACAAGTGATGTACTTTCTGGATCATACAAAGATTGCCCTTCAGGTAATAATTTTAATTCGAGCAAACGTTTTTCAACAAATTCGTTTCCTTCATCAGTAAGGGACGATGAACGAGATTTTTCGTCTAGATCATAATGATTTGTCATTAGTTCAGGAATTAATGCATCAATTGATTTATAGAGTTCTGTCCTATCTTCGGCAGGCCCAGAAATTATTAGTGGAGTTCTGGCCTCATCGATCAAAATACTATCAACTTCATCAACTATTGCAAAATAATGATCTCTTTGAGCCATTTGTTTTAAGTCAGATTTCATATTATCACGTAAATAATCAAAACCTAATTCATTGTTTGTTGCGTATGTTATGTCACATGCATACGCAGCTAACTTGGCATCTTCTTCCATGTCTGGAATAACAATACCAGTTGTCATACCTAAAAAACTATATACTTTGCCCATCCATGCTGCATCGCGTGAAGCAAGATAGTCATTAACTGTTACAACATGAACTCCCCGCCCTGTTAAAGCATTTAAGTACACAGGAAAAACGCCAACTAAGGTTTTACCTTCTCCAGTTTTCATTTCTGAAATATTTCCTTGGTGTAAAAATATTCCTCCCATTAACTGTGTATCATATGCACGTAAGCCTAGAGCTCTAAAAGCAGCCTCTCTGGCATTTGCAAACACTTCAGGCAAAAGTTTGTCTAAAGTTTCACCATCTGAAAACCGTTTTTTAAACTCAATAGTTTTATCTTTAATTTGCTGGTCACTGAGGGCTTGATACTCAGCTTCTAGTAAGTTTATTGCTGACACTAAAGGTAAAGCAGCTTTGATCTTGCGGTCGTTTGGTGATCCAAATATTTTTTTAGCTGCTTTTGATAATCCGAGCATTACATTTATTCCTAACTTACGCCCAAAAATTATAGGCAAATCTGATACGTTATTGAACTAGTTTTTTATTCATTGGCCTTGCCGGGCTAATTAAAGCCACCTAAAAAGACGCCAAATAAAGAGACTCCTTACAAAACGTGAGAAAAAACATGTAAGCGGGTGTTTCAAAACTGTCAACGTCGGCTTAGCAAATGGTATATATTTATAATATAATATTTTGTATAATTAGAGAAATTTAAATGAGTTTTATTAATAAAGTGTTATTACCAATTATTTTAATTATTTCGCTCACATCTATAGCATGGGGAGAAAATATTATACCGAGCGAAGTAGTGAATGAAATTAAACGTCTGCAAAAAATAGACAAGATAGATATTTTTAACCCAACTTTTGATTTTAAAGTAATTAGAAATGTTAATTTATTGGATTAAGGATCAAGTTTTTGAAAAATAAAAAATCAATTGCAGAATTGGAATTAGAGCTTGCTGAGTTAAAAAATATGTATTCAGCAGCAAATATTTCACCATTAGCTCCTGAAAATGGATTTCCAATTTTACCACAAATTCAAGGCATTCGTTTTGCTGCGGCGGCAGCGAACGTTAAATACTCTGAACGCAATGACGTAATGTTAATAGAATGTGCAGCTGGGAGTTCAATTGCTGGTTTATTTACTAGATCAAGTACAAGATCAGCAAGTGTATTAGATTGTCAAAACAAATTAAAAATTGGCACTAGTGACAAAGGTGCTGCAATTTTAGTAAATTCAGGTAATTCGAATGCATTCACTGGCTCATATGGTGAAGAATCCGTACAAAAAATATGTACGGCAGTTTCTAATGAGATGAAAATTCCACTTAATTCAGTATTTACGGCTTCAACGGGTGTTATTGGTGAAAAGCTACCGCATAAAAAAATAATTTCTAAGGTTAAAGAACTAAATTCAAAATTAGATGAATATTCTGCAGAGTCTGCAGCTCGGGCTATAATGACAACAGATACTTTTCCAAAAGGTGCCTGCAGTTCATTTTCTATAAACAATAGTATTGTTAACATTTCTGGTTTTGCAAAAGGGTCAGGAATGATTGCTCCTGATATGGCTACGATGTTAGTTTATATAATGACTGATATCGCTATAGAGAAAAATATTTTGCAAAATATTTTGGCTAAACTTAATGAAAAAACTTTTAATTCCATTACAGTTGATAGCGATACGTCTACGTCTGATAGTTTAATGCTTATAGCAACTGGTCAATCAGGGAATAAAATTATTATTGATGAACATAGTGTTGAGGCTCTGAAATTTAGCGAAGAGTTGCATGCTGTTATGTTGAACTTAGCTAAACAAGTTGTTCGTGATGGTGAGGGTGCCACTAAGTTTTTAGAAATAGAAGTTAATGGAGCTGTTTCTGAAAAATCAGCAAAAATAGTAGCGCTAGCAATTGCTAATTCACCCTTAATCAAAACAGCAATTGCTGGAGAAGATCCAAATTGGGGACGTGTAGTTATGGGGGTGGGAAAATCAGGTGAGCCTGCAGATCGAGATAAAATTTCTATATGGTTTGGTGATATTTTAGTTGCACAACATGGATGGGGTTCTTCAAGCTATAGTGAAAATTTAGGCCAAAATTATATGAAAAACCAAGAATTAAAGATCACAGTAGATTTAGGTATTGGTGATGGAAGTGCTAAAGTGTGGACTTGTGATTTAACGCATCAATATATTTCAATAAACGCTGATTATAGATCATGAAAACTGTATTAGTTTCAGCAGTTGCGCTTATTGATCGAGATGGGCGGGTGCTGCTAGCCAAAAGACCAAAAGGTAAGCCGATGGCAGGTTTATGGGAGTTCCCAGGTGGCAAGGTTGAGCCATTAGAAACACCTGAAAATGCTTTAATACGCGAATTAAAAGAAGAAATTGGAATTGATACTTGGTCTAGCTGCTTGGCGCCATTAACATTTGCCAGCCATAGCTATGAAGATTTTCATTTATTAATGCCTGTATTTATATGTAGAAAGTGGGATGGAATCATAACCCCCCAAGAGGGTCAAAAATTAGCCTGGGTTGAGCCAAGAAAATTACGTGATTATCCGATGCCTGCAGCTGATGTTCCACTTATAGCAGTATTGCGTGATTTTTTATAACCCAATCAATGCAAGTATAATTGAATGGTTATTTTACCCAACCAGCTAATTCATTTTTTAAAATTCCCATCATCATTTTGATATGATCAGCGCTGTCATTTAAACATTCAATATAGGTGAATGTCTCACCACCGGCTTCTTCAAAGCTTTCGTAAATTTCTTCGTTTATTTCCTCTAAAGTTTCCACACAATCTGATGAAAAAGCGGGGGACATAATTGCAATATTTTTTTGCCCACCTTCTGCTAAACGTGCAACCTCTTCTACAGTATATGGTTGGAGCCATTTTTCAGGTCCAAACTTAGATTGAAAGGTAGTTTTTATATCAGTGTCATCCCAACCTAAAGCTTCTTTAAGCAAGCGTGTAGTTTTTTGGCATTGGCAGTGGTAAGGATCACCTTCCATTAAGTAACGAACTGGCACTCCGTGATATGAGCAAACCAATATATCTGGTTTTTTTTGTAAGGAAGCATATTTTTTTTTCACTGAATTTGCTAAAGCATTTATGTAAAGTGGGTTATCAAAATATGCAGCAACTGTGCGAATTGAGGGTTGCCAATTCATTTTCATTAAAGTTCTGAACGCTTCATCATTGGCTGTTGCTGTTGTTGGGCCTGCGTATTGTGGGTAAAGTGGAAAAAAGACAATTTTTTCTACTCCCTGATCTTTCATATTTTTTATAACGCTTTCTGTTGATGGGTTTCCATATCTCATTGCGAAATCTACAATAACATCATCACCGTAATTTTTTTTGACTTCTTTTTTTACTGCGTTCGCTTGAAGTCTTGTAGTTGTAAGTAGTGGACTTTCGTTTAATTCATTGTTCCATATTGATCTATATGCTTCACCTGAAGAAAATGGGCGTCTAGTTAATATAATACCTTGTAATAATGGTTGCCAAAGCCAAGCTGAATAATCAACAACTCTTTTGTCTGATAAAAATTGTGAGAGATATTTGCGCATAGACCAATAGTCAGTCGCATCGGGTGTTCCCAAATTAGCTAATATTACACCTATTTTAGCAGGTTTAATTTTTGGGTGATCGGCTGGTATAGTCATTATTTTTCCTGCTATCTTTTAATTATAAATAGAATTGATTTTTTTTATATCAATCTTTTTCTGGGTTTTTTTCTGTAGTATTTAGTGCTTGGGCAAGACTTATCTTTGCTGAACCTGGCATCAATGGTTTTTGTTGATTGGCTGCTGGCGCCCACCCTGTTAAAAAAATTAATTCAAATGTTGAATTAACTCTACCATTGTTATCACTGAAATGATCAAAATATTGTTTGGATATTTCATTCAAAAGCTTTTTTGTCATTGTTTTTCTTGAGCGATCTATAATGATATTAGTCTCTGCCATTCCTCTTAAATCGTGCATTAATTGTAATGGTGTTTCGTAAGAAACATCAAATTTTATATTATCTGCTACGGGTAATGCTAGGCCCGCACGCTGCAATAAACCTCCTAAATCTCGAATTTCTCCCATTGGTGCAATACGTGGAGATATACCATTTAATATTTTAGTTTCAGCATATGCAAAAGAAATTCTTAATTCTGAAAGTGTTTGACCACCAAAAAAAACAGATATTACAAGTCCATCAGGTATCAATGCGCGATTCATTTGTATCAGCTGTCCAACTGGATCATTTGCCCGATGTAGGCCCATAGCATGAATAATTAAGTCATAATTTTTTCCATCAAAGTTTATTAAATCACCATCGTTGATATACGTGGCATTAAGATTGAGTTTTTTTGCCCAGCTCTCGGCCCTAAATCCAATTATGGCTATTTTTTCAAAATCACGATTAATCTCTGAAAGACGGTCATTTATTTCTTCAATAGCCTTATCGTGCATAAACCACGAATTTTCATCTGTTCGATTTCTGCGTAATTTTAAAATCGAATGGTCAAACAATTTTGGTGGTAAAGTCATAAATATTCATTGCCTGTATAATAAAAGCTAAAGTTTTACCTTCTTCAATTTGGTTTATATATAAAAAGAAATAATAAAAAATATATTATTTGTATTGAGTATTGTGGTTTGAATAATGCAAAAAGAAATGTTAGCTCAATCATGTTAAATATTTAAGCACGTACACATAAATTAATCTTGGGGTAATTTTATGAATAAAATTGAAATTTATACTGGAAATTTTTGTGGATTTTGTACAGCTGCAAAACGATTACTAAATAAAAAAGGTGCAAATTTTTCTGAGATTAATATACATGATAATGTCGAAAAGCGTGCTGAAATGATACAACGTTCAAATGGTGGACGAACAGTTCCACAAGTGTTTATCAATGACACTCATGTTGGTGGATGCGATGACTTGTATGATTTAGAAAATATGGGCCATTTAGATAAATTGTTGATAGCGTGATGAGTGAAGGATCAAATGAGGATTTAATTACTGTATCACTATTTTCTGAAGTTTTAGCGTCTGAACAATTAATGCGGGGACGCCTTTCTAGGGCTCTCCCTAAGGGTATGGAGCTTTCACATTTTGTGATGTTAAATTATTTAAGTTGGCAAAATAAAGAGCGAAGCCCAGCGGAGCTTGCCCGAACGTTTAATTTAACCAAAGGTGCATTGACAAACACACTTAGTAAACTGGAGAAATACGGATATATACATATTCGGCCAGATTGGGATGATGCTCGAAAAAAATTAGTCTTGATATCTAATGCAGGTGACCGTGCAAGGGATGAATCTGTTTTAGCCATTACACCTGTTCTTGAAGATGTGATGTCTAAATTAGATAAAAATAAACTAAGAGATGGATTAAGGTTTTTGCGCGAACTTCGTGAAGCGCTTGATTAAGTTTTTAAGCCTTTAATAAAATATTATTAACTATGAATTTATACTAGCTGTCACGTAGTTTACAGATAAATCTTTATCTGAAATGGACCAACTCCATTTCAATGGATTGAATACAAAACCTTTTTGATCAACAGGAGTTAATCCAACATTTTTTATGAGGTCAAACAATTCATCTGGCGTTATGAATTTATTCCAATCGTGTGTGCCTTTTGGAAGCCAACGCATTACATGTTCAGCACCAATAATTGCCATTAAATAGCTTTTAGGATTTCTATTAATAGTTGAACAAAGCATGAGGCCATTTAATTTGAGCAATTGTCTACATGCAGTTAGAAAAGCCAGTGGATCAGAAACATGTTCAACGACCTCCATGTTTAAAACAACATCAAATTTTTCAGAATTTTTTAAAATCTCTTCTGCACTAGTATGGCGGTAATCTATTTCTAAGCCTGATTGTTGTGCGTGAATTTGCGCAACAGGGATATTTTTTTCTGCGGCATCAGCACCTACTACTGTTGCGCCCAGTCTTGCCATTGGTTCTGATAGTAATCCCCCACCACAACCAATATCTAGTATTTTAAGGCCTTCAAATGGACGATTAGTCGTAAGATCACGACCGAACTCTGCGGAAATTTGCTCTACAATATAGTCTAACCGTGTTGGGTTAAGCATATGTAAAGGTTTAAATTTACCATCAGTATCCCACCATTCAGCTGCCATCGCCTCAAATTTAGCTACTTCTTCAGGGTCGATAGTGTTTGTTCTGGTCATTGACATAGGCTTTCAAAAGGACATGCTTAAACTATAAATTACATATAGAGCAATGATGAGAAATACCGAAGGTCAAATTGGCGCAGGAAAAAATTTATATTCGCTTATTCAACCATATGATTATCATATTTTAGATGTTGGCGATGGTCATAAAATTTACGTTGAAGAATGTGGCAATCCCAATGGAATTCCTGTTGTAGTTTTGCATGGTGGACCTGGGGCAGGTTGTAGCCCAGGGATGCGGCGTTTTTTTAATCCAAAGTTTTACCGTATTATTTTGTTTGATCAAAGAGGCTGTGGTCGCTCAAAACCTCATGCGAGTGTTGTATCAAATACAACATGGCACTTGGTGAATGATGTAGAAAAAATACGTAAGTTACTTCTGATCAAAAAATGGATTGTTTTTGGTGGTTCTTGGGGTGCTACGCTTGCATTAATTTATTCACAATCACATCCAACGGCAGTTAAACACCTAGTATTGCGGGGAGTTTTTCTCATGACTGATTTAGAATTAGATTGGTTCTACAATGGTGGTGCAGGAATGTTTTTTCCAAATCAATGGAAAAAATTAATTGATTTGTTAATGCCAGAAGATCAAAAAGATGTGATATGTTCCTATCACACGAAGCTATTTCAGGCTAATGAAAAGGAACAAACTAAATATGCTCGAGCATGGACGGAATGGGAAACAGCTCTGGCAACAATGCATTATAAAAATATAAATGGTACAACACCAGCAGCTTACGCCCGAGCTTTTGCTAGAATTGAGAGCCACTATTTTGTTAACAAAGGGTTCTTAAATAAAGATGATAAAATTTTAGATAATATGCATAAAATAGATCAAATTCCCGGCACAATAATTCATGGACGCTATGATATGATATGTCCACCGCTATCTGCATACAAATTACATAATGCTTGGGAGGCATCGGAATTACACATTATAGAAAATGCTGGCCACTCCCTTTCTGAGCAAGGAATAAGTTCAGCATTAGTTTCTGTAATGGATGATTTGATTCAATATAATAGAATAGCTTAAAAATATTATTTTTTATTCTTATAACTCTAGACGTTAAAATGATTTTTAATATATGGACTATTCTATGAATAAAAAATTTATACAATTTATAGAACCAGCGCAAAATGAATATAGATGGTGGATAGTTAGCTTAACATTGGTTTTGTGGGCACTTTTTTATATGCTATTATCTTCATTTTTTATATTGATAATGTCAAAGTTTCTAAACTTAGATAATTTAAGTAAGGGCCTGTTTACCACGCCTCTTGAGGTGTATATCTTATTATCAACTTTTTTGATATGGTTGGCTGTTTTTCTTTTTTGCGTAAAATTATTCCATAAACGTGGTTTAAATAGTTTGATTGGCGGCTCTAAGTTAACTTTCCTTAAAAACTTTTTTTATGCCATAATTTTAGCGGGTATATTTTTAGCTTTTACCCAAAGTTTTATTCCTAACAATGATGAAATAATAGAAAATTTAAACTTTTCAAGATGGTTATCAGTCTTACCATTAGGTATATTTTTGATGTTTTTTCAGGTAACAGCAGAAGAGCTGTTGTTTCGTGGATATTTACAACAGCAATTTGCTGTATGGATAAAAAGTAGATGGTTTTTTATGGTAATGCCCTCACTAATATTTGGGTTAATGCATTATGATGGTTCAATGGGTGTCGATGTTGGATTAACGTTAGTTGCTGTTACGGCAATACTGGGATTATTTTTGGCTGACTTAACATATAGAACTGGGAATCTTGGCGCAGCAATTGGAGTTCATTTTGCAAATAATTTTTCAGCTATGTTTTTGGTGTCTTATCAAGAACAAATCAGCGGACTTTCTAGATATATAGCACCTGATTTCTTTAACACACCAGAAATGTTTTATCAGGCTGCTCAAAGTATGCTAATTACATCAACAATTATATTCTTAATATACTTTATAATTATGGAATGGCGGGCACGCAGATGATTGCATTTAAGGTATTTGATCTTTAAAAGTTTACATACAGATTTAATGAAAGAAGACAGATATGAACTGGATCTCAAATTATATGAAGCCAAAGATCAATTCGATCTTTTCTAGACGTGAAACACCGGACAATTTGTGGACTAAATGCAAAGAGTGTGGAGCAATGTTATTTCACCGTGAATTGGCGGATAATTTAAATGTTTGTATAAATTGTGACCACCATATGAATATAACACCTCGTGATCGCTGTATGTCTATGTTTGATGGAAGTGTGTTTGAAGAATTTAAAGCAAAAGATGTCATACTTGATCCATTAAAATTCAAAGATCAAAAAAAATATACAGATCGTATAAAAGATGCCCGAAAAAAAACGGGTGAAGATGAAGCTATGTTTCTTGCAAAGGGCAAGATGGGGCGAACACAAGTTGTTGTTGCTGTGCAAGATTTTTCTTTCATGGGTGGCTCGATGGGTATGGGTGTTGGAAATGCAATAATTGCTGCCTGTGAACAGGCATTAAAACTTAAATGCCCTTTAATACTTTTTTCTGCTGCGGGGGGTGCAAGAATGCAAGAAGGTATTATGTCTTTAATGCAAATGCCTAGAACTACAGTTGCACTCCAATTACTAAAAGAAGCTAATTTACCTTTTATTGTAGTTTTAACACACCCTACTACAGGAGGCGTAACAGCTTCATATGCCATGTTAGGTGATGTTCATATTGCTGAGCCAAATGCTTTAATTTGTTTTGCGGGTCCGAGAGTTATTGAACAAACAATCCGAGAAAAATTACCTGAAGGATTTCAACGTGCAGAATATTTACTAGATCATGGAATGCTAGATCGAGTAACCCATAGAAAAAATATGCGGGGTGATTTAATAACAATTATTCGTATGCTTATGAATTTAAGCCCGGAAATCAAAGGTGATTTAGCCCCACCCGAAAAGTCTAATTCATAGAGAGTGTAAGCTTTAATATGAAAAGTGATATTATTCTTGAAAGGCTTATGTCCTTACATCCAAAGATTATTGATTTAACCTTAGATCGCATGACGCGATTGCTGAATTTGCTTGGTAATCCGGAAAAACAGATGCCACCCACAATCCACATAGCTGGAACAAATGGTAAAGGTTCTACTCAAGCTATGATAAGGGCCGGTCTAGAAGCTTCAGGTGATATATGTCATGCGTATACATCACCTCATTTAGCAAGATTTCATGAGCGAATATTCCTAAGTGGTAGTATTATTGAAGAACAAGATTTAGCAAATTATTTGAGTGAATGTGAAAAAGTTAATGGCAACATTCCAATTACTTATTTTGAAATTACTACATGTGCTGCATTATTGGCCTTTTCACAAAGAAAAGCTGATTATACTTTATTGGAAGTGGGTTTGGGCGGAAGGTTGGATGCAACAAATGTTATTGATGAGCCAAAAATTACCGTAATCACTCCAATTTCAATCGATCATCAACAGTATCTTGGAAACACTTTGGCTGAAATTGCTTTTGAAAAAGCGGGTATATTAAAACGCAATTCTTTTGCAATTATTGGACCACAAGAAGATGAGGCGCTAGCTGTAATTGAGGCACGTGCTTATGAAGTGGGCGCAACATGTAAAATATATGGACAGCATTGGCATATATGGGAAGAAAATGGGCGTTTGGTTTTTCAAGATGAAAATGGGCTGCTAGATTTGCCTTTACCAAAATTAATTGGTGCTCATCAAATACAAAATGCTGGTATTGCTTTGGCAACATTAAGATATTTAGGAAAAGAAAATAGTTCATTTGAGGGAGCAATGCTTAATGCAGATTGGCCTGCAAGAATGCAAAGATTACGAAAGGGTATTTTAACGTCGTTAGCTCCAAGTGCTGAAATCTGGTTAGATGGTGGACACAATAAGGCTGCAGGATATGCATTGTCTGAAGCGATAGGCCGATTACAACCTCGTAAACTATTTTTAATTGTGGGTATGTTAAACACAAAAGATATTGTGGGATATATGAAACCATTACTGAGCCGATCTACAAATTTATATGGCGTATCAATTCCAGGGGAAGCTGCCACGATGACTGCAGAAGAAACTGTAAAAATTGCAAGAGATGTAGGCTTTGAAGCTGTTATTTCAGAAGACGTTGAAAGTGCTATAAGAGATATTATTAAGCAAGATGATAACGCTAGAATTCTAATATGTGGCTCGCTTTATTTAGCGGGAAATATACTCCAGAAAAATTCTTAGTTATGATTTCATGCGCCCACCTGAGGGATCGAAAGGTGGGGCAATAACTATTTGGCATGGACACCTTTTCCCTAAAATTTCTATCTCAAACATATCTTTTTGCGTTATTTTTGATAAGTCGGCAGGTATATAACCTTGTGCCATAGATGCTTTTATTGAGTGTGCATATCCTCCTGATGTTACCCAGCCTACAACTTGCCATCCATCCTTTTTCTGAGGATTAGCTGCTGATATCTCGTTGCCATCGGCATCATACCGGTGCGCCCCATATTTATGGGGTGGATCAATCAGATTATAAGTTTTTTTGGTTTTGGCCCATATGGGTTCATTACCCATAGCATCTGATGTATCAGCATCTATGATAAAAGACGTTCGACAAATATTAGGACCATTAAGGAGTTCTTTTTTGGCTGCAGTTTGCCCAATAAACTTAGATTTATTGATTTTAATAAACCTTTCCATACCACTTTCGTAGGGTCCATAAATTGGACGTAATTCTGCAAACCAACTAGGAAAATTCTTTTCTAAACGCATGGATAATAATGCGCGCATTCCAAAGTCCTTAATATTAAATTTGCTTCCTTTATCTTTAATCCCATAATAAACTTTTCTTTGATATTCAGGTGCCATCCATATTTCATAACCTAAATCGCCTGAATAGCTTAGGCGATTTATCATACACGGTGCGCCATTAACGTTCATTTTACGAAAACACATAAATTTAAATTTCAAGTTAGAAATATCTTCATCAACTAGTTCTTGAAGTACATTTCGTGCATTTGGCCCTACAATTGATAAACCATGTAAGTTCATATCATAACGTTTTATTTTTAATGATTTGTATAATGGCATATGTTTCTCAAACCAGCGCATATGATATTTAGTAGCGCTTAATGAGCCAAATAATAAAAATTTATTATTTGCTTCTTTTGCAATAGTGAAGTCACCAATTAATTTACCATTTTCATTTAACATTGGAGTTAAAATAATTTGCCCTAGTTTTGGCATATTATTTGTCATTAAATAGTCTAAAAAGATCTCTGCATCTTCACCAGATATTTCATATTTGGCAAAATTAGAAATTTCTGTGACTCCAACACTATTTCGCACTGCCTCAACTTCAGAAGCTACATGTTCAAAGTCATTAGATCGGTGAAAAGATAAAATATCATGGGCTTCTTTTTTTGAAGGTGCAAACCATAATGGAGTTTCTAAACCCCAAGTATCTCCCATTACTGCAAAATTTTCATTTAGCATTATGTCATATAAAGGTGTTGTTTGCTGGGGTCTTGCTGCCGGTAATTCTTCATTTGGAAAACTAATTGAAAAGCGTTTAGAATAGTTCTCACGTACTTTAGCATTGGTATATCTGAGTGTCGCCCACTCACCAAATCGCGCTACATCCATTGCAAATATATCAAATCCTGGATCACCATTAACCATCCAATTTGCTAATGCTAATCCCACACCACCACCTTGACTAAATCCTGCCATGACTGCACACGCAGACCAATAATTTGTTAATCCAGGTACTGGACCAATTAAAGGGTTGCCATCAGGAGCAAAAGTGAATGGCCCATTTATGACTTGTTTAATGCCTGCCTTCTCAAATGCAGGAAAATGCCTAAATCCAACTTCTAATGACGGTGTAATTCTATCTAAATCAGGTTGTAATAACTCATGACCAAAATCCCAAGGTGTATTAATTGGTGACCATGGCTTACATGCCTTTTCATACGTTCCTAATAAAAGACCATTACGTTCTTGGCGTGTATAAATTTCTCCTTTGAAATCAATAACTCCAACTAGTTCTCGCCCAGTTTCGGAATTAAAATCAATAACTTCAGGCATCTCATCTGTTAAAAGATACATATGTTCCATTGCAAGCAGTGGTAACTCTAACCCAACCATTCTACCAACTTCACGAGCCCACAGCCCACCTGCATTTACTACATGTTCTGTGCTGATTGTACCGTTTTTTGTAATCACATTCCACATTCCATCACTGTTTTGTGTAATTTCTAAAACGGGATTGCGAAGTTCTATTTCCGCACCTAAAACTTGCGCTGCTTTTGCATAAGCATGTGTTGTACCTGATGGGTCTAAATGCCCTTCAACGGGATCCCATAAAGCACCAACAAAATGAGTCTCGTCCATTAAAGGAAACATTTCCTTAGCTTCTGATGGTGTAATTAATTCTGTTTCCATTCCTAAGCATCTACCACGAGCGTGTGTCATGCGTAAGAAATCCATTCTTTCAGAACTATCAGCCATCATAACACCACCAGTTAAATGTAGTGAACACGATTGACCTGAGAGTTCTTCTAATTCTTTATATAATCCAACTGTGTAGGCTTGTAATTTTGCCATATTGGGATCACCATTTAAGGTATGGAAACCTCCTGCTGCATGCCATGATGAGCCACTTGTTAATTCAGATCTTTCAATAAGAATAATATCTTTCCAGCCAGCTTTTGCTAGGTGGTATAAGACAGAACATCCAACCACTCCCCCCCCAATAACAATGGCTTTAGCATGTGTTTTCATAAATTTTATTCTCTCTTTAACTGCAAGTATTGAAATTAAAACGAGTGTGAATATTATTGCATGTATTTTAACGACATGATTTGTCGCAAGGTTTAGATATTAATAAATAACAATCATTACTAATCAGAAGCTCCGCCAGCGAATGTATTACTATTCTTGTAGTCGCATGGCTCATCCTGCATTTCTAAATGCAATCTGTTTTCGTTATATTTATTATTTCGTGCAAGCTCTTCATCAAACTCAATCCCAATGCCTGGAGATGTTGGGGCAACAATAAATCCATCATCCCATATTATTTTATTTTTAATAAGGTTTCCTGAAAAACCACCACCCGTTAAAATAGTTTCAGCCATTAGAATATTAGGGATGTTAACTGCTAATTGTATATTAGCTGCCCACTCAACTGGACCGGCATAAAGATGAGGTGCAATATGTGCATTGTTGACTTCAGCTATTGCGGCAATTTTTTTAGTTTCTAATATACCACCAGATCGACCTAAAGCTGGTTGAAGAATACTTGCGGCACCTTCTTTTAAAACTTGAAAAAATTCATTTTTTGTACTCAAACGTTCTCCTGTAGCAATAGGAATTCTTATTGAGTTAGCAATTTTTGCCATTGATGAAATATTATCTGGTGGAACTGGCTCTTCATACCATAGAGGATCATAGGGCTCTAATGCACGGCCTAATCTGATTGCACCAGCGGTTGAAAATTGACCATGAGTGCCAAATAGTAAGTCCGCTTTCGTACCAACAACGTCTCTTATTGCAGCGCACATTTTAACGGATAATTCAATATCAGTAAGTGCAGGCATGTGACCACCACGGGCGGTATAAGGACCAGCAGGATCAAACTTTATGGCTGTGAAACCTAGATTAATCATTTCCATAGCACTCTCAGCTTGCATTTCTGGTGATGTCCAAAATTTTGAAATATCATGGTGTTCCATTGGATAAAGATATGTGTATGACCTTATTCGGTCATTCATTTTTCCACCCAATAAAGCATAAACTGGACGATTGTGTGCTTTACCTAAAATATCCCAGCAAGCAATTTCTAAACCTGAAAAGGCTCCAATTATGCTTAAGTCAGGACGTTGAGTGAAGCCAGATGAATAGGTACGTCTAAACATCATCTCTATATTTTCAGGGTTCTCATTCATCATATGACGTTCAAAAACGTCATTAATGATAACTTCCATCGCTTTTGGCCCTACTGATGCAGAATAAACTTCGCCATATCCGATTATCCCATTATCAGTTGTTAATTTGACAAAAATAAAATATCTCCCACCCCAACCTGGAGGAGGGTTTTTGACAACAAAAACTTCTAAATCTTTTAATTTCATATAAGTAGTGAAACACCTTTTATGAAAAAAAACAATTGTTTATCCTGCTCCACGTAAACGAGATTCTTCACTATCAGGCACATAAGTTCTATGGGCAAATCTTTTAATTATATCTGGTGCATCTTCTGGAAATCTAGGTTCTTTAATTTTTAAGTCACCACAAAGTGATTGAAACATAAGATGGCTTATTACCTCTACATAATCCGCTTTTTTTGAACAATCTAAATAAAAAGTACCTAATGTTAATCCACATGGAACTTTTATTTTAATATCTAATGGTTGTTTTTGCCCATCTGCATTCTCTAAGATAGAAGTTAATTCTAAAAACCCATCATATCCTGCGTTATAAAGCCTTAATGTTGCCATAGCCGCTTCTTCGGCCATACCCCAAGAAAAACCTGCGCCACGTGTCGCTTTCTTTGCATAAGCTAAAATTTCAGATTCTGTTAACAAGCGTGGGCCCCATAAGACCAGTTATCTTTGTTTGTTAACTCTTCAGGAAACGGAGCATCCTTAAACATACATATTCTAACCCACCTATCTGATCTTGGGTCAAACTTTGTTGCTCCAAAAAATGATAATTTACAGCGCAACATATCAATAGGAAGCATTTTATTATTTAATAAATTGTCCCGGATTTCTGAGTATGGAAATTTTTTACTCAACTGTATCCGCCGTACAATATGTCTGTGTTCAGGATATGCTAATAAAAACTCACCTAAATTTTGTTTTTTGTTTAAATCTGAATTTAGTGCAGCAATATCTCGGGCAACTGCCAATGGTTGTTCAAGTTCAGATCCATCTTCTTCAAACCGTTCTCCTAAGCGTGGTTCGAGCTTTGATTCTGAAACATACCAAAATCTAGACTGATTTTCTTTTTTTGAATAATCTATATTAATAGCCCATTCATAATTTTCCTTTATTTGGTTTTTTAACTCATCTGTTGAAATAGAAGCATCTATTTTAAAATGTTTAGCTTCATCAATATACATACAATCAGATAGATCATCTACTAATTCAGAATAAGGCTCAAACAGAGCTGAAATAATTTGTTCTTGTGTGTCTTCACTTAGTTTATTTGTAGACCAAAGATGAAGAGCATCCCATGGATAGTCTTCTTTATCCAATGTTTCAAATTTTGAAACGACTTGAGCTAGCTCGTCACAAAATATCTTTATTTTTGGTTTTTGAATTTCATGCTCACTTGTCCAACTCCGAGCATTTTTTAGGGCATTATTTAAATGCTCTCTCATTTCAGAAAATGTTTCTTCTGGAACAGTTTTAATAGCTCTCACTCGTGCTAACGCAGTTTCTCTAGCGTATATCCATGTGCTTAAAAGTGCGGGGTGATTGACTAAAAAAGGAGCCATACCAAGCCCAGTTGAATTTCCAATTCCCATAGATTTGCGTAATTTTGGATCTAATTTAACGGCGGCATCACCACCTTTTTTAGATGCAACAAAATCTACTAAATCCATAACAAAGCATCGTATTAAATAAACAGTTAACATTTCTGCTTGAAATGGAGTTCGCATTTCTTGTCTATCAGAAATTTTTGATCGATCTGATGCGCCAAATTTTCCTGAGCCATAAACTGCTGTTGTTCGCATTAAATAACCAACGTCATTTAATTTTTTTTCATCAGGCTGTATTCCTGCAGCTAATGAATCCACAACATAATTCCACAACCTTACAGATCGATTAGCCCTAGAAAGAGTTAATTCATTTTTCGATATTCTTCCAGCCTCTTGAAGGGGAACATTATTTTTTAGGCGAATAATATCATCTTCTGACGGAATGCCATCATGAAGAGTGAATGTGCAATCCCATGCTTCCGCAATTACGCGATCAGACCTTAATTCAGCAGGTAAATCGTGGGCAAAAGCAACCAAAGTATAGCTTCTTTCGGGGCCATGCACGCTATAGGTTGCATATCCAAAGCCATCATCATCAATATTCCAATTCGGTTTGTCAAAATGCCAGTTTTCGGACGCCAAACGTCTTAACAATACACGCATGAAGCTAATACGTGATTGATGTAGACTACCCAATCGAGATAATTTCATCACCTCTTCAGGTTTGCGGAGATCAACTTGTGGTATCATTTAATAGCACCAAAATTATTATCGTAGAAGTTTAACCAATTATTTCCCATGACTTTTGAGATTTCTGTTTCAGTCATACCTATTTTATATAGCCCATTAGCTATATTTGAAAAGTCTCTGTTATCCTTATACCATGTTGGCATAGGTGGAAATCCAGCATTTGACGCGGTGCCTTCACCATAATCTATGCCTTTTGTCCAGCGCCCAACTCGCATCCACTCTACAATGCTATCAGGTTGATTCTGGCATAAATCAGTTCCAATACCAATGTTATCAATTCCCATAATATTAGCTGTATCAGAAATCATTTGGCAAAAGCTATCAATAGTACAACTTGTCCCACCTTTTAAATGATGGGGATAAATAGAAAAACCTAGCATACCTCCTGAATTTGATAGTTCTCTCATTACCGTATCTGATTTGTTTCGTAGGGCTTGATGCCAGTTATGTGGGTTTGCGTGAGTAATTGCTATGGGACGTTCAGAATATTCTATAGCGTCCAAAGTTGATTTTTCACCAGAATGGCTCATATCTACAACCATTCCTACGCGGTTCATTTCTTTTACAACTTCTCGTCCCATTCTCGTGAGCCCAGCGTCATAACTTTCATAACACCCAGTCGCTAGTAAGGATTGATTATTATATGTGAGTTGCATAAATCGTGCGCCTAGTTGATGTAGAATTTGAACAAGGCCAATATCATCTTCAATAGGTGATGGATTTTGAAAACCAAAGAAAATTGCTGTTCTGTTGGTCTCTTTTGCTAAGCGAACATCGGCACCTGTGGTCCCTTGAAATATTAAACTAGGAAACTGTTCAAACCAACGGTTCCACTGCTCCATGTTTAAGACAGTTTCTCTAAATGTTTCGTGATAAGCTATTGTAACATGCACTGCATCTAGCCCACCTTCTCTCATTTCTTTAAAAATATTTTCAGACCAGTTTGCATACTGTAAACAATCGATTTGATAATTTGTCATGCTGTTGGGCCTTTTGAGAGTTTGTTTAATTGGTCAAAGATTTTTTTTTCAATTTTAACTGTTTCGGGCATTATAAAGTTTGAACCAGGTAACCTAGTACCTTCTTGTTCAGCAACTGCTGTAATTATTCTGTCAATGCGATCAAAGAAAGAGTTGCCATGTGTATTTGGATCAAGAATTATATAACATTGGCCTAAATCATGAGGTTTTCCTTCTGGAAGTTTTAATCCTTTAACATCTAATGAATTTACTGATCCGGTAAATGCTGCTGCCAAAACTTCCGTCATGAGACCGAATCCCCACCCCTTATAATCACCAGAAGATTTTAAAGACCCTTTCAAGGCTTTGTTTGGATCTGTTGTGTCATTTCCCTGACTATCAACAGCCCATCCTAATGGAATAGCTTCTCCAGCAGCAGAGGCCATAGTAATTTTTCCAAGAGCTATTGCAGAGGTGCTTTGGTCAAATTGAAATGCAATACCACCATTTTTTGCAGGTAAAGCCATAGCAATAGGGTTTGTTCCTAAGATAGCTTTGTTACCACCGGGTGGTGATACGACAGCGCTTGCATTGGTAAACCCAATACCTATGAATCCTGATTTTGCAATTTGCTCAGTAAAATATCCCAAAGAGGTACATGTATGAGAATGCGAAACAGCTAAAGAGCATGTACCAGTTTCTGTTACAGTCTTTAAAGCTAATGGTAATGCACGCTCAAAAGCTGCTTGAGCAAATCCAAACTGAGCGTCTACATATACAGATGCAGTTCTTGGTAATGAAACAATAGGTTCAATAGTTCCATTTACTCGTCCAGTGATTAATTGACTACAATAGCTTTCTAAATAATATAATCCGCATATTAAATTGCCTTTAGCTTCAGCTGTTCTCACTGCTTTAGCTACTGATTTAGCAATCCAATTTGATGCACCATGACAAATAAGAGCTTTTTGAGTTAAATGCTCAATTTCATCTAAATTAACTTCTATTTTTTCCATTATATAGTTTTGCCCTAATTATAATTTAACATCTTCAAGAAAAACGACATCGTATTAAGAGAAATCGAACGTATGAATATAGTCTTTATAAATTAATTCTGCTTAAAGTAACAGAATGACTAAATTTTTTTCAGAAAAAAACAGATTTCCCCATTTAGGTCCATACCCCATGGAGCGCTTGAAGCGTGTATCTGGGCCAATTGAAAAAACACCTAGAATGAAAGCACTAAGTTTTGATCACAAACAAAACCCACATTCTATTATAAACGCAATGCGTGATTATCAAGCGATGATGGATGCAATGCGAAGTGGTCTAGTTAATAAGGGGCGTTGTGATATTCCAAGCAACTTAACAGAACGGTCTAATCACCTAAAATCTTTTGCATATTTTCAAGATTGTTCAGTTGTAGGAATTACTAAAATTGATACTGACTGTCATTTAAAAAAACCTATTTATAACTCCGACATTGAAAGACTATCTGAAGATTTGCGAACAAAGCAAACTAAAACATTTGCAGCTGGTATTGATGTCTTAATGGCAGAATTGCGAGAAGCTGTAGACGCACCTAATAATGGAGTGAGTGGGCATACACATGCTGTAGTTTTCATTTATGAATTTCCAAGAGATCCATTATCTGATGAAATAGGGTGTGATTGGATTCAAAATGCTCAATCAGAACGAGCAACACTATTGGGTACAGAAACAGCAAATGTAATATCAAATTACATACGTTTACTAGGATATGATGCACGCTCGCATTCTACATCTTGCAGTGATGTAGATTTAAACCGATTGGCAGTGCTGTCAGGTTTGGCAACAGTAGAAGAAGATACACTTACCAATCCATTTATTGGAACTAGATTTGGTATAACTGCTGTGACTACTAATTTAAAATTAGAAACTGATTTGCCCTTAGCAAAATATTCAGCACAACCAAAGTTCTATACTCATGGCTTCAAATGGTTAATAGGACTGGGCTATTCAAAAAGTAAGTTTAATCGTGAACCTTATAAACACAGAAAATTTGTTGATGGCGCAATGCCTTTTGAAAAAACAAAAAGAACTGAGATACCTACAACATATTTAGATGAACCAAATATACCCCGAGTACCAAAACGAACTGATTTATTTGCTCGAGCACAATTTGGTGATCTTGGGAAAGCAGTTGAGAATGGTTCAAGAAACGGATTCTATGTTCGTAAAACTGCGCCCTCAATGGCACAAAGGAAGCCTATGAGTGCTTTTGTTTTATTACAAAATAAACCGCCTAACAAAGAAATATCCACAAGTGCAAAAAATGCTAAAATAAATGCGCAAAATATAAAGGCAGCGTGTTATTTCCTAGGTATAGATGCAGTTGGAATATCTAGATGCCCAGATTGGGCTTATTATTCGCATGATGCAGCTGGTGAAGAAATTAAGCCAACCCAAGACCAAGCCATTTCTATGATTGTTGACCAAAGATTTGATACTATGGATGGATCTTCTGGAGATGATTGGATTTCTGTAGCATTATCAATGAGAGCTTATTTGCGCTTCTCCTTATTAGGCGGTGTCATTGCTGAACATATCCGTTCTTTAGGTTATGAAGCAAAAGCACACACTGCAACTGATAGCGATGTTATACACCCACCATTACTTTTATTATCAGGTTTAGGTGAAGTTAGCCGAATTGGAGAAGTAATATTAAATCCGTATTTAGGCCCAAGGTTAAAATCTGGAATAGTCACTACAAACATGCCTATGGAACATGATAAACCAATCGATTTTGGTATGCAGAAGTTCTGTGAAAGTTGCAACAAATGTGCTCGTGAATGTCCTGCTGGAGCAATTACGGCGGGACCAAAGAAAATGTTTAATGGATATGAAATCTGGAAATCAGATAGCCAACGGTGTGCGACTTATAGAATAACAACTGCTGCTGGCGCAATGTGTGGTAGATGTATGAAAACATGTCCTTGGAACTTAGAAGGATTGTTTTCAGAAAAACCATTTCGTTGGGTGGCAATGAATATTCCTAGTGCAGCACCATTTTTAGCAAAATTAGATGATTGGGTTGGAAACGGAGAACGCAACTTAAACAAAAAGTGGTGGTGGGATTTGGAAATCCAAGCTGATGAAGGTTATCGCCCAACATCAAATGGTACTAATGAAAGAAATTTACAAAAAAAACTTGATATAAAATATTCTGAACAAACATTGGCAGTGTATCCTGCGGATCAAGCGCCACATCCATTTCCATTTCCATTTCCTATTAATAGAGAAGAAGGCATAAAGGCTTATTCAAAATTATTAGATGCGAAAGAATATAAAAAACGATTATCTAATGGTGATACAAAAGATTTATTTCATCGCTATAGTATAAAAAACAATATTAATATTTTACATTTAGAAATTATTAATATTGAAAAAACAACTGATGAAATTATTGAATATAGTTTTGCATTACCATCTCGAGAAGATCTTCCAGTCTGGAGTGCTGGTGCGCATGTTGATGTTGTGGTTGCACCAGGATTTATTCGACAATATTCATTAACTGGTAATCCTTTTGATCGTAAAATATACCAGATTGCTGTTCTTAAGGAAGAAAATGGAACAGGTGGGTCAGTATTGATGCACAAAATATTTACCCCAGGGCGTAAAATTTTTACTTCATATCCAATAAATCATTTTCCACTTAAAAAAAACTTATCAAAGGCTTTTTTAATTGGCGGAGGTATAGGAATTACACCATTGATTGCGATGGCACATGAATTACATAAAAATCATCAAGATTTTTCATTTAGTTACTGTTCACCGAGCCGAAATAAAGCAGCATTATTAAAACATCTTTCTAATGTTTCTTGGAAGGATAAAATAAAACTTTATTTTTCTGATGAAGGGAAAAGGGCTAACTTTAACGTAATATTTGGTACATATAAAGAAGGCTATAATGCCTATGTGTGTGGTCCTAATAAATTTATGTATGATGCCCAAAAAAGTGCAACATCTGCTGGGTTTCCTGAAGAAGCAGTAAATTTTGAATATTTTGCACCACCAGAAGTTACAGATTATAAAAATCACTCATTTAAAATAAAATTATTAAAGAGCAATAGAGAGTTTGAAGTGCAGTCAGATCAGACGGTAACAGATGTATTGTTAGATAATGGCATCCATGTGGATATGAAATGTACAAATGGTATTTGCGGTGTTTGTCGTTGTGGTTTAATTTCTGGAAAAGTAGAGCATAGAGACTTTGTACTGTCCAATAAAGAACGAGAGGATACAATTATTTTATGTCAATCGCGTGCACTAGAGTCAAATGGAACAATTGAAATTGACCTTTGATTAATAAGCATTAAATACTTCTCTTTTACCACAATCATCCCTATCTATGTCATAAGTAATAAAGTTTAAGGACTGGCTATGATTATTCCTGGATCACCAGAAATGAAATCTCAACTAGAAGCTGTCTTCGATTTGGAGATTAGTGCGGCTATGTTTAAAGAAACAGCGCAACAATATAGCTGTGTAGACCGAGTGATTCCTGAAGCTGAATGGATGAAGCGTGCTCCTTACGTGCATGCAATTAATAAACTAAAAAAAGAAAAAGATGCTGTTATCTTAGCTCATAATTATATGACGCCTGATATATATCATGGAGTAGCTGATATTGTAGGTGATAGCTTGCAGCTTGCAATTGAAGCAACCAGAGTCAAAGAAAGTGTTATAATCCAGGGTGGAGTACACTTTATGGCTGAAACTTCAAAAATCCTGAGTCCAGAAAAAACAGTTATCATTCCTGATAGTCGTGCAGGCTGTTCACTAGCAGAAAGTATAACAGCAAAAGATATTGCTGGTATGAGAGAAAAATATCCTGGAGCACCTGTTGTTTCATATGTAAATACAACAGCTGAAGTAAAAGCAGCGTCTGATATTTGCTGCACGTCTTCAAATGCTGTGGATGTGATAAATGCAATGGACAGTGAACTGGTGATTATGACACCAGATGGTCATTTGGCCCAAAATGTTGCCAAACAAACAAGTAAAAAAATTGTTTATTGGGAAGGCGCTTGTGAGGTTCACATTGAATTTAAAGCTGATGAGTTACGTGAATATCGTAAATATGAACCTGATGCTGTAATTATAGCTCACCCAGAGTGCCCAACTGATGTTGTTGATGAATCTGATTTTAGTGGATCTACTTCAGGTATGATTGATTTTGTTAGAAAAAATAAACCAGAAAAAGTTTTATTAATAACTGAATGTTCAATGGGTTCTAATATTGCTGATGAAGTGCCTGAGGTAAATTTCTTGGGTCCTTGTAATCTATGCCCGCACATGCAGAGAATTACATTAGAAAAAATATTATGGTCATTGCACACTGGAAACGAAGAAGTTGTCGTTAGAGAAGAATTGGCTGCAAAAGCACGGTTGGCGGTTCAGCGAATGATTGATTTGAAATAAAGCTGTGAAAGAGAAGCAACATAACGTTCTGATTATTGGAGCAGGTTTGGCAGGGTTGTATGCTGCACTTAACCTTGCTCCTAGGCCTGTGACTATAATTTCACCAAAGCCATTGGGGTTTGATGCTTCAAGTGCATGGGCCCAAGGTGGTGTGGCTGCAGCTATGGATGAACACGATACCCCAGAAGCGCATGCAAATGATACTGTTATGGCAGGCGATGGTATTGTTGATGCAGATATTGCAACATTTGTTACATCTGCAGCAAAAGAACATGTGCTTGAATTGGCGGATGTTGGCACACCATTTGATCGCTTGGGAAATGGTGATTTTTTAATGTCTAAAGAGGCTGCTCACAGTTTTGCTCGTGTAGTGAGAGTTAAAGGTGACCAAGCTGGGGCTGCCATTATGAGAACACTTGTTAAGGAAGTGTTAAACACACCGTCAATAACAGTTATGCAAGGTGTGACAGCATTAGATTTAATAGTAAAAAATAATGAAATGTGTGGTGTAGTTTTAGCAAACGGCGAGAATGATCCTTTTGTTATTCAAGCTAAGGCTTATTTAATGGCTGCTGGTGGGGCGGGTAGTTTATTCATGAAAACGACAAATCCTCCTACAGTTAGGGGCTTAGCATTAGGAATGGCGGCTCGAGCTGGAGCTGAAATTGCTGATGCAGAATTTGTTCAATTTCATCCAACAGCAATGGATTTAGAACTAGACCCTGCACCTCTTGCAACGGAAGCACTACGTGGAGAGGGTGCCACCTTAATAAATAAAGATGGTATTCAATTTATGCAGAATATCCATAAAGATGCTGAATTAGCCCCCAGAGATATTGTTGCTAGGGCCATTTTTCGTGAACATCAAAGTGGTAACAAGCCTGCTTTAGATACACGAAGCGCAATTGGAGCTAACATTATTAACCAATTCCCCTCAGTTTCGGAAGCATGTTTAAAAAGTGGAATTGATCCTGTAAGGCAACCAATTCCGGTTATACCTGCTGCACACTATCATATGGGAGGTGTTGCTACAGATATTAAAGGAAAATCATCAATAAAAGGGCTGTGGATTTCTGGTGAGGCATCATCGACTGGACTGCATGGAGCAAATAGATTGGCCTCAAATGGATTATTAGAAGCATTAGTCTATGCTGCAACAGCATCAAATGGAATAATTCAAGCAATTGAAAATAACGAATATAAAATATTTGATAAGAACTTACCTGTACCAAAAGTTGGGTTTAATCTTATTGATGAGAAAGTTATATTAGAATTGCGTAAAGCTATGTCTAATTGGGTTGGTGTTATTAGAACAGGTGAGGATATAGCAAAAGCATTAAGATTTATTAAGAAGTTAGATTTGGAACATGGTGGTAAGTCTACTAATTTTGATAATATGCTCGCAGCAGCTACATTAATTGCAGCAGCCGCATATTTGCGAAAAGAGTCACGCGGAGGTCATTATCGGAAAGACTTTCCAAACAAAAACGATAATTTTCAAAAGCGTAGTAAAATGAATTTAGTTGATGCCTTAGTTTTAAGAAATAGTTTATAGGAGTAATTATGAGCCATTCTGATATTCCTGAATTTTTATTAAAGAGTATGATTAAACACGCACTTGAGGAAGACTTAGGTGGTGTTGGTGATCTGACAAGCCGTGCAGTTATACCAGATGGAATTACATATAGTGCCAAACTAAATGCACGAGATATGGGTGTATTATCAGGAATGCAAATTGCAGAAATAGCGTTTTTAATGATTGATAAAAAAATAGAAATTGAAACCTGTTTAAAGGATGGATCGTACGTTAAGCCAAATGATACCTGTATGATTATAAAGGGTGATGCCAAATCAATTTTGATGGCTGAAAGAGTAGCGCTTAATTTTGCAGGCCGACTATCTGGCATTGCAACTATGACATCAGCTTTTGTGGCGGAAACAAAAGGAACAAAAGCCAAGATTAGTTGTACAAGAAAAACCACACCTGGATTAAGACTCGTAGAAAAAGAAGCTGTTCGTCATGGCGGTGGGTCAAGCCATCGGTTTGGATTAAACGATGCGATTATGATTAAAGATAACCATATTGCTGCTGCAGGAAGTATTCAAAAAGTTTTAGAAAGTGCTAGAAACTTCGCGTCACATATGACTGCTATTGAAATTGAAGTTGATACATTAAATCAACTTGAACAGGTGCTTAATTATGGTGGAGCAGATGTTGTATTATTAGATAATATGACTAATGAAGATATGCTTTCAGCCGTTAAAATGGTTAATGGAACAATGGTTGTTGAAGCATCAGGAAATATGACATTAGATCGTATTTCTTCAGTTGCTTCAACTGGTGTTGATTTTATTTCAGTAGGTGGCCTTACACATACAGTAACAAATTTCGACTTAGGATTAGATTTCTAATTTAATAAAAGTAATTAAAAAATTATCAGAATTAAATACTTGAAGTGATCCAGTCAGCTAATGCAGCCTTAGGTGCTGCACCTGTTTTATTTGCAATAGCTTGTCCGTCTTTAAACAAAAATAATGCCGGTATACCCCTTACACCCATTTGTGCGGGTGAATTCGGATTTTCATCAACATTAATTTTTACAATTTTTACTTTTCCTTCATACTCATCAGATAATTCTTCTAGTGCGGGTCCAATTTGTTTGCATGGGCCACACCATTCTGCCCAAAAATCAACAACAACTGGTATATTTGAGTTTGTTACTTCAGCTGTGAATGTGTCATCAGTTACTTTTACGGTTGCCATTGGGCGTCTCCAAAAATTTTCTTATTAAATTGAATCTAAGAACCATCTATTGAATCGTCAAGATGTTGTATCGCATCTAATGAATTAATTGCTGTGTTGTGGGAGATTTTCATAACTTCCCCTGTCTTTGTCCACAAGATTGCTATTATAATTTCATAAGCTGGATAAATTTTTTGTAATGCAAGTAGATAAACCGCTTGTTGCGCTAAGATACCTTTGGGTATTTCTTCATCTGAAATAGGAATGCTTACATTGCTTTTGAAATCTATAGCAGTAATTGTATCTTTATCTATTATTAACCTATCAATATATCCAAGAATGTTATTATTAAGTTGTGGTATATGACTTGTTATCCCAACCTCAGACAGACCGTTGGGTGTAAAGAAAATGTACGTTAGTGTTGGATTTTCTAATAAACTAATGGCCTCTAATATAAGACTATCTTTTATTTCGTCGCTTACGCCAAAATTATTGCTTTCAAAGAAACCATTCAAAAACACCTCCCATTGATTTTTAGGTATATTTGGTAAGAATTCTAAAATTTTATGTAATATTTTTCCTAATTCTTTTGCATCAGAATTAGATGAATTAAATGTATTTTGGAGTGTTTTTTCTCCAACTAAATTTGACGGAGCCAATGTTTGTTTTGGACGGTCAATTTTTTTTGCATTTTTCATTAACCATTTGGGATAAGTATTTTTTTTGGTGTTCAATTCACCTGATTTTTCTTTGACTGAAAGACTTTCCCAGTTGTTATCTTTAAATAACAAGCCTTCCCCTATATCCTTAAAGTCATTTTTTGATGCATTGAGACTAACCAGAGCCCCTTTAATTAAGTTATACCAAGAGCGTTCACTTTTACGTGTACCAGCACCACATATAATTAACCAACTTTCCGCTCTTGTTAGTGCAACATATAAAAGGCGCATTTTTTCTTGGGTTTGTTTTTCTTTTATTACTTTTTCAGCATTGTTTTGAATTTCGCTACCCTCATCACCAGTACTTCTCCAAACTGATGAGTTATTAGATAATGTTATCTGAGCATTTTGAGGTAAGCTTTTGTCACCAGTATCTGGCAAAATAACTATTGGTGATTCAAGCCCCTTTGATCCATGGACGGTCATTACTCGAATTTGGTTCCCTTTGCCCATATCACGCTTAATTTCAACTTCCCCAGAAACAAACCACTGTAAAAAACCTGAAAGGGTTGGAGGCTCTAATGCTTCATACTGTAATGATTGAGCGAGCAACTCATCGATACCATCTTCTACTTCAGAACCAAGCCTTGCTAATAATTTTTCTCGGCCACGATGTTTTGTTAAAATACGCTCAATTAATTCATATGGTCTTAAATAACCAACTTGATTTCTAATATCTGTTAAGATTGCTAGAGCGTTAGTATGATGGTTCTGATCTCTTAAGGATTGCCACAGTGTACCCTGTCTTTTATGCGCAGTTTTGAACAGCTCATTTTCTGTTAAGCCTAGTAAAGGAGATCGCATCGCTTCAGCGAGTGACAAATCGTCATTTGCCATATTTGCAAATTGTAAAAGCGATAAAATATCTCTAACAGCCAATTCATCTCCAACGTTAAGTCTGTCTGCACCTGCAACAGGGAGATTTGAAGATTTCAATTCTTTTAGTATTTCTTTAAATAATGAAGATGAACTTTGAGTTTCACGACCTTGCACTAAAATTAAAATATCACCAGGATTAACGGGTCTTAATTCGTTATCAACATTAATTGTCTGTTTACTTTGTAATATTCCCTTAATATTTTTCGCAATTAGGCGTGCTAGTTCTTGTTTTGGATCATTTGGTGCTGGCATATCAACTGGCCTATACCACACCTCCTTATCTGGTTGATTTTGCTTTTCAATAAACGGCCAAAGATCAACCCTACCTGGCTTTGAATCATGAAACGCTTTATGTTTGGATTTTGGATTTTTTACATTTTCATCAGTGAAAATTTGATCAACTAAGGATAATATTTTTGGTGCTGATCGAAATGAATATAGTAGCTCGCGACTCTCCATATCTTGATTTATATGTTGAAATAAATCTCTAAATTCAGATTTTTTTTCACTAAAAATGTCTGGATCAGCGCCTTGAAATGAGTAAATAGATTGCTTTTCATCACCAACTATAAATAGGCTTCGTGGTCTATCATTGGCTGAGATACCGTATGTAAATTCTCTAGCTAGGCAATCAATTACAGCCCATTGTGCAGGGCTAGTATCTTGAGCTTCATCAACTAGTATATGATCTAAGCCACCGTCTAACCTGTATAAAACCCACTGAGCCATTGAACTAGACGTCAGCAACTTTGAAGACAAGTTTATAAGATCATCATAATCAAGATACGCATTAAAAGCTTTTCTTTTATCATATGCCTTCAAGAAAGACTGTGCAAAACTGTGCAAGACTAGTGTCTTGTTATATGCATTTATGGCCAATCTACATTTACGGGTAGCTTCAACATCTTTTGAAATTATTGATTGTATGTCAAAAAAGGAATGAGTTTTAGGAATTAACTTTAATGTCGCAACATTCTCTTTAGCTGAATATGGACCTGCCTTGGCAGTTTTCCCATTCAAGAATACTTTTTCTAATATTTTAAGTTTTGTATTATTTGTATTATCTAAAAAGTATTCTCTTAGTTTATCTGCTGCCTTTATATCGTTTTTTGAGCCAGTTTTTAATAATTCTATAAGTGAGTTTATTATATCATTATGTGGATTAATTCTTTCATTAAAAATTTTATCTAATGAAATATCTTGAGAAATACCAAAATCTTTTGGTGTAGGAGCGATATCAAAGCCGGTACGTTTTTTTACAATTTCATTCGTTAAATCATCTGTATTTAGACGTGTTAAATGTTTAGCTAACATGTCTATTTCTGAAGTTTCAGACTGTTGAGCCATTCTTTCCACAACTTCGATGCGTAATTGTTTTGCTTGACGTTCTTCAAGCATATTAAATTGTGGTGATACGCCAGCTTCTAGCGGAAAACGTCGCAATAATGCATCGCAGAATGAGTGAATTGTTTGGATCTTTAAACCACCAGGCGTCTCAAGTGCTGCCGCAAATAAAGTTCGAGCTTGTTTAATTTTATCAGGGCTTAAAGTATTTTCGTTTTCACCTAAACTTTTTAATTCTGTACGAAGCTCTTCATCAGGTAACATTGCCCATTTGCCAAGACTATCAAATAAACGATTTTGCATTTCTGCGGCTGCTGCTTTTGTATATGTGAGACATAAAATCTTTTGTGGATCAGTATTGTTTAACAATAACCTCGCAACTCTATCAGTTAATACCCGTGTTTTCCCTGAACCTGCATTTGCGGATACCCAAGTATTTTTTATTGGGTTAGCTGCATAGATTTGAGCTAGTGTTGCATCGTTGAATTTCATTATCCAAGGACTTTCGGGTTTGGTGTATCGCTATCTTGCCACTCACCTTTGCGAGACAGTTGATCATAATCTGATATATGATTTAAAAATTGAATTTTATCTCTAGCAGTAAAGCCTTTTGATGGGTCATTATAAGTCAAGATTAAGTTTCGAAACTCATCTACAATTTTACTAACTTCTTGATCATCGATATCTAAAGGCTGTTTTTTTAATTCTGGTCCTAAACTTATATATTCTAAATGCTCAATTGATTGTTTGCGAATTTTATTAAATCCATCATGAAAAGCAATCATAGCTTCTAATTGTAGTTGCTTATCAAAATATTGAATGTCACCCAAAGATGGAGGTTTGCTAGCTTTATAATCATATAGACGAAGTCCATTTTTACCCTGATCAATACGATCTGCTTTTGCTGTAAGTTTGAATTTTAAATCTTGAAAATCAATTTCACCATAACGTTCAAGTGCTATATTAATACCTACTGCACGACGTTTGATTTCTTCCTTTATAAATGAAGATGAAATAGCTTGCATGCGAGCTAACCACAAACGTTGTGCAGCTGGCCATGGCACGTCTTTTTTCAAAACTTCATTAGTTATTTTCATAAATAAATTTGATGCATTCTCGGGAAGTTCATTTTGAGTTTGTCTTATGAATTCTTCTAAAATTGTGTGAATAGTATTCCCACGCTCAATGGCATCAGCTTGTTTTCCAAGGGGATCTAATTTTCTTAACTTTAAAATAACTGATGCATAAATTTTGTAAGGGTCACGGACTAAATCTTTAATTTGTGTTACTGATAATTTTTCTAGCCGAGCATTTTCTGGTGGAATTGGCGATGGCCTAGTTTCAAAAGGAATTTTTTTGGTTTCGTCTACTCTATCTAGACTGCGCGCATATGTTAACCATTGGTTCCCATTATTACGCATTTGATCTAACGCGTTAGGGCCCTCATTTTTTAATCCTTGCATCAAATTAGTAATTCTTATTAACCAACGTGATGGAGTAGAAGGTGTATCTCCTTCTCTTAATGATCGAGATAACACAACATTATGTGCTGATACAGCTTGTTGAAAGTCATGCGCTGAGAGACCAATACGCCTCTCGGGTAAAAGTAGGGATAATTGTTTTCGCATATCACGATTAAGCCACATATCATGATTGGGTTTTGATGGCCATGTATCTTCATTTAAGCCACCTAAAATAACTAAATCTTTAGATTGTACGCGTGCCTCTAAAGTGCCCCAAATTGATATTAATGGGTTTGCGGATTGTGTTTCTGATCTTAATTCTTGAGATAATATAGACCTTAGAAATGCATTGAATTCTATGTTTGACATTATTCCGCTGGATACTGATTGGTGTAATATTTGATCTAGCGTTTTTAAAGCGGCTTTACCTGAATCTTTTTCCCAGACTTTAGCATCAATATCATTTTCTGGACTGCTTGAAAGAGTTTCAGCTGTTTTTTTTAGTAAATTTAGCCACTCAGATAATTCCATCTCTTTTGCATCTCTTAAAGGCTGAAAAATCCTCGTAAGCCACTTTACCCAAATTGTCTTGTGAGGATCTTTTGTTGCCCAACCTGATAAAATATCAAAATCTATGAAGGGTGGCCCTCCACGTAATATTTTTGCTCCATTAAACTGGCCCACTTCTATTTCCATAGTCATTAAATTATGAATATTCCTGCCTTTGCCTGAGTGAGTTAATGGATGTTTCAACAATGCTAAAAAATCATATGACAATGTAGAGTTACCAAAACACTGAGCGATTGACCTAAGAAAAATACCTGTTGTTGACAATTGAAGTGGAGTCCCTGCTGAGTCATCAGCTTCAATATTCCATCTTGCAAGGTTTGCATTAACTCGTCTGGTTAGGTTCCGACTTGGTGAAATTAGAACTGCTTCTTGGCCTTGCTCAGTTGCAAATCGTAATCGAGTGGCAATTGCGAGGGCTTCTTCTTTAATTGTATCCGCTTCAATTAATTCAAGGTCCTGTGTAGCTTTATTTAAATATGGCTTCAAAAGAGGGCCATATTCCAACCATTGATTAGTAATTGGTGCAGGCCTAAGAGCTAAAGATATTAATTTATTTCGGTCAATATTCCTTATGTTTGCTTTATGCCAAGGATCAACATCATCAAAATCAATCTTCAACAAATCAAATAATTTTGCAAATCCAGCTTGTGGGTGATCAAGAGTAAATTTTTTCGTCTTTAAAGCACTCCAGACATCTTTGGGTAGGTCATCATCAACTCCTGGTAAAATAACAGCGCCATTTGGCAGTTTCGCAATTGCTTTCATAAATAATGCAGTTGCTCCCCGAGAACCTGTGGAACCTGCAATTAAAATAGTTTGATTTGTAGGATTTATATCCCAATGTTTAGCATATGTTTCAACAACATGGCGCATTCGATCTTGAGGGTCGGTTAAAGCATTTTGCTTCCAATGAGTTGCTAAAATTGAAAGAAATTTTTTGCTTCTATTCCAATGGGCAGAGTGCTCTCCAACATCTAAATTGAGCACATCCGTCATTTGGATTCCTTCACCCTGCGCCTCATCCATTAGAGCGCTCAAACTTTCAGCTAAGTCATAGGTTGCCGAAATAGGTGCTAAATCTGGTTCGGCTAATAAAAGTTTTCTGATTAATTGACCAAGATTAATCATTCGATGATGCGAAGGAGCTGGAGCGGGTAAATTACATAGTTTTAAGGGGTCATCAGAAAGATCTGTAATTAAATGAAATTGAGGAAGTAATGAAGAGCCAGATTCTATAAATAATTCTTTGAGTTTTCGCTCTGCTCTTCTTGTATTAATAAATACAATTACACGAGCTAATTCATGGGGCTCCTTCTCATGCAACCTACTTTTTAATCCGTCTAAGAACACTCTAGAAAAGTCTACTCCAACGGGAACTTTAAATACTCTTGGTATATTTTTTGAATCAAACATTTCTATTATTTAATAACTCTTTTGTGGCAGTATCAATACCTTTGGGATGTCCAACATCAATCCAACTACCATCATAAACAATACCAAAAGCTTTTTTCTTATTAAGGATTTTATTCCATAACAAATTTATAGAAAAACTTTTTTCATTTATATTACTTAATAATTCAGTTTTTATGATTTGAGCTCCAGTATAAACATAAGGAGCATTTGGCTTGTTACCCCTTCGTGTTAAAAGGTTATCACTGTCTAAATAAAAATCACCCTGCCCGCAGTATTCTTTTGTATTTTGAATAGGAATGAGCATTAAAAGTGCATCCATTTTTTTGGGGTCCCATGATTTTAAAAGAGACCCAACTGGATTAGATCCAATCCAAATTATATCTGAATTTAATGTAACAACTGGGCTTGAACCAAGAATTGGTAAAGCATTTTTTAATCCTCCACCTGTTTCAAGAATATTAGGTTGTTCATGGATTGTTTGAATATTTTCAAATTTAGATAAATGATCTTCAATTTGTTTAGGGAGATGGTGTAAATTCACAGAAATGTTTTGGATATTTGCACTTAAAATAACATCTATAGCATAATCAATTAACGGTTTATTTAGTACTCTAATCATTGGCTTGGGGGTAATTTTTGTAATGTCCCCCATCCTTGTTCCAAAACCAGCACCAAAAATTAATGCACTTTCAATACTCATAATTTATTCACTAATTTTTGACGAACTGTATGATTTGGGTAAGGTACATTTTGACTTATCCATTGTTTTAAGTGAGAACATGCTTTGTGATTTAAGTTATTCATCAAATGATCCCATACACGTGGTATTAGGTTTACATAACTTGATTTTTTATCACGTAGTGACAAACGTGAAAATATTCCAATAATTTTGATATTACGCTGAGCCCCTAATAAATTATAAGCTGTAACAAATTCTTCTGCATCCAACTCAGTTTTCGATATATATCGATTGAGCATATTTTTCTGCAAATCGCTTGAAGTATCTCTGCGGGCATCTTCCAGGAGTGAGACCAAATCATAAGCTGGGTGACCTGCTAGGGCATCTTGATAATCTAGAAGACCTACGCGTTTTATAGCTGATCTTTTAGGCAGCCATATTAGATTTTCTGCATGATAATCCCGCATTACTAAAACAGGATTATATGAAGGTATTTTTGAAAATGTTTCATGTAAGATGGTATGAAATTCATCAATTAAACTTTTAGATAATGGAGCGCTCACTGCTGCAGGTAAATACCATTCTGTTAAAAGTTTACTTTCCTTTAAATAAATATTCATATCATACTTTAGTAAACTTTTTGGCGCTGGATTTTTATGTATATGTAATAATAAATCAACAGCAGAACCATATATCTCATGATCTATTTCCGGTGCTTTTTTACACAAAAGTGCAAAAAGATCATCTCCAAGATCTTCAATTAATAAAAACCCATTTTTAATATCTTCATTGTAAATGATTGGTGCAGATAAATTCAGTTCTTTAAGCATATTTGTTACATCTAAAAACAGCCTTACATCTTCCCCGGCAGAATATGGCGCATTCATTAAGATAGCATTTTTTGAATTCAAATAAAGTCGTTCATATGTTCTGCCTGAAGCATCTGATGCTAAAGGATGTCTGTTTGCATTTTCCCAATTTGATTTAGTTAAAAATCCTTGCAATAGTTCTTCACGATTTTTCATTATTAAATACCTTAAGTGCGTCTACCACAATTGTGTCCCAAATCGTATCTTCCCACTCAAGGGTTGCTTCCCTCAGGTCTTCCTCTGTAATATTTAAATTTAATGTTAAGGCATTCTTTGGTAACATTTCACCTAACCTATTGGACCATTCTAATAAACAAATTGCATCTTCAAATGCAGTATCTAGTCCCAACTCATAAACTTCAGATAAACTTGTTAAACGATATAAATCAGCATGCCATATATCGACGTGGTTTAATTCGTATGTTTGAACAAGAGTAAATGTCGGACTTGGTATATCTTCGAGTGCATTGATATCGTTTAAGCAAGTAGAAATTAAAGCACGTGCAAAATGGGTTTTGCCTGCGCCAACAGAGCCGTTTAATAAAATTGTGTTTCCAACAGATAGAAGTGGTGCAAAAGCTGTAGCTAAAGCTGCTGTTTCGTCTGACGATTTTAATAAAATTTTTTGAATCATTTGTGTTTTAACATACTATTAAAATATGAATATTGTAACCCAATGTTGAAACGATGGTTTATTTAAACCTTTTTGCTGCATCAGTGGCTTCAAATCTGTACTGGCATATTTTCTGGACCTATTTGACTATCAAAAATTAAATTTTTTCTATCCCAAATGACACTAACAACTGCTCCTGTAGCAAACTCTAGTGATGGCTTTGTAGCATATGTAGATGTGCCATTCGCAAAAATTAATTTTGCGCGTGTACGCTCAAGCAGTGTTTTTGCAATAAATAAACCTAATCCCATTCCTTCATATTCTGGACGGCTAGGATCTTTTTTTGTTTTATGGCGCCTTAAGAATGGATCACCTACTTTTCCAAAAAAATCTGGTGGATACCCTTTTCCATCATCAGCCACCAGTATGCGAATTGTTTCATCGGTCCAGGTAATATCTATCCATACATCATGTATTGCAAAATCTACTGCATTTTGAATTAAGTTTCTTAACCCATGTAATATTTCAGGTTGCCGGGGTAAGTTTGGAACGTCTTCAATAATTTCTAAAACTGGCAAGCCATTTACGAGTGTAGTTATTTTTTTACCTCTGTTTATATGTGGCTCAGCAGCTTCTCTTATCACTTCAGTGATTGGTGCATTTTTTAAATGTAGGTCATCTTTACCTGTTCGGCCCATATCTCGTAATATTGCAGAAAGCCTCATAGCTTGTTCGCGAATTAATCGAGCATCATCTTTTAATTCTTGATTAAAACTTAACTCTTCTTCTAATTCAGTAGCAACCATTTTAATTGTTGCAAGTGGTGTACCCATTTCATGTGCAGCGGCAGCTACCACTCCTCCTAAAACTGTTAACTTATGTTCCCGATCTAAAGCCATTTGCGTAGCCGCAAGTGCTTGGGACATTGAAAACGTTTCTATAGTTACACGTCTTGCGTATCCGGATAAAAAGACCAGTCCAATCAGTAAGGCTGTCCAATTCCCCCATATAAATAGAGGTTCAAGGATTGCAACATTTCCATTTTTAAAAGTTAAGGGTAAATGAAAATATGTAAGTAACGTTGTCATTGCTATTGCATATCCACCTAAAAATAATGTGGCATTTAATGTAAGGGCAGTCGCAGATATTGTAACTGGTGCAAGTATTAATAATGAGAAAGGGTTGCTTAAACCACCAGTTAAAAACAATAATATACCAAGTTGTGTAAGGTCAAATAGCAAGGATAAAATAGTAGCTCTTTGTGACAAGCGCTTGTTTGTTGGCGCTATGAAGCTTGCCAATAAATTAAATAAAATAGATGCACCTATTGCGATAGAACAATATCCTATTTCAAGATTTAAACCTAAAAAGCTATGCGCAGATACTATTGCTATAATTTGACCTACAATTGCCATCCAACGTAAAAATATAAGTGTTTGAAGGCGAACCCATTCACTTCGAATTTGATTTGTAAAGAGATTGATTGGTTTTTTATTCATAAAAGCTTCTTGTCTGTGACATCTTCTCACGTGTAAATTGATAATTAATAAAGTAGAGCAACATATGTAATATGACCAGATAGGAAAAACAGTGACAAAATATTTTACAATTCTCTTTTCTGGGATTGTTGTTTTAACACTAGCAACAATGAGTTATTTTTCGTTTTGGGTTGATGGTAAAGCATGTGGATCAAGTGTAGTGGCTGGTGGGCAAGGTTCAATTGGTGGTTCGTTTGAATTAGTGGACCATAATGGAGTTGTGGTTACTGAAAAAGATGTAATAAATGGGTTAACACTTATTTATTTTGGTTACACATATTGTCCTGATATTTGTCCATTGGATACGCAGAGAAATCTTACAACAGTTGATATATTAGATGAACAAGGTGTTGATATTACACCCGTTTTCATAACAATTGATCCTGAAAGAGATAATATTTCTGCACTTAATGATTATGTTCAAGCCTCACATGAGAGGTTAATTGGATTGACTGGATCACTTGAGCAAATTCAAACTGCATCAAAGGCCTATAAAACTTTTTTTCGCAAAAATGGCGATGGGGAAGATTATTTATTAGATCATTCAACATTTAGTTATTTGATGGATAAATCAGGATTTTTGCAGTTTTTTCGACGTGATCTTGAACCTGAAGAAGTAGCAAAAACGATTTTATGCTTTGCAAATGTTTGACCCTATCAATATTTAACACTAAATACCTCTCATGAAGGATCAATCATGACAAATACACCAAAAGAATTAAAAAACATCGGAACAGATAATTCGTTACTTATCCTTGATGATGATGAACCATTCCGTAGGCGACTGGCTCGTGCAATGGAAAAACGCGGTTTTGCACCAACTGCATTGGAAACCGTAGTTGCGGGACGAGCTTTTTGTACTGCAACGCCACCTGCATATGCAGTGATTGATTTGCGTCTTGGGGATGGAAACGGGTTAGATGTTGTTGAAGTTTTAAGGGCTAAACGACCAGACTCTAGAATTATTGTTCTTACGGGGTATGGAGCAATTGCAACCGCAGTTGCAGCAGTAAAGATTGGTGCAACAGATTATTTATCAAAGCCCGCAGATGCAAATGACGTTACAAACGCACTGCTTGCTCAAGAAGGTGATTTACCTCCACCACCAGACAACCCAATGTCTGCAGATAGAGTTAGATGGGAGCATATACAAAGAGTATACGAACTTTGTGATAGGAATGTGTCCGAAACTGCAAGGCGGTTGAGCATGCATCGTAGAACGTTACAACGTATTTTAGCAAAACGTAGTCCAAGATAATTAACTAATACTTAATCTTGTGGGACCCAGGGATTTGGTACAGTTTGAGCAAAACTATCACTATACGACAGCTCTTCGACTATCCGAGTGATTTTTGTATATTGGCGCCAATTAAATGGACTTCTGCTATCTGACCACAATAGCAGACAAGCGAGTGCATAATCACAAACGCTAACTCTATCATCAATCAACCATTTATCACACTGACCTTCTAGCCAAGCTAGGGTGTGATTTACGCGCATTTCATTTCTATTTAAAATATCAATTCCATAGGTATTTTTTTCAGTTTGTTTTAAACCGGATCTGTCAATTGCATTTGACGCAATCATTGCATCACCCATAGATAAAATAGTTATTAATAATTGACGATCAGCTAGAGGATCAAAATATGGGGCAAGTGGTTCAAAGGTCATTGCAAGTAGTTGTTCAGTAATTTGTGAGGTTGGAAAAATAGTTTCACCAATTGTTTTTAATGTTGGAACTTGCCCTAATGGGTTTTCTTTAAAAATACTTTCATTTAGAGGCCAATCTAATTCGATAGTTTCTACGGGCAATTCCCAATCAATTATTAAAGTTCTACAAAGACGAGAAAATGGAGATCCATCTTGATAATAAAGTTTTGCTGATTCCATTATATTTGCTCCATTAATTCATTGAATAATTTTAAAAACTGGGTTTTGACATGAGTTGGTTCATGTGGGGATAAGGTTAAATTTCTTAAATCTGAGAGTATAGGTTTACCAAATAAGGTGTTTGCTTCCTCTTCACTAAAGCCTGCAATTTGAACTGCTTCAAGCCAAGCAGAAGCTGTATCAGCTCGCTTTATTTGCTTTTTAATAACATCAGGAGTTTTTGAAGGAAGGCCAAATCTTTGATGTATTGCAGCAGTTAACCTTTCATCCATATCACTATAACCTCGTCCAACTGAAGATTTTACAGGACTTATCATATCCCCAATTACATATTCTGGAGCATCGTGAAGCAATGCTGCCAAGCGCCATTTAGGACTTATCTGAGGGTTTATTTTAAAAAATAGTTTCTCAACGAACACAGAGTGTTCAGCAACTGAATAAGGAAATTTTCCAAAGGTCTGTCCGTTCCAGCGTGCAACAAAAGATAGGCCATGTGCAATATCCTCTATTTCAATGTCCATTGGAGAGGGGTTCAACAAATCTAAACGCCTACCAGACAACATACGTTGCCATGCACGTGATTTTAGATTTGCCAAGATTACCCCCCAATTCAATAAGCATCTCACTATAATACTTGTCTAAAGTAATTACCAATGCTAGATGCACAAAATAGATAAAAGCACAAGATACAGGAGCCAGTACAGATGGCAACAGACTATATTGTTAAGGACATTTCACTTGCGGAATTTGGACGAAAAGAACTAGATATTGCAGAAACAGAAATGCCAGGCCTAATGGCACTTCGTGAAGAGTTTGGAAGTAAGCAACCCCTTAAAGGTTCGCGTATTGTTGGTTCACTTCATATGACTATTCAAACAGCAGTTTTGATAGAAACATTAACCGCATTGGGTGCGGATGTTCGTTGGGCATCATGTAATATTTATTCAACACAAGATCATGCTGCTGCAGCAATAGCTAAAGCTGGTGTTCCAGTATTTGCTATAAAAGGTCAAACATTAGTTGAGCATTGGGATTATTTAGATAAATCATTTATGTTTGCAGAAGGTGCAAACATGATCTTAGACGATGGTGGTGACGCAACATTATACGTTTTACTGGGTGCTCGAGTAGAAGCTGGTGAAACTCATTTACTAGATGTTCCAACATCAGAAGAAGAAGAAGCAGTTTTTGCTCAGATTAAAAAGAGAATGGTAGAAAGCCCAGGTTGGTTTACAAAAACACGTGATGCAATTCAGGGTGTTTCTGAGGAAACAACTACTGGGGTACACCGGTTGTATGAGCTAATGCAAAATGGTCAGCTACCTTTCCCAGCAATTAACGTGAATGACTCAGTAACAAAATCTAAATTCGATAATAAATATGGTTGTAAAGAATCTCTTGTTGATGGAATTCGCCGTGCAACGGACACAATGATGGCAGGCAAAACAGCTGTTGTTTGTGGCTATGGTGATGTTGGCAAAGGTTCTGCGGCTTCATTGCGCGGCGCTGGAGCGCGCGTTAAAGTTACTGAAATAGACCCGATTTGTGCACTTCAAGCTGCTATGGACGGTTTTGAAGTAACGACTTTAGAGGATACTATTTCAGACGCTGATATCTTTATTACTACAACAGGTAATAAAGATATTATTCGAATTGAACATATGCGTGAAATGAAAGACATGGCTATTGTAGGAAATATTGGTCACTTTGATAATGAAATTCAAGTTGCTAATCTTCGTAACTTGAAAATGACTAATATTAAAGATCAAGTAGATATGTACGAAATGCCATCTGGCAATAGAATGATCTTATTGTCACAAGGAAGGTTGCTAAACCTTGGGAATGCTACTGGACACCCATCATTCGTGATGTCAGCATCATTTACAAATCAAGTTTTGGCCCAAATTGAATTGTGGACAAAAGGTGACGAATATAAAAATGAAGTTTATATTTTACCAAAACATCTTGATGAAAAAGTTGCTAGATTACATTTAGCTAAAATTGGTGTTAAATTAACTGAACTTTCAAAAGATCAGGCTGATTATATTGGTGTAACTACATCTGGCCCGTTCAAGCCAGAGCATTATCGCTATTAATAGATAAATTAATCTAATACCCGCATTATTATGTGGGTATTAGAAAATCATTAACCTAATTTATATTAAGTTATATTTTCGCTTTTTAATGGGCGCTTCATAAGTTCACTCAATGCAGTCTCTACGGTAGTTTGGCCACTTAAAACTAAAGCAACTTGAGACGCTATTGGCATTTCTACTTTATACTTTTCTGCTAACTTTAGAGTTATCAATGCGGTATCAATTCCTTCAACTGTTTCACCTGGATTCAAGTTTCCAGATCTTGCCAATTGTTTGCCGTAACAAAAATTACGCGATAATTGTGAGGTGCATGATAAAGTTAGATCACCAAATCCAGATAATCCGTTCAAAGTATCTAATTTTCCACCCATTGAATATGTTAATCTAGATAGCTCAGTAAAACCTCGAGTAATTACTGCAGCACGTGCACTTTCTCCTAGATCAGAGCCAACAACAATACCGCTCGCAATTGCAAATACATTTTTAAGTGCTCCCCCTAACTGAACACCAAGTAAGTCATTTGAAAGATACAATCTAAGAGCCTCAGTACTAAGCATAGATTGTAAAGATGCTCCTAACTCTGTGTCATCAGCTGCTAGCGTTAAGGCTGTTGGCATTCCTTTTGCCAATTCAATAGCAAATCCTGGGCCACTAAGTGCTGCACATTGTTTATTTCCCAAAACTTCTTCAATAATTTGAGATTGTAATTTTCCGGTACTTTTTTCAATTCCTTTTGAGCAAACGATCAGTGGGCAATTAAGATTTTTTAGATCAAAACTCTTCAATGTTTCTCGAAGGTATTGAGCTGGAGAAACCATCAAAAGTGCATCTACGTTATTTAAATCACTAAAATCTGAAGTTGCATAAATATTATTAGGCAACTTTATATTTGGAAGATAGCGTGCATTCATATTTGTTGAATTAATATTTTTTATATGATCAGAGTTACGGCCCCATAAAACAACGTTATTATTTGCTTTTGCTAGTGTGGCTGCCAATCCCGTACCAAATGCACCACTCCCCATAATGCCTATTTTATTCATGCTTTAGCACCTTTTTTTCCAGAACCAAGCATTGGTTTAGCTTTGTGATCAATTGGCCATCGAGGGCGGGCAGCCAATGTCATGTCATCTACTAAACCTGCAGAGTATCGTTCTATACCAGCCCAAGCGATCATGGCTGCATTGTCTGTGCAGTACTTTAAGGGAGGTGATAATAAAGTAAAATTATGTTTTTGTGCTATATTCTCTAATTCTTTTTTGATCACTGTATTTGCTGCAACACCACCAGCAACTGCAAAATTTTTAGAGTCTGTCGTCTTTTTGAATATATCTATAGCCCGATTGGCCTTTTCAGCTAAAGTATCGGCAACTGCTATTTGAAAACTTGCACATAAATCGCTTTGATCTTGATAAGAAATACCACCTTTTTCTTTTACTAATAAATCGCGCGCCCTTCTCAAGGCTGTTTTTAGGCCTGAAAAAGACATATTACAATCTGGCCTGTCCAGCAGAGGGCGGGGGAATTTAAAACGTGTGGGATCACCATTTTTAGCAGCTTTTTCAACCAATGGACCACCAGGATACCCAAGGCCTAAAAGTTTCGCTGTTTTATCAAATGCTTCTCCTGGCGCATCATCAATCGTTCCTCCAATTCTATCGAATTCTGTCTCAGACAAAACGGCTAGAAACTGACAATGGCCTCCACTTACTAACAGCATCAGATATGGATAGGAAATTGTGTCAGTCATTCGTGGAGTTAAAGCATGTCCAACTAAATGATTTATACCAATTAAAGGTTTATTTATCCCAGCAGCCAAACCTTTTGCACACATCACTCCACTTACGACACCACCAATTAATCCTGGCCCAGATGTTACTGCGATAGCGTCAACATGCTCTAACTTTATATCTGATTGAACAAGTGCTTTTTCGACAGCTATGTCTAACTGTTCGGCGTGTGCACGAGCTGCAATTTCTGGAACAACACCGCCATATGCTTCGTGGAGAATTTCTTGACCAACAACTACAGATGATAAAACAAGAGCTTTTCCATTAATACGTTGAACCACAGCTGCGGCAGTATCATCACAGCTACTCTCTATACCAAGGATTGTTATAATATCAGTCATTGTATTTAATTAGCCTACATGGTTGTTTAAACCAAATAGCACTGGAATTCATGGCAAGCAATGACTGAGAATAAACCTCTATTACTTATTACAAGACCGCAAAAGCAGTCTGAGCAATTATTGGATGATTTAATTAAACGTCTTGGAAGGGTGCCAAGATTCATTATAAGCCCAATGATATATATAAAGGAATTAAAGGCTAGTTTACCCAAAAAATTAATTAATCCATTTATATTTACCTCTCAAAATGCTGTTAATATCTTGTCAAAGACGACTTCCCAAAGAGGTGATGTACATTGTGTTGGACACAAAGTTGCTAATTTAGCGAAATTGAATGGATTTGATGTAATATCTATTTCTGAAACAATTGAAAAAATGATTGAATCTGGATTGCCTGAAAAGTGTACTTATTTAAGAGGTGAGCAAGTTACCACTGATATTTCTTCTATCTCTTCCGCAAATATAGATGAATATATTTTATATGCTCAAGTTTTGTTAGAAATAACAAACGAAACAAAGTCTGAAATTAGTAAAGGATGTATTATACCGGTTTATTCTGAAAATATGGCTAATCATTTAGTAAATTGCATCAGTAGTCAAAATGATCATATCATTGTAGTTTGTATAAGTAATAAAGTTAGTAAACCTTTTGAACAATGTGGATTCAAAAATATTATCGTATCACCTAAACCTAGTAGTGATGCTATGATAAGTGCATTAGCAATAAGATTATAAATCTGTGATTAAATATTAAGGATCTTTAAAATGGCAAAGAAGCCAACACCAAAAAATAATCAAGAGCCCGATATTGAAGATCAGAAAGATATTGAAGCTTTAAATCATAAAACAATAGAAAAACATAAACTGAAAAAAAGTAACGGTTTAAAATATTTTATTATGATAATTTTTTTACTACTATGTGGTGGTATAATCACGCTTTTATTTAGCACTAAAATTTCTTCAATTTTGCCCAATGGGATGGCACCTGTTGCTAGATTTCTTTCGCCAAGTGAAGCATTAGCAATAGAAAAAATTCAAATTTATAAATTAGAAACCGATCAACGGTTAAATAAAATAGAAAGTATAGAGCACCCAAATGTTGAATTGAAAATTAAGCAATTAAGAAATGAAATACGTAATGATATTTCAATAATTTCAAAAGAATTATCTGTAATTAATGATTTAAAAATTACTGAAAGTTTAGATGGTTTAGAAAAAAAGATATCAAATATATTAATTCAAATTGATGATTTGATATTTAATTCTTCAAAGGTTGTATCAAATAATAATGGGTCTATTGATAAAAATTATGATTTAATACTTAAAAAAATAAGATCTGAAGTGGCTATTTTATCAAGCAACCAAGAAAAGCTAACTCAGCGTTTTAATAAGATTAAGAATACAAATTTATCACCAGCTGAGAATAATTCAAAACATTTGAATTATTCTGATGATATAAAAGAAGTGCTAGAGATTGGTGGATCTTACATAAAGGTTTTAGAAAAAATATCAAAAAAAGGAATTGATATTCCAAAAGTACTCGTTGCAAATTCTGAGGGTGTGGTCACGATTAATTATTTGAAAACTAGTTTCCCTGCAGCTGCTCATGCAAGCCTTAAGCAGTCTATAAAACAAGATGTGGAGCCTGGAGTGGGAGGAAAACTTATAGGTTTTTTAAAGTCTCAAGTTACTGTTAGATCTTTAGATGCTCAAAAAGGTAATTCAGTGAATGCAGTCCTTTCTCGTATGCAGGTTGCACTAAACAATGATGATTTATCAGAGGTTATAGACCAAGCATCTTTGCTTGATGAGCCAGCCAAGTCCGGGATTAAAGACTGGCTAACACTAGCAGTTAATAGGCAAACTGTTGTAGATGCCTTTTCTAAACTTTTGGAAAATTAAGGTACTATTATGATCTGGTCTTTAATCAAAATAATATTTTTTATCACAATGATAGCCTTGGTTTCGTTAGTAACTGGTGTAATTATTGATGCTGGTGGTGTAATAACAATGCAATTTGCATCCTATGAAATATCTTTAACACCTATTCAAGGTATCATTGGTATTATTTTGTGTATGTCTTCTTTATTAGCTACAAAATGGCTTTTCGGGATACTTGTCGCAATATTTAAATTTTTTAATGGTGATGAAACCGCTATAACGCGATACTTTAATAAAAATAAAGAAGAACGAGGATACAAAGCGCTTGCCGATAGTATGGTTTCTATGGCTGCGGGAGAAGGCAAAGACGCAATTAATAATGCAAACCGTGCAGAGAGGTTATTACAGCGCCCTCAGTTGACGAACCTTGTTAGCGCCCAAGCTGCAGAAAAGTTTGGAGATAATAAAAGAGCTCTTAAATATTATAAGCGCCTCCTTAAAAACGATCAAACAAGATTTGTTGGGTTACAAGGTCTTTTAAAGCAAAAACTTTTAGAAGGTGATAATGAAACCGCATTATTGTTGGCCGAAAAAGCATTTTCAATACGCCCAAATCATGATCAGACATTAAATGTTTTATTTGATTTGCAAACAGAAAAACAAGATTGGAAGGGTGCTCAGAAAACTATAAAAGCTAATGTACGTGCTGGGAAACTTCCCAAAGATATTGGCCTTCGCCGAGAGGCTATTTTATTGCTTGCTGATGCAAAAGCAATGCTTGAAGCTGGAGAAATAGATACAGGCAAAGCGGCTGCGATTGCAGCAAACAAGTCCTCACCAGATTTGATACCTGCAGCAATTTTGGCTGCAGAAATGCACATGCTAGACAATAATAAGCGCGCTTCTACTAAAATTTTAAAAAAAACTTGGGGTTTAAACCCACACCCAGATTTGGCGACAGCATTCGCAGAAATTAATTTAAAAGAAACAAGTGGTGAGAGACGTAAACGCTTCAGTTCTTTTGTTAAATTAAAAAGTGAACATTATGAAACAAAATTACTTCTGGCAGAATTAGCTATCGGGGATGAAGATTTTCCAGCTGCGAGGCGAGCAATAAAGGATTTAACATCTACTAATCCTACAGTGAGATCGCTTGCTTTAATGGCGGCAATAGAAAAAGGCGAAGGAGCGGATGAAAAAACAGTTAGAGCTTGGTTGAATAAAGCTTTAACTGCATCGCGAGGTCCGCAATGGATATGCGAAAAATGCTCGAACATTCATTTATCTTGGCAGCCTAGATGTGAAAATTGTGAAACATTTGATAGCTTATCATGGAAAGCTCCGCCTAGAGATTCTAAAAAAATAACTAATGAAAAGTTAGATTTTACCGCAGGTATTTTAACTGGCGCGGAAAATTCTTTGCCTCCTGTGTCTGATATTGATGATGCTGAAGTTGTTAATGACTAAATTTCTTTTTTTGCAGCTCGTATTTCACGCTCCAATGAATTTAAAAAATTAGATCTATCTGTTTTTGAAAATGGTTTACCAGATCCTTGTAAAAATGGATTAGCACCACGTAAATCAGCCATAAGATCTCTTGTTGCAAGCTGATTACCAATATTAGACGGTGTAAACATATCACCATTATGGCGAATAGTCCGTGCACCAGCGGCCACTGTTTTTGCTGCTAAAGGGATATCACCAGTTATTACTAAATCACCTTTACGAGCTCGGTCCGCAATCCACATATCTGCAATATCTGGACCATCTGGTACAATGATATTTTCAACCAATGGGTGAAGATTTGGGCGCAAGCCTCCATTGGATACAATGAAAACTTTTACATCATGGCGTTCAGCGACTCTAATTGTTTCGTCTTTAACCGGACATGCATCTGCATCAATGTAAATATTTGTCATTAATCTATAACATTTAAAATGGTTGCATGATGTTCAATGTGTTCTCTCATAAAGCTCATTACAAAAAAGTAACTATGATCATACCCATTTGAAATTCTAAATTGTCCGTCTTGCCCTCGTGTGTTCATCGCATTCTTTAGTGATACTGGTTGTAACAAATCTAAAAAATTATCTGCATTGCCTTGATCAATAAGAACATTTGAATGAAAGCCTACCTTTTGCATTAAAATTGTAGAGTCATGTTTTTCCCAAGTAGTAGTATCTTCACCAAGGTATTCCTTGAATTGTTTTTGACCCCATTCAGATTTTGTTGGATTTCCAATAGGTGCAAATGCAGAAACTGATTGATATTGATCTGGCAAAGTCATTGCCATTGTTAATGCGCCATGACCTCCCATTGAGTGACCCGTTATGCCTTGAGCATTTTTTAATAAGGGAAAATTTTCAAATATAAGCTTTGGTAATTCAATGGTTATGTAGTCCCACATCTGAAAATTTTCAGACCATTTATCAGTTGTGGCATTTACATAAAAACCTGCACCTTGCCCTAAATCATAATCATCATGATTTGGTACATTCTCTCCTCGAGGTGAAGTATCAGGAAAAATTAGGGCAATTCCATTTTCTGCTGCCCAACCCTGTGCAGTAGCCTTAACCATTGCATTTTCATGAGTACAAGTAAGCCCTGAGAGATACCATAAGACCGGAACTTTATTCATTTTCGCTTGTGGTGGGAGATATACTGCAAAAGTCATATCACATTTGCATGATTCTGAATAATGCTTGAATACACCTTGTGTGCCTCCGAAACAAAAATTTTCTGATAGAGTTTCCATGTAAAGCTTCACCTTTTGCGAGAATTAAAATTCAACCACAGCACGAATTGATTTACCTTCATGCATTAAATCAAAACCTTTATTTATGTCTTCTAACTTCAGTTTGTGCGTAATCATAGAATCTATTTCTATCTTGCCATCCATATACCAATCTACAATTTTTGGAACATCAGTCCTGCCGCTTGCACCTCCAAAAGCGGTTCCACGCCACACACGGCCAGTAACTAACTGAAATGGCCGCGTAGAGATTTCTGCTCCAGCAGCAGCTACTCCAATAATTATACTTTCACCCCAACCTTTATGAGCGGCCTCTAAAGCAGTTCGCATGACACCAGTATTTCCAGTTGCATCAAATGTATAATCAGCACCACCGTTAGTAAGCTCAACTAGGTGTGCAACAAGATCACCTTTTACATCATTTGGATTTACAAAGTCAGTCATTCCAAATTCTTTGGCCAAATCTTCTTTGCTATTGTTTAAATCAACTCCAACGATTTGATCTGCACCAGCTAAACGTAAACCTTGAACAACATTGAGGCCAATTCCACCTAATCCAAATACAATTGCAGTTGATCCAATTTCGACTTTGGCTGTGTTTATAACTGCACCAATGCCAGTTGTTACGCCACACCCAATATAACAAATCTTGTCAAATGGAGCATCTTTTCGAACTTTAGCCAATGCAATTTCAGGCATCACTGTATGGTTAGAAAAAGTAGAGCAACCCATATAATGGAGAATTGGTGTGCCATCCATCATGGAAAACCGTGATGTTCCATCAGGCATTACACCAGCACCTTGGGTGCTTCGAATTTTTTGACATAAATTTGTTTTTGGATTCAAGCAATATTCGCATTCACGGCATTCAGGAGTATATAATGGTATAACATGATCACCTACTTCAAGGCTTGTAACACCCTCACCAATTTCAATTACAACTCCAGCACCCTCGTGGCCTAAAATAGCTGGAAATGCACCTTCTGGATCATCCCCTGAGCGGGTAAATTCATCTGTATGGCAAATACCTGTTGCTTTAATTTCAATTAAAACCTCACCAGATTTTGGGCCTTCTAAATTTACATCCATAACTTTAAGAGGCTGCCCTGCTGCTAATGCAACTGCTGCGCGTGTAATCATGGTAATCTCCTTAGTTTTAAAATATTTATTTAGATAAACAGATTGGCAAATATATTTGCTATAATAGCCTATCAATAAAAAACAAATTAACAAATACTATTATTTTAGGCCTATTAATTCTCTGATTTTTTTATCACGTAATGAAACGGTTTGACCCAACCAACCGTCTGACTCAGAAGTAGTCATCCAAGCTAATGCCATTGCTGGCCAATGCGCATCGATATGTTCTTCCCAGGAAAGTTCACTCACACTATTTATGCCTGATTTAGCTATAATTTTTTGCATATCAGTGGCAACTGTGCCAGGTGATAATGTTAAAGCCCTTATGCCATTTTCAACTTCTTCCTTGTGAAGACAAGAAGTTAAATGATGAACGGCAGCCTTTGAAGAACAATAATGAGACCAACCTTCTAAGGGGGTTTTTGCAGCTCCTGAACCTACATTTAATATGGTGCCACCATTATTAGACTTCATAAATGGCAAAGCATATCTAATGCCATAATAGAGGCCTTTTAAATTTGTATCGATCAATTGCCCCCATGCCACTGGGTCAGAGTGTTCAATACGTTGTATTGGGTCAATGATACCTGCATTATTTATCAATACATCTATTGTTCCAAAAACTTTTGATGATTTCACCATTAGATTATTTACTTGGGTTGGGTCGGCTACATTGCATTCAATGGCTAATGCATTTTTACCAAGTTTATCTGCTATCTCTGCAATTTTACTTTTTGAGCGTGCAGCTAAAACAACATTTGCATTTAAGTTTGAAAAATAGTTGGCAGATGCTTCACCAATACCACGTGAAGCACCTGTAATTATGATAGTCTTATTTGTGAAATCTAGCATATTATAATATTTATTCTTTCAAGATAAATCACATTTTAGGGAAGTAATCCTCGCAACTTCCTTCACGATATACATCTGCAGTACAACAATGGAGACCGCCACCAAATGCATAGGCATCTCTTAATTCTACTTCTACAACTTCCATGCCAAGCTTATCCATTTGCTCTGCCTGATAAACTTCTGACTTTTCAACACAAACAGTTTTTGGATCTAAAACTAAAACATTCATTGATAGCCAAGTAGAAGAATAACACAAAGGTGGTGGAGCATTATGTGCTGGTTGGGCCGAATCTACGATGTCCCAACCATTATCATTAAACATCCTACGCTGCGCTTCAGGAAGCCGGCGCTGTGGATTGTTTAATATTAATCCTGGGCGCAATGGTGTAAAAGTTGCATCAATATGAATTGGATAAGGGTCTCCTGGAAAATTAACAGAATGAACGCGATGTTCAGGAAAATGACGACGGAGCCATTCAATGCCCTTTTCATTAGTTGTAAATCCATGTTGTACAACTAAATCTCTACCAAATCTTAAAACATCAGCTGCATCAAAAAGTGGCTCTTCTTCAGTTGTCACGAAAAATTTTTCTTCAGCCCATTTCAAGCGCTGCTCGTTGCCAATTTTATCTGATAAATAATCAGGATGATAATCAGCATCAGTCAAGCGCGGTTTTGGTGCTGATTCATGGCGAAATTTTGGATCTTCGTTAAAGTATTCTTGCATTAAGGGTCGGTAATTTAAATATTCAAACCAACGACACCTATATGACATTGTTGCTTCCAATATTTCAGAGCCAACCGTTAGCAAAACATCTCGGGGTGGCATACATCCAAATTGACTTTCTGTTTTGAAATCAGGTGTTATCGCTGGCTCGCTATGATCAATTGATGTCGGTCGGTCAACTTTAATTCCACGATCTTTTAATTGATTAGCAAAGTTATCCAGGAGTTCATTTGCACGATCAATTGTTTCTTGTGGGCGACGCCCCCATTGCCCTCGCATATCGCTATCTTCTGGTACCTTTGCATCCAATGCAGGCTCTTCAGGAGGAATATGACAATCGTCAGCTCTGCCAACTATTACATGTTTTAATGGATCCCATTCATTCCAGCTATTAACAATTGTTTTTTCGGGTGACCAAGACATTTTTCTCTCCAAATTTATCGTTTTGACAGAACGTCATCTAAGACATTTTTGCAACTAAATTATGAATAATAATAGATTAAATTGATCATTTTAGCTACTTTGATGGTTGTTCATTTGGCCCATAGGTTTAAAGTTATAAAAAAATAGGAATAAATATGAAAAATAGCTTATCAGATTCTGCTCAACAATTATTAGACATAGCAAAACTTGCCGGTGCACAATCTGCAGACGTCTTGATAGTAGACGGAACGTCAGTATCAATAGACGTTCGTGAAGGTGAATTAGAGCATGCTGAAAGCGCAGAAGGTGTTGATATTGGCCTTCGTGTTATCCAAGGCGATCGTCAAGCATCGGTATCGATTTCTGATTTAAGCAAAAGTGCAATGGAACAAATGGCAGAGCGCTGTATTGCAATGGCAAACGAAGCTCCTCGAGACCCGTATTGTGGTTTAGCTACATCTCAAGAATTTGCTACTGACTGGGATGTGGATCAATTAGAGTTATATGATTCCTCTCCTAAACCATCTGCTGAATACCTTAAGGAGATGGCTGTAAGAGCAGAGGCATCAGCTTTATCCATTAAAGGCGTTTCTAAAGCTCAAGGAGCGTCATCTGCATTAAGTGATATGACAATTCATTTAGCAACAAGTAATGGGTTTTCAGGAGGATATAGGCGTACATCACATTCTATTTCTTGTGTTGCTATATCAGGTGAAGGATTAAGTATGGAGCGTGATTGGTGTGGAGAATCCCATAGTCATTATGCCTCTGTCCCAAGTCCCGAAGAGATAGGCTATTTGGCGGGTGAAAGGGCTGTTGCGCGCGCTGGGGCTGTAAGGCCACCTACTGGATTTTTTCCAGTTTTATTTGATGAACGTATTTCATCAAGTTTAATTGGTCATTTAGTTGCTGCAATAAATGGGGCATCTATTGTAAGAGGATCGAGCTGGTTAAAGAACTATCTTGGAGAACAAATATTACCCTCAAACGTATCGCTCTTTGAGGATCCATCTAGAAAATCTATGGCAGGTTCTAAACCTTTTGATGCTGAAGGATTATTAGCAAAGCCACGCCATGTAATAAAAAATGGAATTTTAGAGGGTTGGACGCTAGATCTTAGTACTGCAAGACAATTAGAGATGAAAAGCACTGCTAATGCATCACGTGGTGTAGGATCTGCACCATCACCAAGTAGTGGTAATTTGCAACTTTCAGAAGGTATGGAAACAAAAGAAGATTTAATTGCAAAGATGGGAACAGGATTAATTGTTACTTCTATGATTGGTTCTACAATAAATCCCAATACTGGGGATTATTCTCGTGGAGCTTCAGGTTTTTGGGTAGAAAATGGTCAGATAATTGGTCCAGTAAATGAATGCACAATTGCTGGTAATTTATTAGACATGTTGAAAAATATAGTACCAGCAAATGATGCAAGAAAAAATCTTTCACGAGTTGTTCCTAGCCTATTAATTGATGGGCTAACAATTGCTGGAAAATGATCTCGATTTATTAAGAAATGCAGCTATTTTGGCAGGTAAGATTGCAATGCGGTTTTATCAAAAAAATCCTACTTACTGGGACAAGGGAGATGGACAAGGCCCTGTAAGTGAAGCGGACTTAGAAATTGATAAAATGTTATTTGAATATCTATCTAATGCTAGGTCAAATTATGGGTTTTTATCAGAAGAAGCTGAAAACAATACTGATAGGAATAATACAAAAAACACTTTTATAATTGATCCAATTGATGGCACGAGATCCTTTTTAAATGGACATGAAAATTTTGCCACGTCTATTGCTGTAGCTTGTAACGGAATAATACAGGATGCCGTAGTTTATTTACCAGCAAAAGACTTACTTTATGATGCAAAAAAAGGTGAGGGTTCACGCTTAAATGGAGTGCAAATTCATGCTGGAAAAAATACAAACATAAATGGTGCTCGTATTTTAGCCTCTGAATCACAAAACAATCCTAAACTATGGAAAAATACACCACCTCCCATAGAAAGACATTTTAGATCCTCATTGGCATATAGATTGTGTCTGGTTGCTGAAGGTCGGTTTGATGGGATGATGACACTTCGCCCAACTTGGGAGTGGGATGTAGCAGCTGGTCATTTAATATGCACAGAAGCAGGATGTGAGGTTAAAACACAAGGTGGTAAAGATCCTCAATATAATTCTGAGGTACCAAAAATAAATGGTATGATTGCAGGAAATTCAATACTTGTTGATAAACTTCTGGGATATATTAAGTAGGGTGCTATAAACCTATTAGAAGATCACTTAAAAATAAAAGGCAATAAAATGACACAAAGATTGCATATGGTATTTGGTGGCGAACTCAAAAACCCTACAACTAAAGAATTTAGGAACAGTGATGAGATTGATATTGTTGGAATTTACCCAAATTATCAAGCTGCCTATAGTGCATGGAAAGCTAAGGCTCACCAAACTGTAGATAATGCACATGTAAGATATTTTATTGCACATCTTCACCGCCTTAGAGATGAAGATCATGCTGCAAGTCCTACAGAAGAGCTAGGATGATTTTTTGCAAAGAGTTTCATTTGGCATAATTGTAAATCGTTTACTTGCATATTTGTTGCAGCCTTATGAAAAATCTAAAATCACTAAAGCATATGAAAAATCTAAAATAACTAAAGATTTATTAGGACAGCTACAGGGTCTTTCGAACCAAAAGAATGGAAAGAAAACACTTATTTGGTTGCATGCAGAATCTTTAATCTTAGTGGATAACTTTAGTGAAATACTTTCTCATTTCGAAGATAAAAAAGATATCCAATTTTTACTAACGACTGAAGAAAGCAATACAGATCAAGACCTCAATGTTCCAGGTATCCATCAATGCTTACCTTTGGATCATCCAACATTTGTTCGTCAATTTATAAACCATTGGAAACCTAATTCTTTGGTTTGGCTGTCTGATACAATTAGACCAATATTGTTACATAGGGTTTCAAAATCAGGCATACCTGCAATTTATGCGAATGCTAGTTTAGCCCCTGTTAAAGCAGGAGCATTTTTGGGCTTTCGCAGATTTATAAAAGTTTACCTTTCATATTTTGATCGTATCTTGGCAAAATCTGATGAGTCAGCTCAAGACTTGAGGCGCATAAAAGAGGTGCGTACAAAACTTGAAGTTCTAGGTGCAATGCAAACAGGAGCTCATGCTTTACCTTATGATGAATTATTGAGAGCTAAATTTTCTGCAATGCAGAATAATCGCTTTTTATGGCTAGCTGCTCATGTAGTTCCTGGTGAAATAGCAGCACTAGGAAAAACACAAAGGCGCGTTTCTAGAAATTTACAAGGCCTACTTTTAATTCTTCATATGGATGATGAGGTGCAAGCAAAAACAGCACAAACTAAACTCTCTGCATTAAGTTTAAAAGTTCAATTATATAACAAAGATATTATTCCTGATATCAATACAGATATTTTGATTGTAAGCGGTTCAAATAATCTAGGCATGTGGTTTAGATTAGCATCTGTTTGTTTTTTGGGAGGGTCTCTCGTCCCTAGTGGGGGAGCTGATCCATTTGAAGCTGCTGCGTTAGGGTCGGCTATTCTTCATGGACCTTATACACAAAATTATCAAAATGACTTTGATCGTTTACTTGATGCAGGCGGGGCCCGTTTAGTGTATAATTCAGAAATGTTATCTAATGCATTGGTTGATACAATATCACCTGATCGAGCAGCAGAAATGGCACATGCAGCCTGGGAGGTTTCATCAGCTGGAGCTGAAGTAAATGATCGTATTATTGAATTATTAGATGGGTATTTAGAGAAGGAAAAAGATTTTGAATCACGCGCCTAAATTTTGGAATAAAGGATATAGCCTCATGTCTATATTATTGATTCCATTTTCTTGGATATATAGTGGTCTAACAAAACTTCGCTTGTATTTAGGTGCTCACCAAAAAATTGATATTCCTGTAATTTGTGTTGGAAATATCAATATGGGTGGAACAGGAAAAACACCTGTTGTGATTGACTTAGTTATGCGTCTTTTGGAGATGGGTAAAAAACCAATTGTTGTTACCCGTGGATACGGTGGGTCAAATAAGGGCCCCATTATGGTCACATCAAAACATACAGCTGATGACGTGGGTGATGAGCCAATCCTGCTAACAGGTTTTAGCGAAGTCTGTGTTTCAAGAAATAGAATATATGGTGCAAAAATGGCTCTTAGTCATGGTGCAGATGTCATTATTTTAGATGATGGTTTGCAAAACCCTGACTTGTTATATGATTTAACAATTACTGTTATGGACCAAAAAGTAGGCTTTGGAAATTCTCGAGTTTTCCCCGCAGGTCCGCTAAGAGAAGCGGTTACTAGTGGCCTTTCACGGACAGATTTAATCATTTCTATAGGTGATAAGGCACTTACTTCTATAAGGAATGTGCCATGTATTAATGGATACCTAAAGCCTCTAGAAACAGGAATGGATTGGAGTGGCCTGCGATCTTTTGCATTTGCAGGCATAGGTAGACCAGAAAAGTTTTTCTCAACATTGAGAACATTAGGTGCAGAAATAGTTGCGACCAGAGAGTTTGGAGACCATCAAAAAATACCTGTATCAATTCTAAAAAGATTAGAGGTGGAAGCTTCTCTGAAAAATTCACAGTTGGTTACGACAGAAAAAGATGCGGCTAGATTACCAAAAGAATGGCAACAAAAAGTCCTTACATTACCGGTAAGATTGTCTCTAAATGATGAAAAGAAATTAAATAGTCTTTTAAATAAATTATTTTAAGAATTTTTTATTTGAGTCACCTAAATTAGGAGATGGTTTATCATAAGACATTTCCATGTCTGAAAATGTTATAGGGTTTTTAACAGAAGGCACACCATGTAAGTCAACTTTCATACCTCGGTGTAAAATTTGTGGGTCATTAAATACTTCTTCGAGTGTATTTATAGGTCCAGCAGGGACACCAAATTTTTCGCATTCAGATAACAAGGTTAGCGATGAAAAGTTTCTAGTATTTTTCTCTATTAGATTTAGAAGCTCATCTCGATTTTTTAATCTTGCGGGGTTGGTGCTGAATTTGTCTTTTTGGTACCAGTCAGCATCAAATATTTTACTGAAATTTTCAAATTGATTATCATTTCCTACAGCTAAAATAATATGTCCATCTTTTGTGGAAACTGCACAATATGGAACAATATTTGGATGGTTATTTCCTTTGCGATTTGGTGAAATACCAGTTGTGAGATAGTTCATTGCTTGATTTGCAGTTGTTGCAGTAGCAACATCAAGAAGCGATAAATCAATATGCTGCCCAATCCCTGTAGTGTCTCTGGAACGTAATGCTGCCTGAACTGCAATAACTGCGTAAAGCCCAGTAAATATATCAGTAACAGCAACACCAACTTTTTGAGGTTGACCTTCAGGCTCACCAGTAATTGACATCAAACCAGACATGCCTTGCATTAAAAAATCATAGCCTGCCCTCTTTGCATAAGGCCCTGTTTGACCAAAGCCAGTAATTGAGCAGTAAATTAGAGATGGATAGTCGTTATGCAGAGTATTGTAATCTAATCCATACTTATCCAACCCGCCTACTTTGAAATTTTCAATTAAGATATCAGATGTTGCAATTAAATCTTTTAATTTTTGTAAGTCGGCGTCATCTTTAAAGTCTAGTGAAACTGATTGTTTTCCTCTATTGCAACTATGGTAATAAGCTGCGTTTGTTTCATCTCCTGTTTTTACAAATGGAGGCCCCCAAGTGCGAGTATCGTCGCCCATCCTACTTTCTACTTTAATAACCTCAGCCCCTAAGTCAGCAAGTGTTTGACCAGCCCATGGGCCAGCCAAAATACGCGCTAATTCAATAACTCGTAACCCTTTTAAAGGTAATTCTGCCATTTAAGGCATGGCCTCATCTATCAATGCTGCTAAGTCTGTAAATGACATATTTCCTATATTTTTACCATTTAAGATCAGTGAGGGTGTAGAACTTACGTTGTCGGCTTTTGTAGTTTCTTGGAAGCGAGCAACCATAGCAGTGGCAACATCCTTATTTTGCAAGCATGCTTCCATGGTTGATTGATCTAAACCAGCAATTCTTCCTATTTTGTATAGATTTTGGGCTATTGCTGCACCTCCATCCCCTTTAGTCCATTCGCGTTGCTTTGAATAAAGAAGATCTGAAATGCCAAAGTATTTTTTTGTGTCGCCACATCTAGCAAGGAGGGCCGCCCAAAGTCCTGGGCCATCAAAGTAAACTTCACGATAAATAAATTTCACTTTACCTGTATCTATATAATTTTTGCGTAAGCTTGGAAAAACATTTTTATGGAAACTAGCGCAATGTGGGCATGTAAACGAAGCATATTCAATTATAGTAACTGGTGCATCATTTGATCCCATTTCCATATCAGGAATGTTAATAGGGTTTGTTGCCGTATTATCAGCAAAACTTCGTGTTGCACTTGCACTCAATGCTCCTATTGAAAGAAGGCCTGTAAATTTTCTGCGATTCATAATTTAATCCTTATTATTTCGTATTATTATATTTTTGCCCAATCTTGACAGCGCATCCTTTAGATTAATATCAGATACATTTTTTACAGATGTTTCAACGTTAATTATCTGTTTTTCTGATAAGACTTTTTTATTTTCTCTACCTTCGAAATTTTCAAAACTATCTTCAAAGTCAATTGGAGAGGTCTGAGTTATTTTAATTTTACTGATTGCATTGTAACCATATATCGAATTCACTTTTGAAAGTATTTTTGGCAGTTGCATTTGTAAAACAGGTGCATTCGCGCCTGTTGTTAAAAGAGTGAGTGTGGCACCAAAGCCTTGCTTTCCATAACTTACTTTAACAGGCCTGCAGATACTTGCCGTCGCTGGCCCAGCAATATCTTTCCAATTTGTAAGTAATCTAGTTTCTGCAAAGCCCCGAGTTTCAGTAGCTGCTCGAATTTTTGCTTTCAGTAAGCCGCCAGTTTGTATAAATCCGCGTGACTTATATGCCATTTGCTTCATTTCCTATATTCAGTGGTTACATCGGTTTATATCAGTGGTTAATAATAAACCTAAAATACAATGTATTGCAAAGGGCATATGTCTTGACTAAAAAAAATAATATGGCAGTAGAGATACTATCTTGGTATGATGCAAATGCTCGAGAGATGCCATGGCGTATTCCTCCTTTAAACAGCAAAATGGGCACCATTCCTAATCCTTATTATATTTGGATGTCTGAAGTCATGCTTCAACAAACTACAGTAGCTGCAGTTAAAGAGTATTTCGTTAAATTTATTACATTATGGCCGACAGTTCATGATATGGCGAATGCTAAGGATGAAGATGTAATGGGTGCTTGGGCTGGCTTGGGTTATTATGCACGAGCAAGAAATTTACTAAAATGTGCTCGGGTTATTAAAGATCAATATGATGGAAAGTTCCCATGCAATGAAAAAGAGTTATTATCATTACCGGGTATTGGACCATACACAGCTGCTGCAATAATGAGCATAGCATTTAATAAAAAAGCTATCGTCCTTGATGGTAATATTGAACGCGTCATGTCTCGTATTTATGCAGTTCAGGAACCGTTGCCGGCTTCTAAAAAAGCTCTTTGGCTATTGGCTTCTGGCTTAACTCCAGAAAATCGTTGTGGTGATTATGCTCAAGCAGTCATGGATTTGGGAGCTACAATATGTACGCCTCGAAAACCAAAATGCAGCATTTGTCCATGGAATTTCAATTGTGAGGGACTTTTAAAGGGGATTGCAGATGGTTTACCTAATAAAACCCCAAAACTAAAAAAACCAACACGCGTTGGTACTGCATATGTAGCCATAAGAAATGATAAATCTATTTTACTAGAGAGACGTTCCGAAAAAGGTTTGCTGGGAGGTATGTTGGGATGGCCTGGAAGTGATTGGGATATTAAGCCAACGGATCATTTAATACCGTTAGAAGCAGATTGGCATACTTTAAATGAACCTGTGCGCCATACTTTTACACACTTCCATTTAGAACTAACTATAAAAATTGCATTTAATGTTAAAAGCACACCTAGAGTTGGCAAATTTATAACAAAAGAAAACTTCAAGTCAGATGACCTGCCAACTGTGATGCGAAAAGTTTGGATAGAAGCATCAAAGTTTCTGAAATAATAATTCTATAAATAAAAAACCCCGCCACAAGGGCGGGGTAAGTTGGCAATGTTTAGAACGAGCAGTTCTAAACGGTAGTTATCTTCTATGTTTCGTAAAATGATTAGATGTAGAAGTCTTTTATGGAGTCATTTCTGCACGAATTTTTTTACGTAACATATCAATTGGAATGGCTTGCCCACGTTTTTTAAAACACCAATATGTCCAGCCATTACAGCTAGGGGCTCCTTCTAGAGCTGCTCCAACTTGATGAATTGAACCGCGCTGATCGTGTGCTACAAGCGTTCCATCCGCGTGAATTTTAGCACTATGGCGTCCATTCAATGAATAAAGCTGGTCGCCTGGCTTTAACATTCCTCTTTCAACGACTTGACCAAATGGAACTCTTGGTTCTGCACGTTTAGATGTTGATACCTTCAAGCTCTCAACATCATATTTTTTGATTGCTTTGATACGCTTTTTTGCAACTTTTCTATATTCTTCTTCACGCTCAATGCCGATGAAGTTTCGCCCTAATTTCTTTGCGACAGCACCGGTCGTTCCAGATCCAAAGAATGGATCGAGTATTACGTCCCCTTCATTGGTAGAGCCAACAATAACTCTATGAAGGAGAGATTCAGGTTTTTGCGTTGGGTGAGCTTTATCGCCGGCGTCATTTTTGAGGCGTTCATTTCCGTTACAAATTGGCAAGTGCCAATCTGAGCGCATTTGTACCCCATCATTAAGTGCTTTTAACGCTTCGTAATTAAATGTTGGTTTGGATTTTTCAGTTTTACCTGCCCAAATCATCGTTTCGTGAGCGTTTGTAAGTCGAACACCTCTAAAATTAGGCATTGGATTTGATTTACGCCAAATGACATCATTTAAAATCCAAAAGCCTGCATCTTGAAGAGCTGTGCCAACTCGGAAGATATTGTGATAAGACCCAATGACCCATAGAGCACCATTTGGCTTTAAAACGCGGCGTGCTGCTTTTAGCCAGTCGCGGCTAAATTTATCATAAATTGCAAAGCTGTCGAATTGATCCCAATGATCATCAACGGCATCTACCTTTGAATTATCTGGGCGATGTAAGTCGCCTTTTAATTGTAAATTATAGGGAGGGTCTGCGAATATTAGGTCAATCGAATTTTCTGGCAATGAATTCATTACCTCTACACAATCACCATCAATAATATTATTTAGCGGCAACTTAATGCTGCCTTCTTTTTTTGCTCTGTTTACCATGTCTGCCTCGTAATGCGCATTTTTGCGTCGTTAGGGTTAAAATGATTCAAACTGAGGCTAACGTCAATTTATTTTTATGAATCAGTTACTTACGAGGTGAAGCGGAATACAACATGTTGTGTATGGGTTTGAAAGAACGTCTATGGTGTGGGGTCACCCCATTATTTAGCAGTCCTAACTGATGTATTTTTGTACCATATCCAGCATTTTTTTCCCACCCATATCCCGGATATTTTATAGAAAGGTCAACCATAAGCTTATCACGAATAACTTTTGCTACAATAGATGCGGCCGCAATAGAGGCAGACTTACTGTCACCTTTTATAATAGCTGTCGCAGGACTTGGAAGATTTGGTGGTAACTTATTACCGTCTATTAATATATGATCCGGTACTGGAAGTTTAGATATTGAACGTTCCATTGCCCTAAATGTTGCTTGTAAAATATTAATTTCATCAATCTCATCTACGTCTACATGTACATAAGAAACGATTGATGAGTTCATTATTTCCTCAAAAAGTACAAACCTGCGCTTTGCGGTTAGTTTCTTTGAGTCATTTAATCCCACTGGTATATTGTCTGGGTCAAGTATCACTGCACAGGCAGTTACTGGACCAGCCCACGGCCCACGGCCAACCTCATCTACACCCATAATAACTTCATTGCCATTGGGGCGAAGTGAATTTTCTATACTAAAGTTTACATCAGACATATTCATATTTGTATGTAAGGCATATATTTAATAAATTTTTATATGCCTTACATGACTGTGTTTTAGATTATTTTATCTGTAGGTAACAGCTTCTCCAGCTGTTTCCGATGAACGAGTTGCTGCATGAACTATATCATACATAGAAATGCTTCCAAGCTTTTCGTCACCCTTTACAACTGTAACGCTGTCCTTTTTAGCTTCTACAAGCGCCTTCATTGCATCCTCTAAAGATGTATCATTTGATAGTGTAATACCTTTAGAAGATACTTTTTTAAGAGGAAGTGTACCAACTGTTAAAACGCGTGAACGATTAATATCTTTGATAAAATCAGCAACATAATCATCTGCAGGATTTAATACAATATCTTGAGATGATCCTTGCTGAACTAAGCGACCGTCACGTAAAATCGCAATATCATCGCCAATGCGTAAAGCTTCATCTAAATCATGGGTTATGAAAACAATTGTTTTATGAAGCTCTTCTTGTAGTTCGAGTAAGATACCCTGCATATCAGATCTTATAAGTGGATCTAATGCTGAAAATGCTTCATCCATTAAGAGAATATCTGCATCTGTTGCTAATGCTCTCGCTAAGCCTACGCGTTGTTGCATGCCACCAGATAATTGAGCTGGATAGCGGTCTTCAAAACCATCTAATCCAACACGTTTTAACCAGTGAGCCGCGCGCTCTTCTGCATCTTTGACTTCAACGCCCTGCATAGTTAACCCATAAATAGTATTTGCTAAAACAGTTCTGTGTGGAAGAAGCGCAAATTTTTGGAAAACCATTGATGCTTTAAATCTGCGGAAATTCATAAGTTCTTCATCAGACATAGCAAGTACATCAACATCATCAATATAAATTTGACCAGCAGTAGGTTCAATTAAACGATTTATATGTCGAATTAATGTAGATTTCCCTGAACCCGATAAACCCATAATAACCTGAATTTTACCCTCTATAATATCAAGATTAATATTTTGAAGGCCTAAAACATGACTATGTTTTTCAAGAAGCTCTGGTTTTCCCATGCCTGATTTAACTTTTTCAACATGAGATTCACCTTTGGGGCCAAAGATTTTGTATAAATCATTAATTTTAATTTTTACTTTAGACACCATGATCTCCTTCGCGATGTTTTTGTAATCTTTTGCCATACGCTTGAGATACGCGGTCGAAAATTATAGCAATTGCAACAATTGCAAGGCCATTCATTAAGCCTAATGCTAGGTATTGATTTGATACGGCTCTTAAAACTGGAACTCCTAGGCCAGGTACACCAATCATTGCAGCAATAACAACCATTGAAAGAGACATCATAATTGTTTGATTAACGCCAGCAAATATATTTGGGAGTGCTAGTGGAATTTGTACTTGGAATAATTTTTGTCGATAATTTGATCCAAAAGCATCTGCAGCTTCTAAAACCTCAGCATCAACCAAACGAATTCCTAAATTAGTTAATCTAATGATTGGGGGGCTTGCGTAGATCATAACAGCTAATAATCCTGGAACTTTACCAATTCCAAGCAGCATAACAACAGGTATAAGATACACGAAAGAAGGAATAGTTTGCATAACATCAAGTACAGGTGTGATTATCCTTTGCGCACGATCACTTCGAGACATCCAGATCCCTATCGGAATTCCAATTGCTATACATAAAAGAGTAGCTACAGATACGATTGCTAAAGTAGCCATAGTATCTTCCCACATATCCATCCAGCCAATTGCAACAAATGCCAAAACAGCACCTAGTGACATTTTCCAACTTCTGGAGCCAATCCAAGAAAGTCCTCCAATAATCAAAAGGATTATTGGCCAGGGTGTTGCTACCAATAAATCCTGAAACCATTTTAAAAACATTAATAATGGATTAAAAAAGTTTTCTAATGCCTCACCGTATGTTCGAGAAAAATCTCTAAAAGCACCATCAATGCCTTTTTTAAAATTTCTAAGAAGCTCTCTGGGTAAAACGGGTGGTTCGGTTATGGTGAGTTTATTCCAATCAATAAGAGACATTAAATAATTCCATTCTTTTGATAAATAAAAACACCGGCTAGAAATCAATCTAACCGGTGTTTTGAAAAGTTATATATTATAATCCAGCTTTGATTTTTGCAGCAGCATCTGCAGAAACCCAAGATGACCATAAGTCTTCGTGCTGCATTAAGAATTCAATAGCAGCATCTTCGCCACCAGCTTGTTCTTCACCCATGTATACTAACATTGCGTTCATGATTGGACCTGGGTACGTACGTGCTTCTAAATAATCAACAGCAATGCCGCCTTTATTTTTCAAGCTATCAGTAATGATTGTGTGTACTTCAGATACTGTCCAAGCACTTGCTTGTGGGTCAGCACAATCTTGCTCTGCTTTAACAATACAACCATCCCAGTTGTCAGTGCCTGCGAAAGGTACACCAAAGTCAACTGGAATTAGGCCATATTTTCCAACCATTGCAGTTGGAGACCAGTAATAACCAAACCAATTCTCACCACGATCACCAGCTTTAGCAATTGAACCGTCTAAACCAGCAGCTGAACCTGGATCAACTAATGTCCAACCTTTTGCTTCCATGTCAAATGCTCTGAACAAGTTTGCGTTTGCCAATTGGCAACCCCAACCCGCTGGGCAACCAACAAAGGCACCTTTGCTTGAGTCTTCTGCATCTGGGAACAAGTCTGGACGCTCTAAGATTTTTACAACTGTGTCCAATTCAGGGTGCGCTGCTTGGAATGCAGGAGTTACCCACCAACCTTCACCTAGCTGAGTGATTGGGCCAGCATTTGTTGAATGTAGTCTGCCTTCATCCATAGCCGCATTTAATGGGTCACGAACAGCGTTGATCCATAATTCTGGAGCTACGTCAGGTTGCCCTTTTTCATTCATAGATGCGAATGAAGTCATAGTTGCACCTGGAACTAGTTCCACGTTACATCCATAACCATTCTCAAGAATGATTTTGTCTACATTTGCCATTAATTCAGCTGATGCCCAGTTCATTTCTGCTATTTGAACATCACCACAGTCAGCAAAAGCTGCTGTTCCAGCTGTCGCAAGTGTTGCTGCGATCGCTAGATTAGTTAAAGATTTTTTAATCATATTATTCTCCCGATACGGTTAAAACTTTAAATTTTTAACCATGTTTTTGATGGATTCATCATTACAATTAATTTTGTAACTCCCCCAAGTGGAGACATTATTGATGATTCTTGATAAAAATCAAGGATATATATCGACAAGAATTGTATATAACGCGACGTTAAGAATTTTTTAATGTTGGCAATGCATAGTTAGTCTCAGAAAAATATATGATTTTATGAATTTAATCACATAATATAGTTAAGCATAAATATTATAGTTAGATTTCAAGCTTATTTGATCTGAGATAACGCTATATCATTTAATTTTTAAGGTAACTTAGAAAAATGCCTGCAGGCCTGTTTGTGCACGACCAAGTATTAATGCATGAATGTCATGCGTACCTTCATACGTATTAACAGCTTCTAAATTCATGACATGACGTATTACACCATATTCATCTGAAACACCGTTTCCACCGTGCATGTCACGGGCTGTGCGAGCAATATCTAACGCTTTGCCACAATTATTACGTTTCATTAAACTTATTAATTCAGCAGGAACTTTATGTTCATCAAACAAACGCCCCATACGCAAACATCCTTGTAAGCCTAAGGAAATTTCAGTTTGCATGTCGGCTAATTTTTTCTGGATAAGTTGCGTCTGCGCTAGAGGGCGGCCAAATTGCTTTCGATCCATTGTATATTGTCTTGCTGCATGCCAACAAAATTCTGCAGCACCCATTGTGCCCCAAGCAATGCCGTAGCGTGCCCGATTTAAGCATCCAAATGGACCAGCTAATCCGGATACGTTTGGAAGGATATTTTCTTCTGGAACAAAAACTTCATCCATTTGAATCATGCCAGTTGTGGATGCACGCAGAGAAAATTTACCCTCAATCTTGGGAGATTCTAACCCTTTCATTCCACGCTCTAAAATAAACCCTTTAATTTTATTATCATGTGCATCTGATTTGGCCCAAATTATGAAAACATCAGCGATTGGTGAATTTGTAATCCAGTTTTTTGCACCTGAAATTAAATATCCACCATCTACTTGTTTTGCTCGAGTTAGCATTCCGCCTGGATCTGAACCATGATCTGGCTCAGTAAGGCCAAAGCACCCTACCAATTCGCCAGATGCTAGCTTGGGTAAATATTTTTTCTTCTGAGCATCTGTACCAAAATTTAAAATAGGCCAGACACATAAAGATGTATGAGCAGAAACTAAAACACCTGTTGAAGCACAATTTCTAGATAATTCTTCAACGATTAAAGAATAAGAAAGATAATCCATTCCAGCCCCACCATACTCTTCTGGG
>ENA-UOYD01000010-UOYD01000010.1-marine-metagenome-genome-assembly--contig:-NODE-10-length-161104-cov-17.621604_pt1 | contig 161104 bp, 124 predicted proteins | sample MGYA00238169_ERZ767097 | MGnify/ENA primary metagenome ERZ767097 (study PRJEB28937, sample SAMN06267346) | marine metagenome | isolation source: Columbia River Estuary | place: USA:Columbia River... | reverse complement strand
ATTTACTCTTCTTAGTTATTTTGGTTCTTCCTTTTCGTACTAATTGCGAAATTGTTGGCATACTAAAATTTTGTTATAATTACTTTTAAATATCTCTAAGCTCTTTTTTAAGAGTTTGCAAATGTAAAAATAATTTATTGTTTTTCAAACATGTATGCATTTTATTTTCAAAATAATTTTGTTCAAATAGTGAACTATAAAAGACAACTGTTCAATTGCACTATATTTAGTATAAATAGCCCTCCATAGAAAATTAGCATTAAAACAAAATTAAACCTAGTAATATATAACAATTCAATCATTTCATAGATTTAAAAAAACACCTAACACTGAAATAAAATTACGCCTAAAAAAAATAAAATTTAAGCAGGATAAAAATACTATAATTTAAAATTATGCTAAATCCACAATCGATTTGCCATTTCATTATTTCAAAAAAATAACCCAACAGAAACCATACATAAATTTCACTAATAAAACACGATATTTATACAGGTATTTTTCAAAAACTAATTTGTCTTTTATTGAATTCAATTAAATACAAGAAAACATTTAATATCCCTTATAATTAACAATAACCAAGCCCAAACCTTAACAAAAAAGAAACATTACAATAGTTCTTTTAACATATTTTAAGATTTTAACACTGAAATGTTAGGAATATTAATAAAAAATTAAGATTTTTGGCCTAATTAATTCAAATAATTCTATAATGAAAACAAAGTTTAATGGATTTTTAACGCTTTTACTAGCGTTATTAGTGCAAATTACATTTGCACAAGAAAAAACTGTTACAGGAAAAGTATCCGATGCAAGCGGACCACTACCTGGTGTAACAGTTGTAGTTAAAGGTACCAATACAGGTACTCAAACAGATTTTGATGGAAACTATTCAATTAAAACTACTACTGGAGCTGTATTACAATACAGTTTTATTGGTATGAAAAATGTTGAAATGACAGTTGGTTCATCAAATGTAATGGATATTGTAATGCAAGAAAGCGCTGAAGCTTTAGAAGAAGTTGTTGTGACTGCATTAGGTATTTCAAAAGAAAAGAAATCCTTAGGATACTCTACTCAAAAAGTAGATGGAGATGAAGTTGCTAAAGTAAAAGACGCAAACTTTGTAAACTCATTATCCGGAAAAGTATCTGGGGTTCAAATTAAATCAAGTGGAACAATGGGTGGATCTACGGATGTGGTAATTCGAGGAAACGGTTCGTTAACTGGAAACAACCAAGCTTTATTCGTTGTTGATGGTGTGCCAATTAACAATGACAACACAAATAGTGGTAACCAAAGAACTGGTAGAGGTGGTTATGATTATGGAAATGCCGCATCAGACATTAACCCTGATGATATTGAGTCTATCAATATTTTAAAAGGTGGTGCTGCTTCTGTTTTATACGGGTCAAGTGCTGCAAACGGTGTAATTATTATTACTACTAAAAAAGGTAGATCTAAAGACAATACAATTGGTATTACTTTAAATTCATCTCTTTCTTTAGGTACAATTGACAAAAGTACATACGCTGAATATCAAAAAGAATATGGTGCTGGATATGGTGCTTATTACGGAAGTACTGGATACTTTGAAGATTATGATATGGATGGTGATGGAATTGACGATTTAGTTACTCCATCTACGGAAGATGCTTCTTTTGGTGGGGCTTTTGATCCAAACTTAATGATTTATCAATGGGATTCTTTTTACCCTCAATTAGATACTTACAAACAAGCTTCTCCTTGGATTGCAGCGAAAAACGATCCATTAAGCTATTTTGAAACTGCTATTACTACTGTTAATAGTGTTTCTTTTGATGGTTCTACAGAAAAAGGTAATTACAGATTAGGTTATACTAATTTTGATCAATCAGGAATTTTACCAAATAGTCAAATCAAAAAGAATATAATTGACTTTGGTGGAGCTTACAACTTAAGTGATAAACTTACAATAAGTTCAAAAATGACTTATACAAATGTAAAAGGTAAAGGTCGTTATGGAACAGGGTATGATTCGAAAAACCCTAACCAATCATTTAAACAATGGTACCAAACCAATGTTGATTTACAAGCTCAAAAAGATGCTTATTTCCAAACAAGAGAAAACATCACATGGAATACAGTAAGCCCATTCGATTTAGTTCCAATTTATTTTGACAACCCATATTGGACTCGTTACGAAAATTACCAAAACGATCAAAGAAATCGTGTAGTTGGTCATGTTACTCTTTCATATGAAATAAATGATTGGTTAAATGTTATGGCTAGAGGAACAATTGATACTTATAGCGACATTCAAGAAGAAAGAATTGCTGTAGGTAGTGTAGATGTTTCTGAATACTCAAAAAGACTTGGTAATTTCATCAATAACAACTACGATTTATATTTAAATTTTGATAAAAAATTCTTATCAGATAAATTAAACGTAAGAGGGGTATTAGGAACAAACATTGCTAGAACAACTAATGAAATTACTGCGGCTGCTACAACAGGTGGTTTAGTTGTTCCTCGTTTATATGCATTAAGTAACAGTAAAGAACTTTCTTCTGCTCCTGCTGAATATAAAGCTACTTATGGAAGAAATTCATTTTTTGGAAACGTAAGTTTTGGATATGATAATTTCTTATACTTAGAAGGATCATATAGAAATGAAACTGCTTCAACTTTACCAGTTGAACACAACCAATTTGATTACTTTTCAGTATCATCAAGTCTTTTATTCTCTGAATTTATAGAATCTGATTTCTTGACTTTCGGTAAGTTTAGAGCTGGTTATGCAGAAACTGGAAACGCAGCAGACGCATTAAGAATATATGATACATATTCTGCAATTGGGAATATGGGAGGAAATCCATTATATTCTTTACCAGGAAGTAAAAATAATGCAAATCTTAAAGATGAAAGCACTAAAGAAGCTGAGGTTGGTGTAGAAATGAAATTTGCCAATAACAGATTAGGGTTTGATATATCTGCATATGACAAAAAATCAATTGATCAAATTATGTCTGTTTCGGTATCAACTGCAACTGGATACAACACTAAATGGGTAAATGCTGGTGAAGTTTCTAATAAAGGGGTTGAATTAAGTTTATTTGCAAACCCAGTTAAAACAACAGATTTCAGTTGGGATGTTAATGTAAACTGGAGTAAAAACAAGAATGAAGTTGTATCTCTATATGGTGATGGAACAGAATTACAGTTAGCAAGTGTTCAAGGTGGGGTATCTATTAATGCAACCGTTGGTGAGCCATATGGTTCAATAAAAGGTTATGACTATGTTTACAACAGTAATGGTGAAAAAGTTATTGGAGACAATGGATATTACTTACAAACTGATACAAAAGTAGTAATTGGAAATGTTAATCCAGAATGGATTGGAGGTATCAACAACTCTTTTAGATATAAAAACCTTAATTTTAGCTTCTTAATTGATGTTAAAAAAGGAGGAGATGTTTTCTCTTTAGACACATGGTATGGTTATGCAACTGGTGTTTATGCAAACACTTCATTTACTAACGACTTAGGTAATCCTGTAAGAAATTCTTTAGCAAATGGTGGAGGAGTTATATTAGATGGAGTTACTGAAGATGGTGCAGCAAATACTAAAAGAGTAAGAGCAGATTATTATGCAAACCCTTGGGGATACAAACATGCAACTAACGCTGCACATACGTCAGATGCTAGTTATGTAAAACTAAGAGAAGTATCACTATCTTACAATTTTCCAAAAGAAATTCTTAAAAAGTTAGACATTAGTAATTTAAGCTTAACTGCAACAGGGAAAAACTTATGGATTATTCATAAAAACACTCCATATGCAGATCCTGAAGCAGGATTAAGTTCTGGGAATGTTCAAGGATATCAATCAGGAGCATACCCAGCCGTTAAAGAGGTAGGTGTTAACCTTAAAGTACAATTTTAATAAAATAAGATAATGATGAAAAAATTTATAATAATAGCTTTTATTATTCTAGGAGCTATTTCATGCACTAGTGATTTTAGTGACTGGAATAAAGATCCTAAACAAGCTACAGTAGTTCCTGCAAGTACGTTATTCAGTAACGCAGAGAGAAACTTGGTGAGAACCATGAAAAATCAAAATGTAAATATTAACATATTTAACTTTTTAGCACAATACTGGACTGCAACAACATATCCTGATGAGGCTAATTATGATTTAGGGACAAGAGATGTACCAGGAAACTTTTGGAACTCTCTTTATAGAGATGTTTTAGTTGATTTACAAGAAGCAACAAAAGTTTTAAATGCTGAAAAAGAAAATTTATCAGCTGCACAACTTGCTAAAAACAAAAATCAACTTGCATTAGTTTCAATTTTGGAAGTATATTCATATCACGTATTAGTTGATGTTTTCGGTGATGTACCTTTTACTGAAGCACTAGATATTGAGAATCCATCACCAAAATATGATGATGATACAGCAATATACACTACATTATTTGCTAAATTAGATGCTGCAATCAACGATCTTGATACTAGTGATGCATCATTTGGAAGTGCTGACTTTATTTATAATGGAGACGTTACAGCATGGAAAAAATTCGCAAATTCATTAAAATTAAGAATGGCATTAAGAACAAAAGATGGAGCTAAAATTTCTGCAGCAGTTGCTGGAGGAGTATTTACATCAAATGATGATAATGCAGCATTCCATTTCTTAGCTTCTGATCCATATGCGAATCCATTATGGGAGAATTTAGTACAAAGTGGTCGTAAAGATTTATTAGTTGCTGATACTTTTGTTAATTTAATTGAACCATTAAATGACCCAAGAACACCAGTATTTATGGCGGATAATCTTGATCCCTATGTTGGAGGTCCTTACGCTGCAAATAACTCATACAATAGTTACACACATCTAGGAGATATTTTCCACGAACCAGATTTCGAAGGAGTTATTTTAGACTATGCTGAAGTAAAATTCTTACTAGCTGAGGCTGCTGCAAGAGGTTTAGGAGGTGTTACGACACCAGCTACTCATTATAACGATGCAGTTACAGCTTCTGTAGAATACTGGGTGTCAGGTGGAGATGCTGCTACTTATTTAGCACAACCTTCTGTTGCTTATGACGCAGTAAATTGGGAACAATCAATTGGTACTCAAAAATGGATTGCTTTATATTCAAGAGGTTTTGAAGGATGGTCTTCATGGAGAGTATTTGGATACCCTGTATTAGCAGCACCTGCTGGCGCACATTCTAGTGCTGAAGGAAAAGTACCTGTAAGATACACTTACCCAGCCGATGAATCTCAACGTAATGGAACGAACTATACAGCTGCAAGTTCTGCAATTGGTGGTGACAAATTTACAACTAGAGTTTTCTGGAATAATTAATATCATTAATAAACTTGTTTGGGTTTTACTTTTTAAGTTGAACCCAAACAACTTATTATAAAGCAAAAAAAAGGTTGCCTAATTTAAATTAGGCAACCTTTTTTTTGCTTTATAAATTTTTATTTCTAATTAAATACTATAACCCACCTTTCATCAAATCTAATCAGATTAAAAAAATTCTGAATTAATAAGTTAGCTCTAATCATCTTCTATAAATAAAATCCTTTAATAGCTATTTTCTACTTTAACAAAAATCATACCATAAGAGTTGAAAATATAGCAAAAAACCACTAATTACTCTTAATATATAAAACGCAATAAAAAACAATTTTTACTGATAATAACAAGTAATTTTAAACCCAATTACATCCAATTTATCACGGTTTCATCAATAATCTTATATTTTTATCAATAACTTTTAAAAAAAATTAGGAAAATTAACAATTATTTATGATTTTTGGAGAAATCTAATTCAAACAATTATACAATGAAGACAAAGTTTACTAGAATTTTAACGCTATTACTGGCGTTAATAGTGCAAGTATCATTTGCACAAGAAAAAACAATTTCAGGTACTGTTTCGGATGAATCAGGACCACTTCCAGGTGTTACTGTCCTTATCAAAGGAACTAACCAAGGAACTCAATCAGATTTCGATGGAAATTATACAATTAAATCAAAAGTTGGAGATATTTTAGAATTCAGCTTTATTGGAATGGAATCCAAAGAAATTAAAGTTGGAGCCTCTAACAATATAAACGTTGTTTTACAAAGCGGTAATGTTCTTGACGAGATCGTTGTAACGGGTGTTGCAGGAGCTACTTCCAAAAAGAAACTATCCGTAACAGTTGCTTCAGTTTCAGCTGAAGAACTGCAAAACGTACCAGCAGGATCTGCAGCAAGTGCTTTACAAGGTAAAGTTGCCGGAATTTCTGTTACTAACTTAGGAAGACCTGGGCAAGGAGCTACAATCCTTCTTCGTGGTGCAGCTAATTTTTATGGTTCACAAGCTCCATTAGTAATAATGGATGGAATTTTTGTTGAAGGTGGCTTAGCTGATATTAATGTTGATGATATCGCATCTTTTGAAATTGTAAAAGGGGCATCGGCATCATCTTTATATGGGTCAAGAGCAGGAAATGGAGTAATTGTAATTACTTCTAAAAGAGGTTCTTCTGAAAAAACTCAAATTACTGTAAGATCTGAAATAGGTTTCTCAGAAATTCAAAATTTCGTAAAAACCAATCAATCACATGGATATGAATTAGCTTCAGATTTTGATCAATATGTTGGTCAATATACCAAATACGAAGGAGTAACTTACGGACCAAACTACCAAAGTGTATATGCTGCCTCAGGTGACAATGCTGTTTTAGGTTCAAGAATTGAATCTCCTGATGGGTATTCTGACAATCCTTACGGAGTTTATAATGATTTCCAAAAAGAATTTTTCAAAAAAGGAGAAAATAAAACAAACTACGCATCTATTTCAAGTGGAACAGATAAATCTAGAGTTTTCTTTTCTTCTGAGAACACAGATGCTCAAGGAGTTTTAGCTGAAACTGATGGGTACTCTAGAAATAGTGTTAGATTAAACGCAGATTTCTATTTTAACGACTGGATCAAATTCAGTACAAGTAATAACTTTATAAGGCTGAATGATAATAGTCCTGGTGGTGGAACTGATATTTATAGAATTGTTTCTCGTTTAGCTCCAGATGCTAATGTACTTTTACCAAACCCAGATGGTCAACCTTATTATTTTAAACCAGACCCATGGGAAAATGAAATAGATAATCCTTTATATGAGCTTTATGTTAGAGATGCAAAAGCAAAACAACAAAGATTCTTAGGTGGATATAAATTAAACTTAAAATTCGCGCACAATTTAAACGCTGATATTGAGTATTCTTTTGAAAATGATACGTATAGATATACAAATAATAATAAATACGAAACTTACACAACTACTGGAGATGATTTAGGATTTGGTTATAGTAAAGGTTCTCTTTACAAAACTAGCTCGATGCAATTATCTCAAAAAGCACAAGCAACTTTAAATTTTTCTGATGCTTTCGGAGATTTAGATGTAAACGCTAAATTAAGTTACTTACTAGAAGGTAGAGAATATGAGCAATTTGATGCTTCAGGTCAAAATTATTTATACTCTGGCTTACCAACAATGGATAACTTCAATAATACTGACGTTACATCTTCATCTCATAATGAGCAAGTTATTGCAAAAAACATGTTTGCAATTGCAGGTATTGTTTATAAAGACCGTTACATTTTAGATGGTTTAGTGAGAAGAGATGGGTCATCACTATTTGGTGAAAACGAGAGATGGAATAATTATTATAGAGTTTCTGGTGCTTATAGAATTTCTCAGGATATTAATATTCCAGGAGTGCAAGAATTAAAAATAAATGCAGCTAGAGGAACTTCTGGTCAACGCCCAGGGTTTACATGGCAATATGAGCAAACAGGAATTAGTGGTGGTACTTTATCAACAGATAGAATTAAAGGTAATCCAGATTTAAAACCATCATTAACAACGGAGAATGAAATAGGATTAAATGCGTCATTCTTAAATAGATTTAATTTAGAATTCGCATATTCTAATCAGGTTTCGTCTGATCAGTTTATGATAGTTAATCTTTTTGCTCCAGCAAACGCAGGAAAAAACAGACAATGGCAAAATGTAGGTGATTTAGAATCAAACACATTTGAACTTACATTGAACTCAAAAATTATTAACACAAAAGATACCAAATGGAATATAGGTGTGAATTTCACAAAATCAGATTCTAAGATTACAAAGTTAAATGCTCCAGAACAACAAGTAGGTCCTAACGGTTTATTTTTATTAAGAGAAGGAACTGAGTTTGGATCTATGTTCGGAAGAAGTTTTGTAACTGATTTAGGAACTATGGCTAATCAATTACCTGATGGGATGAGTATTTCTGACTATAGTGTAAATAGCGATGGTGTAGTAGTTGAAACTGCTAACATAGGAACTGTAGATGAAAAAGCAATAATAGAAGTTGATGAAGCTGGTATAGCTACTTTTGATAAAATTGGAAACCAAAACGCTGACTTCAGAGTTGGGTTAACTTCAAATTTTTCATATAAAAGTTTCGATTTTTATATGCTTTGGGATTGGAAGAAAGGTGGAGACATCTATAACGTAAATGGACAATGGACTACAATTAGTGAAAGAAATGCAATGGTTGACCAAGCTGGTAAATCAGATTCTGAAAAGAAAACAAGAGTTTACTATGGTTCTTTATATGACGTTAATCAAAACAATGCTTTTTGGGTTGAGGATGGAAGTTTTGTTAAGTTAAAGGAAACTTCACTAACATACAGATTACCATCTAAAAGTTTAGATCAAATTGCAAATGGATTCTTTGATGAAGTGAAATTAAGTTTAATTGGAAGAAACTTATTAACTTTTTCTGATTACAAAGGTTGGGATCCAGAAATTGCAAGTTACGATGCAAATACTCAACAGTATTTTAGTGTAGATTATGGAGTTTACCCAAACCAAACATCATACTCATTCTCACTACAACTTAAATTTTAATTAAAAAATATTTAAAAATGAAAAACATAAGAAAAATATTTTCTATACTGACAATCCTTGTATTTGTAGTTTCTTGTCAAGATTTTTCTACAGATTTGGAAGTAGAAAATTTAGAAAACCCGAACGATAAAATCCTGACTTCAGATCCTGTAGCACTAGAAGCTACTGCTGGTACAATTATACAAAACTGGTTTATGAGTTCACATAGCTATAATGGACCAGGTGCTGCTTTTGCAACAATGGCCGATGTATCAACTTGTTCTTGGGGGAATTTTGGAATGAGAGATCTTTCCAGTGAACCGAGAGTTGCATTTAACAATACAAGTTCATATGGAAGTGGTTATATAACAAATACATATTTTAATGCATTATATAGCGTTTTATCGGATTCAAATACCTTAGCTTTAGCTATTGCAAATGGTACAGAATTCGCTGATTCTAATCAAATAGAAATGACTGCTAAATTAGGACAAGCACTTTCTATTGGATACTTAGCTTTAGTTTTTGATAAAGTTTGGCTTTCTGATGAAACAGGAGTAATTGGTGAAGGTGCTTCATCATATTCAGAATCAATGACGTTCGCATTAAGTAAGTTAGACGAAGCAATTTCGATAGCAGAAGCAAATAATATCTCAGTTCCAGAAACATGGTTACCTGGAGGTGGAGGTTCAAGCAGTGCACTTATAGGTTTTATGAATAGTATGGGAGCAAGAATGCTAGTTGGAAATGTACGTAATAGCAATCAAAAAGCTAGTATTGACTGGAATCGTGTTTTAAATTACACAAATAAAGGAGTATCAAGCGATTTTGAGATTTATATGGATGACGTAACATGGTATGACTTAATTCCTAAAACATATTTAATTTACCCAGGATGGGCAAGAGTTGATATGAGAATTGTTAATTTAATGGATCCTAGTACTCCAGATTACTGGGCTGATGGAGTTTCATTTCAAGCTGAATCAACTTCAGCAGACGCAAGACTTACAACAGATTACCAATATTTAGGATCTAATAGTTTCCGTCCTGAAAGAGGTTTATACCACTTTAGTAGTTACAGATATAGTAGATATGATAGTTATATTACCAATTGGACTGAAAATGTAGTCGAATTGTCGAAAGCTGAGAATGATATGTATAAGGCTGAAGCTTTAGCAAACACAGGTGATGTAGCAGGGGCCGCAGCTGTTATTAACGCAGGAACTAGAGTTACAAGAGGTAATTTAGCTGATGTAGCTTCAGATTTACAAGCTGTAAAAGATGCTATTCACTATGAAAGAATGGTTGAATTCTCTTTTACTGGTATGGGATTAGGTTTCTTTGAAATGAGAAAAGAAAACTTATTACAAGCAGGAACACTTTTACATTTCCCTGTACCTGGATCAGCTTTAGAGTCTATTCCAGCTGAAAATTATACTTTTGGTGGTACTGATGGTATTGCTGGAGAAGATTATTCAAACGGAGGTTGGAGATAATATAGCAACCTATTGAATAAAAAAAACCATCAGCTAAGCTGATGGTTTTTTTTATTTTAAAAAGCTCCCTATTTTTAAATCTACAACTAATTATTTCCTAAATAAGCCTTTAATAAAAATCGAACATTATCTAATCCCTTTCAACGCTAATAACAAATTATTTTGTAAACCCACATCTTCTATTGTCATTTCCATTTTATCAAATTAACCTTTCAACCACATAAAAATATTTATAGTTAAAGAAGTTAGACTTTACTGAAACCAATTCTATAAATTACCTTTTATAATTAGAACTATTAATTTCATAAAAAACTAATTTAACGATGTTCTTTTTAAACAATATTTTTTAAAATTTAAGAGAAAAATCTTCAAAAATTGACAATTAAAACTAATTTTAATCACAAAATTAAGCCGTCTCCACCCTATTTATATTAATTATCAATAAACTATTAATACATCTTTTCATTCCATTTATCACCAAATACACACCACCTATTCAATATTAATTTTGAAATGTAAGCATCATACTACAACTTTAACTTTTCATAACTACTTTCGGTTCAATAAATTAGGAAATTTAACTTTTAATTAAGAATTTTAACGTAATTAATTCAAACAAATTTATAATGAAAACAAAGTTTAATGGTTTCCTAACGCTTTTATTAGCGTTAGTAGTGCAATTTACTTTTGCACAGGAAAAAACGATTTCTGGTACAGTTACTGACGATAGCGGTCCTTTACCAGGAGTTAATGTAGTAATAAAAGGAACATCTAACGGGACACAAACCGATTTTGATGGAAAATATTCTTTAAAAGCTTCTTCAGGCGATATTTTTGTATTTAGCTATGTTGGAATGACATCAATTGAAAAGTTGGTAGGAACTTCTAACTTTTTAAATGTTACAATGGAAGGGTCAAACCTTTTAGAAGAAGTTGTTGTTGTTGGTTATGGAACAACAACAAAACAAGCCTTTACTGGTTCGGCTATAGTGGTTCAAGCAGAAAACATTGAGGCAAAATCAGTATCAAACATTTCACAAGCATTGGCCGGTGAAGTTGCCGGTGTAACTGTTATTAATAGTTCTGGACAACCTGGTAGTGCAGCAACAATAAGAATTAGAGGTTTTGGAACCATAAATGGTAACAGCGATCCTTTATACGTTGTTGATGGGGTACCATATCTTAATGATATTAGTAATATAAACCCCGCAGATATTGAATCTACTACCGTATTAAAAGATGCAACTGCAACTTCAATTTATGGTTCTAGAGGTGCAAATGGTGTAATAGTTATTACAACTAAAAAAGGTAAAAATGGTGTTTCTAATGTTAATGTCGAAGTAAAAACAGGTGTAAACATGAGACTTTTACCTGCTTACGATGTGATAACTTCTCAAGATGAATATATTGGACTATCATGGGAAGCGTTAAAAAATACTGGAGATTTTTTAGGAGTTGCTAATTCTAATACATATGCAAATGATAATTTATTCTCTGGAGCTGGAATTCATCCAGATTATAATATGTGGAATATCACAAATGTTAGTGATTTAATTGACCCTTTAACAGGTAAAATTAAATCAGGAGTTGAAAGAAAATATACTCCGGAAAACTGGTCTGATTATGGATTTCAATCTTCAATTAGAACAGAAGCTAATTTAAGTATGAGTGGTGGTAACGAAAATACAACCTATTTTTCATCTTTTGGTTATTTAAATGATGTGGGATATTTAATCAACTCTGATTATAAACGTTATTCAACAAGATTAAATGTAACACACAAACCAACAAAATGGTTAGAAGCGAATGCTAATATCGATTATTCTTATGGAAACCAAACGGCAAATGGACAAAGTGAAGATTCAGGAAGTATATTTTGGTATACTGATAATATTCCTTCTATTTATCCATTATTCTTACGTGATGCAACAGGTGCAATCGTAGAAGACCCTTTTTATGGTGGTAATCAATATGATTATGGGCAAAATAGAGGATTTGGAGGATTAACAAATGCAATTGCTGACGCTAATTATGATTTAAGTCAAAACATGCGTCATTCTGTAAATGGAAACTTTTCTTTTAAAATTAATTTTACTGACGATTTTTCTTTTACTACAAAATATGGTGCAAATTATTACAGTTACATGTATAATAGCATAAATAATCCTTTCTATGGTTCAGCAGCTGGTCAAGGCGGTAGCTTATTTAAAGAACAAAGACAAGCGCTAACACAAAACTTTTTACAAATGTTTAATTACAATAAAAGTTTTGGAGATCACAACTTATCAGCTTTAATGGCTCACGAATCAAATGAGTGGAAAAGAGATCGTACATATATTAGTAAAAATACTGTTGTAAATTTAATAAACGGTTTAGACAATCCTTCTAATTACATTAACAATGGTAGTGATCCTTCTGGTTATACAGAAGAAACTGGGTTAGAAAGTTATTTTGCACAAGTTAATTACAACTATTTAAAAAAGTACTACTTCTCAGGTACAATTAGAAGAGATGGTAGTTCTAGATTTGCAAAAGATAAATGGGGAACTTTTTGGTCTGCAGGAGCATCTTGGATTATTAGTAAAGAAGATTTTTTAAGTAATAGTGAATTTATAAACTACTTAAAACTAAAAGTTAGTTATGGTATTCAAGGAGATCAAGGTGGTGTTAGTTTTTACTCTGGTCAAAATGGGTATAATATAGATAATTTAGATGGAAATATTTCATTAATTGTGAGAGCTAGAGAAAACGCTGGTTTAACATGGGAAGCAAGTAAAATGTATCAAATAGGTACAGAGTTTAGATTATTTAATGATAAAATAGATGGTTCTCTTGATTACTATATAAAAGATACTGAGGACTTAATATTTAGTGTACGTGTACCTATTTCTACTGGTGATGCAATTGACACTACAAATGATGGTTCTATTGAAAATAGAGGTTTAGAATTTGATTTAACCGGACACATTATTAATAAAGATAACTTTAAATTAGACTTATCTTTTAATGGAGAGGTCTTAAATAATGAGATTACAAAAATGCCTTTTGATGCTCCTGAAGGAAGGGATAAAATTATTGATATTGATGGAAGTTTCGGTAGAGCCGAAGGTCACAGTAGATATGACTACTACATGCCAGTATGGTTAGGTGTAAATGCTGCAAATGGTAACCCTCTTTGGGAAACAAATTATGTAGATTCCAATTCAAATGGTGAATTTGATTCTGGTGAAGAGATACAAGATTTATTTGAATATATAGTAAGAAACCCAGACGAAGTTATAAAACAAGGAGTTACTAGCGTATACCAAGAAGCTACCAATAAATTCGTTGATAAATCAGCAATTCCTAAAGTTAGAGGTGCATTTAGAGTCTCTGCTAAAATATTTAATTTTGATATTAGTTCTCAATTTGCTTATAGTTTAGGTGGATATGGATATGATGGTAACTATGCAAGTGTTTTAGATAATGGACAAGCGGGAAGTAATAACTACCATGTTGATATTAACAGTAGATGGCAAAACCCTGGAGATATAACAAATGTTCCAAGATTATATAGTAATCAAAATGTAAATGTTAATCGTCTTTCTACACGTTTTTTAACAAAATCTGATTATTTAGCTTTTAATAATGTAAGGGTTGGTTATACCATACCTTCTAAATTTTTAAGTAACACAGGCATGTCTGATTTAAATATTTGGTTAGCTGGTGATAATTTATTTTTATTAAGTGCTAGAAAAGGATTTAATCCAGCAGCTTCTTTAGTTGGGTCTTCTGCTAGATACAGATATAATCCTTTATCTACATTTACTCTTGGTGTTCGTATTAAAATATAAAAAACTTAAAAAACAAAAAAATGAAAATTAATTTATTAAAAATAGTATTTACTATAGCAGTATTTACAACATTTCTTAGTTGTGAAAAAGACTTCTTAGATACAAGCCCAACATCTTTTATTAACTTAGATGATACAGGGGCTTCTGGAGAATTAAATCCTAAAATATTAGATGCAACTTTAAATGGTATTTATTCAATGATGATAAATGCTGGAACTGGAGGAACAACATCTCATGAGGATTTTGGTCAAAAAGGGTATGATATATTTACAGACTTTTTATCTGGAGATATGGCTTTAACAGCAAATAACTATAACAGATATGGTGATTTTGTAAATTTATTATCTACAGTAGATTATACAGACACTGATAACTATATGCCTTGGAGATATTATTACAGAGTAATAAGATCTGCAAACCTTGTTATTAAATCTTTAGGCGGTAACGATGTAGTACCTGAATCTGTTAGTGGTAAACATTCCTTAGGTCAAGCGAAAGCATTAAGAGCCTATGGTTACTTTTATTTAACACAGTTATATGCACCAGAATATAATGCTAGCGCAACAGTATTACCATTATACAAAGATGCAGACGATCCAATTCAACCACAAGCAACTATGGAAGAAGTATATAATTTAATGATTGATGACTTATCTTCAGCTATTTCGTTATTAAATGGATTTAATAGAACAAGTAAGACAAACATAAATGCAGATATTGCAAAAGGATTACTTGCTTATGTATATGCTTCAAAAGACGACAGCAATTCAAACTTATTGGCGAAAGATTTAGCAGATGAAGTTATTTCTTCTGGTTATCCAATAATGTCAAGTACTGAAGTAGTAGGTGGATTTAATAGTGTTTTAACACCAGGTTGGATTTGGGGATTTGATATTACTTTAACTAATGGACTAGATTTAGTTTCATGGTGGGGGCAAATGGATGTATTTACATATAGCTACCAATGGGCAGGAGATAAAAAAGGTATGGATGATGGATTATATGCTGAAATAAAAGCAAATGACATTAGAAAAACACAATTTGATGTTGCTAATAACTTACAACCTCGAAACAAATTTTATAATGGAGGAAGAACTATTGGTGGACAAAGAAATATAGAAGATGATTATGTTTATATGAGAGTTGCTGAAATGTACTTGTTATCTGCTGAAATGGCAGCAAAAGAAGGGCAAGATGGAGATGCAAAAACTCGCTTAAAACAATTATTATCACAAAGATTTTCTAACGCTTCTGATTATACATATGTAGATGGCCTTTCTGGTAACAGTTTACTAAAAGAAGTAATCCTACAAACAAGAATTGAATTATGGGGTGAAGGAAAAAGTTATTTATCTATGAAAAGAAATAAGCAAACAATGACTAGAGGTTCTAATCATGTTTTCCATGCAGGTTTATCCATTCCTTATACAGATGACAGATTAACTTTTGAAATTCCGCGCGCAGAAATTCAAAATAATCCATTTATGAACTAGATAGTTTAAAAATGAGTAAGCTTATAATGCGTTTATAAGCCTAACCTAATAAAAACATAAATTATGAAAAAATATATTTATTTATTTTTTGCTTCATTAGCAATTTTATCATTTTCTTCTTGTGAAGTGTCTTCCGTAGACCCATTAGATACATCATTTGCTTCCTTCATATCTAATACTATGGATATTGGTGTTGAAGCAGGATCTGAAATTTCAAAAGAAGTTGAAATTTACACAACGAACATAACTAATACTGATAGAAGTATTTCAGTTTTAGTTGTAGCAGAAAGTACTGATGCAGATGCCGCTGCATATTCTATTCCTTCAACCGTAACAATCCCTAGTGGAACTAATGTTGGCTCACTTAAGATTGATATAAAAGATGTAGGATTAAGCGAAGACAAAGTTTTAGTTATTAGATTACAATCTACTGAAGAAACTAGTACTGGTGATCCATTAACAATAAGTTTATCTCAACTTTGCCCAAATAATGGAATTAAAGTAAAAATAAACCTTTCTTTTGATGGTTGGCCAGAAGAAGCTGCTTGGAGAATTTTAGATTCTGATAATAATACAGTTATAGAAAGTACTACTCCTTTTAACTATGGTGCTTATGCTGGTATGACTGACCCTTTAACAATTAAAGAATGTTTACCTTCTGGGACATATACTATAGAGATTTATGACGCTTATGAAGATGGCGGAACCGATTATGAAGTAACAGCCAATGGAATTCTAGTTTTTAGCGCAACAGGGAATTATGGAGCAGGTAAAACCGGAACATTTACAATTTAAATTATAGTATAAAAATTTAAAACCACCTCAATGAGGTGGTTTTTTCATTAAACAAATTTATTTTTTTACACTTATTTTACTTTTACAAAAAACACACAACTTCTTTCATAAACAAATCATTCTCTCAATACGTTTTTGATTTCTTTAAAGTTTATTTAAAAAAATCATTTTTAAATTGCTGAAAAATTACTTATAACAAGAGTAATCTACCTTATATCACAAAAAAATAAAGCAACCTTTAAAAAACAACCTCATCTATATCTCTTGTATATCCTATTATACACAGAGATTACTATGCTTTATTCAAAATGCATACGATAAATAACTTATAAAATAGGATTTATAATAAATTATAATTCAAACAAATTTACAATGAAGACAAAGTTTAATGGTTGTTTAGCGCTAATTTTTGCGTTATTCGTGCAAATATCATTTGCGCAAGAAAAAACTGTTACAGGTATTGTTTCCGATTCATTCGGCCCATTACCAGGAGTAACAGTTATTATTAAAGGTACTAAAATTGGTACTCAAACTGATTTTGATGGGAATTATTCCATTAATGCTTCTAAAGGAGCTGTTTTACAATACAGTTTTATGGGGATGCAAACAGTTGAAAAAACGTATAGTGATTCAAATATTATTAACCTAATAATGGTTGAAAATGCTGAAGCTCTAAACGAAGTTGTGGTTACTGCTTTTGGTAGTAAAAGACAAGCAAAATCTTTAGGTTATGCTGCAACTAAAGTTTCTAGTGCTGAATTAACTGAAGTATCAACTTCTAACCCACTTGAAAGTTTATCTGGTAAAGTGGCTGGGGTAGATATCTCTGCTCCTGCTCAACCAGGAGCCTCTACAAAAGTAATTTTTAGAGGGTTTAGTTCAATTACAGGGTCTAACTCACCTTTATACATTATTGATGGTTCTCCTGTTCAGGATAATTCTTCAAGTAGTGTTGGAAGTACAAGTTCATTTGATGCTGGTTCTGGTATCAATGATATTGACCCAAACAATATTGAAAGTATAAACTTCCTTAAAGGAGCTGCAGCAACATCGCTATATGGTTCTAGAGGAGCAAACGGTGTAATTATTGTTACTACTAAAAAAGGGAAAAATAAACTTAAAGTTAGTTTTTCTACAGGAGTTGATTTTCAAGAAGTAGCTAGAGTTCCTCATTTCCAATCTGAATTTGGAACTGGATGGGCTGGAGTTTCTTACTCTAATGTAAATGGAGAAGGTTCTGCTGCTGCAAGTAATGAAAACGGATCTTGGGGTCCTGCTTTCAATGGTCTTGTAAAACCTTGGAGTAGAATTATTGATAACCAACAATTAATTAAGCCATATGTTGCATTAAAAAATAACATTAGAGACTTTTATAATCTTGGAAATTCATATTCAAACTCATTATCTATAACTGGAAGTAATGAAAAATCAGATATCGCTTTTACTTATTCTAGAGTAGATGTTGATGGTGTTATTCCAACGGATCGTGATAGTTTCAAGAAAAACAACTTTGGTTTAAATGCAGGTATTGGATCAGATAAATTTAAGGTTCGTACAAGTATTAACTATGTTCATAAAAAACAAAAAGCTGTACCAACAGGGCAAGGTAATGATGCTGGTTTTGGTAAGTCAATGATTCAAGAAATGATTCAATTACCAAATGACTTAAGTATTGTTGATATGGAGGATAGATCATTAATATTTAACACTCCAAGTTATTTTTATACGCCATACACAACAAACCCATACACTACATTAGAAAACAATAACGTTGAAATTGAAAAAGATCGTTTCTTTGGAAATGCGAATTTCAACTATATTTTCAATGATAATTTTTCAGCTACTTTCCAAATTAGTACTGATATTGACAATGAAAATGTAAAAAGATATGGTGCAATTGTTGATTATGTTGCAGGATCTCCTCAAGATTTAGCTTCTGTAAACAAAGTTGTTGGAGCGGTTTCAGAATCTAAATATACAAATAGAGAGTTTGATACATACCTTAACTTAAACTATAATAAAGAACTAAATGAAAATTTAACTTTAGACGTTTTAGCAGGTATTAACTTTAATGAAAGAAATGGTGATGCTTTATCTGTATCTGTTACAGGTTTAGATTTACCAAATTATTATGAGCTTTCAAATTCAGCTACTACTCCTTCAATTTCTCAATATAATTATACTAAAAGAGTATTTGGAGTTTATAGCCAGGCATCATTAGCACTTGAAAATAAGTATTTCTTAACACTTACTGCTAGAAATGACCAGTCATCTACTTTACCAATTGCTAACAATTCTTACTTCTACCCTTCAGCATCATTAGCTGCTATTGCACTTGATAACGGAACTTCTTTTATCAAATTAAGAGGAGGTTGGGCAAGAATTGGTAATGATACAGATACTTACCAAATATTTTCAACAGCAGGTCAATCATCTAACGCTGCATACTTTGGACAAATTAGCTATCCTTTTGGAGGAGTTAATGGTTCTGAAATTTTTGGTAGAATAGAAAACCAAGATTTAAAACCTGAAATTACTGATGAAATCGAATTAGGATTTGAATCTAGATTTTTTAATAACAGAATTGGCTTAGACGTTTCTTTGTATGACAGAAAAACAAGTGATTTAATTGTTGATTTACCAGTAGCACGTGCAACAGGTTATAGCACTGTAACAGGTAACTTTGTAGATTTAAGTAACAAAGGTATAGAACTTGTTTTAACTGCAAAACCAGTTTCAAATGATAACTTTGTATGGGATATGACTTATACATTCACTAAGAACAATAGTAATGTAACTAACGTTGCTGGTGATGATGATAAAATCTCTATTTATTCAGCTTACGGAGTAAGTTTTTATGCTGAAGAAGGAAAACCTTTAGGTGCCTTTTACGCTCCTTCACCGGCAAAAACTGATGCAGGTCAATTTATTGCAGATGCTGATACTGGTTACTACACTTATGATGGTAACGAAACATATGCAGGAAGTTCTCAAAGAGATTTCATTATGGGATTAAGAAATACTTTTTCTTATAAAAACTTTAAGTTAGCAATGAGTTTCGACTGGAAACAAGGTGGTAAAATGTATTCTTATACTAAAAGATTAAGTCATTTTGTTGGTAATGGAATTGAAACTACTTATAACAATAGAAACTCTTGGATTATACCAAACTCTGTTGTTTCTGATGGAAACGGTGGTTATGTAGAAAATACAAGTCCAGTGCATTTTGATGATGTTACTGCATTTTACAATGCTTCACAAAATCAAGCTATGGAAGGAACACACGTAATTGATAAAACTTTTATTAGAGTTAGAGATCTTTCATTATCATACAATGTAAAATCTAACGTAATAGACAAATGGGGTATATCAGCACTTTCATTCTCTATATATGGTAAAAACTTATTTTTATGGACTCCTTCGGACAACCCATATGTTGATCCAGAAACAACTAGTTACGGTAGAGGAATTAGAAGTGAATTTGGTGAATTTGCTACAAATCCATCTCAAAGAGCTTATGGAACTAGTATTAAATTATCATTCTAAATAATAAATTAATATAAAAATGAAAAATATATATATAAAAATAGCTAGTTTAATGCTTACTAGCTTATTGGTTTTCACTTCTTGTGAAACTGATTTAGATATAAATAGAAATCCGGATTTATTGAGTCCTGATCAAATTCCAATGGCATCGGAAATGCCAGCTGCAATTACAGGAATTGGAGCTACTACAGGTTCTTATTACGCAGTAATTGGTGGGTTTTGGAGTCAATTTTGGACACAAAGTGCAGTAGCAAATCAATATAAAATTATTGATGACTACTCATTAAATTCATCTTCTGGTATTAATTCAGGTGGATGGTCTGCAATGTATGATGCTTTAACAGATGTAAGAAACATTAAAGCTAATGCATTAGCTCAAGAAAATTGGAATTACTATTTAATTGCTACAACTTTAGAAGTGCAAGCTTCACAAGTTTTAGTAGACTTATATGGAGAAATTCCTTATACAGAAGCTAATAACACAGCAATACTTAATCCTGTATATGATTCAGCTGAATCTGTATATGACAAAATGGTAATTGATCTTAAAGATGCATTATCTAAAGATTTATCATTATCTCCAATTGAAAACGTTCCTGGATCATCAGATTTTATTTTTGGTGGAAACATGAACAACTGGAAAAAATTTGCAAATACTTTATTATTGAAGATTTACTTAAGACAGTCTGAAGTTAGACCAAGCGTTGCTCAAAATGGAGTTATAAGTTTAATTAATTCTGGAGCTCAATTTTTATCAAGTGATGCTGCAATTACACAATTTGTAGATGAAGATAGTAGAAGTAACCCTTTATTTGAAAGTGATAGAAGACAGCTTAACGTAGGTACTAACTTAAGAGCTAGTTCAACAATGGGAAGTTTCTTAACTACTAATTCAGATCCAAGATTGGCAGAATTTTATGATGGAACAACTTTCCAACATCAAGGTGATTTTGTTGATGGTTCAGGAAATGCTTCTGTGGTAATTTTATCTCCAACAGACGCTGTTTACTTTATCTCATTAGCTGAAAGTAAATTTATCCAAGCTGAAGCCGCAGTTAGATATATGGGTGGAGCAAATGCACAAACATTATATGAAGAAGGTGTAACAGCTGCTTTTGATCAATGGGGATTAGATGCTAGTTCATTTATAACAGGAGCTTATGCATTTCCAAATGGAACTAATGCAGAAAACATTGAAGCAATTATTACTCAAAAATGGGTTGCTTCATTCCCTGGAAATGGTTTTGAATCATTCATTGAACAAAATAGAACTGGTTATCCAAAAACTTCTGATGTAGATCAAGCTGATCCATCATATGTACCAGGACAATTTGCTTATTCTGTAGAAGGTAAAACAAGTGGTTTATTTCCAAAAAGATTAGAATTTCCATTATCAGAAAAACAAAGAAACTCTAACACACCAGCAATTATAAAAGGTACTGAACCAGTTTGGTACGATGCTAATTAATTAAATTAAAAAAAATGAAATATTTATATATACTATTATTCTTAGTTACAGGAACTTTAGTTTCTTGTGTTCAAGATGATACAGATGGTGTATCGTCTATAACAAACTATCCAATAATTACGGTTAATGGACCTAGTTTTATGGTTGTAAACCAAGGGGATACTTATGTTGATGCTGGTGCAGTTTCAACTGAAAATGGCGCTGAAATTGAAACAACAACATCAATTTCAAATGGAACATATTTTGGAGCTGCTGGAGTTGATACTAATTCTCCAGATCAATATATTGTAACGTACTCTGCTTTAAATGCAGACGGTTTCAGTGGAAATGCATCAAGAGAAGTTTGGGTAGCAAATACAGGTGATTTAACAACAAGTATTGAAGGATTATACACTTCTAGTACTCAAAGAGCTCCTTCATTTACACCTTCAGCTCAGTACAATGATATGGAGTATGTAATCATTGCTAAAACAGGAGCTAATACTTATGCTATATCTCATGCCATTGGTGGTTATTATGCTTATGGTAGAGGTTATGGATCTGCATATGCTGCACAAGGAGCTGTAATTACAGTAAATGATATCGCTTCAAATGATTTTTCAATCAGTCAAGCAGTTTTTCCAGCATGGGGAAACACTGTAGATATTACTGATTTTAAAGTTGATTCCGCTAACAAAGCAATAACATTCACAGGGAATGGAAACTTTGGAAATGGAACTTTTAAGGTACAATTAAAACAAGTTCAATTTTAAAACTATTAACAATGAACAATAAAAAATTAAAATATATAGTAGGAACATTAATGATTATGATGTTCGTGACTTTCACTTCTTGTGATAAAGTTGAAGATCCAAATATTGGAGGTACTTCAGTTGAAGCAATGTCAGGTGATTGGTATGTGCAACTATTGATAGATGGTGAAGATGCTTATGGCTTAGGTTATATGTTAATTTCTACTTACAATACTGCTGCAGATAATGGAACAGAAATGTGGATCGATGATCAACATAATGTTTGGTGGTTTAAAGCTAAAACGCCTGTTGACATAAATTCTTTAACATTCTCAGGTAATGATTTACCAAGTTCTGTAGATGGTTATGATATTACATTAAACATATCTAATGGTATCATTACTAAAGGAGATGTATTAACAGAAGCTGGAAATCCTACAGATGGAATTTCATTAGATATTGAATTTTCTGACGATCCTGGAACAATTTACCAATTAGTTGGTTATAAAAGAACTGGATTCGCTGAAGACGAACATTAATCTTTAATTCTTATAAAAAAAGACTGTCCCAAAAGACAGTCTTTTTTTTTTTATAATTACATTTGCATTTATGGAAAACGAAGTTTCAAAAATATTTGGTATTAGAGCTGTTATAGAAGCAATTAATTCAGGCAAAACAATTAGTAAAGTATATTTACAGAAAGGCCTCACTGGTCATTTATTTTCAGAATTAAATACACTTATTAAAACTCATAATATTGCCAACAGTTATGTTCCTATTGAAAAGTTAAACAGATTCTCTAAAAATAGTAATCATCAGGGTGTAGTTGCTCAAACTTCTGCAATTGATTTTACTGATTTAGAAGATTTAATAGCAGATACATTAGAAAAAACTAGTACTCCCCTATTTTTACTTTTAGATAAAATTTCGGATGTAAGAAATTTTGGTGCCATTATTAGAACCGCTGAATGTACTGGAGTTGATGGGATTATTATTCAAAAACAAGGTAATGCCCCTGTAAGTGCGGATACCATTAAAACATCAGCTGGTGCAGCTTTTAAGATGCCTGTTTGTAAAGTAGACCACATTAAAGATGCTGTTTTTCAATTACAAGCTGCAGATATTCAAATTGTTGCAGCTACTGAAAAAACAGATACTTTAATTTATGATATTGATTTAACACTTCCTACTGCTATAATTATGGGGTCGGAAGATAGAGGTATTAACCCATCGATATTAAAAATTGTTGAACACAAAGCTAAATTACCTTTATTAGGAGAAATAGAATCTTTAAATGTTTCTGTTGCATGTGGTGCGTTTTTATATGAAACTACCAGACAACGTATTAAAGCTAAAAGCTAAAATTTTTTATTCATTTTTTGAAATCTCTTCCTCTTCCTTTGGCGTTTCCAAAGGTGGATTAAAATTTCCATGTTCATCAAATAAACTTTCGAATTCTTCATTTTTAGTATATTTAAATTTTTCTGGCTGTGGCCCAACTTTTTTGAAAATAAAAGCAAAAGCAAACCCAACAACAAACCCAGATAAATGACCTTCCCATGAAATTTCATCTTCCATTGGGAAAATATACCAAACCATACTCCCATACAAAAATACCACTACTAAAGAAAGTGCTATTAGTCTATAGTATTTTCTAAAAATTCCGCTAAAAAAAATAAAGCTTACTAAAAAATATACAATTCCGCTTGCACCAATATGGAACGACGGCCTTGCAAATGACCAAGTTAACAACCCTGTAAGTAACAAACCAAAAAACAATACTTTTGTCGCAATTTTGTGATAGAAATAATACAAACATCCTAACATTACAAATAAGGGAACTGAATTATTAAATATATGTTTCGTATTTCCGTGGATAAATGGCGAAAACAAAATACCTCTTAATCCTACAAACGTTTTTGGATATATTCCAAATTTATTGAAATTGAATCCAAATTGAATTTCAAATATATATATCATCCAAATACAAATTATTGCAAGAACAGGAATTAAAAAAGAATGATTTTTAAATTTAAATTGGTTTTCGTGCATTGCCTAAGTATAGAATTCTACCTGATAAAAATAACATTTTATGTTCTAAATTTTATGATAATAACGTAACTAATTTTAGCATTAGGGATAGAAGTGATATCCTTTTTTAATTTTCTAAAAAAGATTTAACGAATAGCCCGGCACAAATGCAATGTAGTGTAATGCCCAAAACATTTTTATTAGTATTTTTACTCTATGAATGAACCATTAGCGGAACGAATTCGCCCAAGAAACTTAGATGACTATATTAGCCAACAACATTTGGTTGGGCCAAACGGTGCATTAACGCAACATATTAAACGCGGATTTATACCCTCATTAATTTTTTGGGGACCTCCAGGTATTGGCAAAACAACATTGGCCAATATTATTGCTCAGGAATCTAAACGTCCGTTTTATTCACTTAGTGCAATTAACTCGGGAGTAAAGGATATAAGAGATGTTATTGATAAAGCGAAACAAAGCGGTGGTTTATTTACCAGTAAAAATCCAATTTTATTTATTGATGAAATTCATAGATTTAGTAAATCTCAGCAGGATTCTTTATTAGGTGCAGTTGAAAAAGGGTGGATTACTTTAATTGGTGCTACAACCGAAAATCCAAGTTTTGAAGTTATACCCGCTCTCCTATCTCGTTGTCAGGTTTACATATTAAATTCATTTAGCAAAGCCGATTTAGAAGAATTATTAGAGCGTGCTTTACATAAAGATGATGAAATTTCTAAAAAGAAAATAGAAATAATTGAAACTGAAGCTTTGTTACGAATTTCTGGTGGAGATGCTAGAAAATTGTTAAATATTTTTGAACTGGTTGTAAATTCGGAAGAAGAGCCTATTAAAATTACGAACGATTTAGTGCTCTCGAAAATTCAAAAGAACACCGTTTTGTATGATAAAACAGGTGAGCAACATTATGATATTATATCTGCTTTTATAAAATCTATAAGAGGAAGTGATCCAAATGCAGCTGTTTATTGGTTGGCCAGAATGATTGAAGGTGGTGAGGAACCTAAATTTATTGCCAGACGCCTTTTAATTTTAGCTTCTGAAGATATTGGTAATGCAAACCCAACAGCTTTAATTATGGCTAACAATACGTTTCAGGCCGTTAATATTATTGGTTTTCCTGAATCACGTATTATTTTAAGTCAATGCGTTATTTATTTAGCTACATCACCAAAAAGTAATGCTTCTTACGAAGCCATTGGAAAAGCACAAGAACTAGTAAGAGCAACTGGAGATTTATCTATTCCCTTACATTTAAGAAATGCACCTACTAAACTAATGAAAGAATTAGATTATGGGAAAAGTTATAAATACGCTCATAGTTTTGAAAATAATTTTGCAGACCAAGAATTTTTTCCTGAAGAAATTAAAAATACCAAACTGTTTGAACCAGGAAATAATTCTCGTGAAAACAGTTTACGAGACTTTTTAAAAAAACTTTGGAAAAATAAATATAATTATTAGTTTATTCTTTTATAAACTTTTATTGCTTCATTCGAATCAATATTTAAATTTCCTACTGCATCAAGCTCCACTAATTGAGGCTGCTTAAAAGCGGCCCATTTAATTATAAAAATAGTTGGTTTTGACGTTTTATAAATAACTGCAAATTCAAAATTTTCATCACCTCCAATAACAGAAAAATAATCCTCTTTTTTAGAAATTGTACATGCACCCCATTTATCAAAAGTATAGTTCCCTTCAATTGAATAAGCCGAAGTTTTCATCGCTATTTCTTCTTTTACCTGAGCTACTTTTTTTATTTTCTTTTCTACCAATGGCGCAGCAACTTTCACTTCAACCTCTTTTACCTTTTCAGTTTTTTGAACAACTTTCTCAACTGCTTTCTCTAATTTAACTGGTTTTTCATCTACCACATTTACAACTTGTGGTGCATTTTCATTTTCAACACCTCTATACACGTAGTTTATGTTTTCTAATTCATTAAAAGCACCTCTAATGGCTTCATGGTACGCTTTTTTGTATACTTTTTCTCGGGAAAGTCCTTCCTGCGTAACGTAAATGACATTATTGTGACAATCTACCAAATTAAAACTCATTTTGGTTCTTAAAAAACTAGAATTGTTTTTAACAATTACTTTTAAAGCTAAACAACCATTACTAGCTAAATCCATAGGATATGATTCATTTGTAAATAGCACAGTGAAACCAGCTCTATTGAATAAAAATTTTGTTAATGAATTTATCTGGAAACTATCTTCAGATTTTTGAAATTCATATTGCATTGGTACTAAAATGTACTTATAGGAATTTAAATTGTTTTTTTGGGCAAAAATTATTGAAGAGCTAAATAATAGCAAGAAGCAAACTAATGAAAAAAATTTATTCATGATTATTAATTTTAATTTAACACTTGTAAAAGTACTAATTTTTATGATGTACAATTATATTAAAGCCAAGCTGAATACTCGCACTTTTTGAATCATATAGATTCGATAAATTCAATAAATTATCTACAGCTAAATAAGTATTCACAGGTCCCAATTGCATAGACAATCCGGCTCCTAAATTCGCAAATGAAAAAGGATCTATAGTATAGGTGAGTTTTGTACTTACTTTTTTAGAGAGTTTTCGTTCATAAAAAAAAGTACCAGCAATATAGGAATGAACGGCTCCAAAAGTAGAAAACATTTGAAAGCCTACTTTATTTAAATAAGAATCTGCATCAATTAAAAACCGACAATAATCATATGATCTTCCAAATGAATAACTAATTGCCCCATTTAATTTTACAGGTCGAAAAGATATATAATTAGAATTAATAGTATCCAAGATAATATCCTCATCAAAATCAGACTTTATCTCTTCCCAATATTTTTGCGGATTATTTGGATCAAAAACCAGTTGCAATCCTTCAACTTGAAAGTTGCCTTTTACATTATATGATTCAACATTCTTCGTATTATATATAAACCCTAAATCCAAAATACTTCCGGTAACAACCCATTGTTTTTTTAATTGATGGGTAAACCCTAAATCTATTCCAAGTCCTAAACTACCTCCAAACAAAAAATTACTTTTCACATAGGAAGGTGTAATTTCGTTTTGATCATTCAAAACTACTCCTGATGTTTGTAATGAAAAATTTACATTATCCAAATGTTGATTGTAAATATTTAAATTACCATTTTTTAAATAAAAATTACCAGAATTATTTTTAGTACTAGCATTTAAAACACTTGAATAAATTTTTGCTCTTGCACCAACCTGCCATTTTTTATTTATCTTTTTAGTCAAGCCAACGTGTAATACTCCTAACAAATTAGCTCTTGAAGAAAGTTTTTTTATTGAATATCGTCTATCAATTATGGTATTTCCTTCATAAAATAAATCAATAACATCCTTGGGTATTTTTGCTAAAAAATCAAATTCCTGATAATAACCAAAACTTAAATAAGATTTATTTGGCAACTCAAAACCACCACTTAAAATTTCCAATTGCTCATTTATGGTTACAAATTCTGATTTTCCAAAATTATTTACAGCTGCCCTAATTTTATCATTAATAGGAATTCCATTGTCTGCAAAAATATCATATGCTGAAAAACCAGTAAAACCAGCTTGCAGCGATATTTGTGATAAAAGTGGTATGCCAACGTGGTATTTATTAGTAACCTTGGAACCTGGATTTAATAAAAGTGTTTGAGGCAACCCATTAAAATCGTATAAAACCTGTTTATTTTGAGAATATCCAAAAGAAAAAACAAGAAAACTTAAAAATAATATTTTTCTCATATTTTTCTATAATTAAAAAACAGTTCAACCGATGATTTTAGATTGAGTTTGTAGGTTTCATTACCTGAAAGAACACCTCCATCTACTCTTGGAGGCATTTCAATATTAAACCCAAAATATTTTGCTTTGTAAATGAAATCTATATCACTTTGTGGTATAATTATAGTTTTTGTACTTGAAGAATTTGGTTGAATTGTTATTGTTGGATTAAGTTGATAAATTGGAATTTGGTTTTCATCGAAAAAAATAACATTTATTAAAAACTCTCTATCAAATGAATTTTCAGTTATAATTGTAAACTCAACTTTTTCAAGGTATTTTTGAGATTCAGTAGAAATTTTAGCAGCAATAACATCACTAGTCCAGTTCATTTCTTGATTAATTTCATCTAAAAACTTGTTCGCTTCTAAATCAAAATGAACTAATGTAACGATATATGATGCATGAATATTTGCATCATCAATTTGGTTGAAATCAACATCTTTAGTGCAGCTATTAACTAAAGCAGCTAACAAAAAAATTAAAGGGAATTTAAAATTTTTCATTCAAAAATTTAACGGGGTTTCTTAAATTTTATTGCTTATAAGAATTTTTTCAATTCTAATAAATTCGTAACGGACTTAATACTTTCGCTTACGGGTTTTGCCCCAAAATTACAAAAAATAACATCGAAGCCAGCCTGTTTAGCCCCCATAATATCTGCTTCCCAATTATCTCCAATCATTATAGATTCGCTTGAGGCTGCTTTTGTTTGTTCTAAAGCGTATTCAAAAATAATTGGATTTGGTTTTTTTACACCGGCTGCTTCTGAAGTGATAATTTTATCAAAATATTTACTTAAACCAGATTTATCAATTTTTTTTGACTGCACTTCACTAAATCCGTTTGTAATAATATGCAAGTTATAATTGGGGTGTAAGTGGTCCAAAATTTCATGTGCGCCATCGAAAAGTTGATTGTTATTTGGTAAATATTCAATATAATCTATTGCCAAATAATTTATCAAATCGTCATCAACATTATATCTGATTTTGGTAAATGCATCTTTTAATCTACCATAGCGTAACTCTTCTTTAGTAATTCGCTCTTCTCTATACATTTTCCAATAATTATCATTTATACCTTGATAATAATTTAAAAATTTCTGAAGATTTACATTCATCTTATGCTTTTTAAAAATAGTTTCAAAAGCAATATTTGAATTTGTTTCGAAATCCCAAAGCGTATGGTCTAAATCGAAAAAAATGTGATTGATTTTCATTTGCTAAAAATATAAATATTAATCAATTCACAAAAGATAACTAGTATTTATTAAATATTTTGAAGGCTGTATTTTTATCAATTACTATTGAAAAAGCTACAATAAATAGGGTGTACACTCAGTTTTTCACAATGCCACTATTCACTTAACATTTTCTTATAAATAGTAGTCCACCCATTCCACTTTTCATTTTCACTAAATGATTCATTATGAAATAGACTTATAAAAGTTCCATTTACACTCAAAACTTCATTTTTTAATTCTAAAATTTTTGCTAAACTTTCTTTATTTGAAAGCTCTAAAAAATCTTTTAAAGTTACATCCATAAAAGCAAAAGAGAATATTTTTAAAGGTGTTTGAATTTCAAAATCTAAATCATAAAAATAAAACGGTGTACAAGTACTTGCTCTAAACCCAACAGATTTAGCATAACCCATTGTATAATCTTCCTGAATATCTAAATCAATTAAATTTTGATAGGATTCAGGAATGCTTAAACGCAAATAGTGTTGCCTTGAAAAAGTTACAGGTGTATTTATAATATTTTCTAACCTTAACTTTTCTTTTTTTACTAATTCAGCATTTTTAAATGAAAAATAAGATGGATGCAAGCCTATTTTAGCATAATCTGAAACTGATTTTATTAAAGATCTAAACTTATTATTAGATGAAGATATATTTTTATCATAAGTAGTATAATCTCCCACTAAAAAGAAAAACAAAGTATTTACATTAAACTCTTTTTTAATTTTTAAAATAGTTGAAAAGGTATTAAAAGGATCTGTTTTAAAATTTAAAACTGTTAACAATCTATTCCAAAAATTTAATAAACGAAATTGAAAAACATCTTTAAAAAAACCACCAATTGTTCTAATAATTCCTTTATTTTTAAAAGTATATGCTCTATCAACATCTATAGTTGAAATAAAATTAAATGACCTTTTTATATAAGGATAATCAGGGAATTTAATTTTTAAAAGTTCTAAAAATTTAAAAGCCCAAATATCAATTACTGGTTTTTCTAAAAAGCCATTTTTAAAAGCTAAACTTTCACCAACAGGAAAACGATCATGAATATCCTGAACATGTGGAACATATTCCTCATATCTACTAATTAAATAAAAACTTGCTGCAAAAATATCAAAAGGAATACTCGAACTTTCACCAGTTTGAAAAAAACAAGGAACATCATCCCATTGAGAAATATGAATATCAATATCACTAATCCCTTGGTCAAACAATAGGTCATGACTTCTTATAAAAAATTCAGAACCTAAGGGTGACTTTGAGTAAGATATTTTTGGGCCATTATGAGCTACAAATTCATCTACTTTAGTTGTGAAATCAACTTGTATATTTAATATTCTACCAAAAAAATGCTTAAAAATATAATTAAGCCTTGGGGTAATTTTATGTGTATAAACTAATAACATTATATATCCAAATTAGGCAGAAGATTGTTTTCATATTTTAAGTTATAAAATATTCTCATCTGCAAAGCTAAAATAATCATTTTCAGTAACAATTAAATGATCCAACACTTTTATATCGAGAGTTTCTCCTGCTTGTTTTAATTTACTTGTTATAGATATATCTGCACTACTAGGTTGTAATTTTCCAGATGGGTGATTATGGCATAAAATTATACCTGTTGCATTTAATTCAATTGCTTTTTTAAAAACCAATCGAACATCTACTAATGTACCTGTTAAACCTCCCTTACTCAATTGTTCCTTATGAATTATTTTATTAGAGTTATTTAAATAAATAATCCAAAATTCTTCATAATGTAATTCACCAATTAAAGGCTGCATAATATTAAAAACTTCTTTACTACTTGTAATTTTGGCCAATACTAAAGCTTCTTCAATCCTCCTTCTTCTTCCCAATTCTAAAGCTGTAATTATCGAAATAGCTTTTGCTTCACCAATGCCCTTAAATTTTTGCAAGTCTAGTACTGATAACTTGCTAAGTTTATTCAAATTATTATCAATGGAAGCTAAAATTCTTTTAGATAAACTTACCGCAGTTTCATTTCTGCTTCCCGAGCCAATTAATATTGCAATTAATTCAGCATCAGACAAAGCAATTTTCCCTTTTAACAACAATTTTTCACGCGGCCTATCACTTTCAGCCCAAGCCTTTATAGACAAGGAATTATTCTCATATCTCATTTGCAAATTTTTTTATCAAAGATAAGAGTAATATCTTTGCTTTAAATAATCAATATATGAAAATTATTATTGCAGGTGCTGGAGACGTTGGTTTTCATTTAGCAAAGCTACTTTCTTTTGAATCTCAAGATATATACTTAGTAGATTTAGACTCTGAAAAATTAGAGTATGCCAGTAACCACATTGATGTAATTACAAAAAAGGGAGATGCCACATCAATTAAACTTTTAAAAGAATTAAACATTGATAAGGCCGACATTTTTTTAGCTGTTACAGAATCTCAAAATACCAATTTTACAATGTCGGTATTAGCTAAAAAATTAGGAGCAAAAAAAACAATTGCTCGAATCTCCAATCATGAATTTACTCAAAATTCTGAAATTGATTTCACTGAAATAGGTATAGACAATATGATTTCTCCAGGCGAATTAGCAGCGGATGAAATTAAAATGCTCCTTACTCAATCTGCTTTTAATGATACTATTGAATTTGAAAACGGAACATTAAATATCTTAGGAAGTACCTTAGAATATAACTCTCCTTTGATAAATTTAACCGTTCAAGAAGCTAGAGAACGATTTTCTGATATAGAATTTATTACAATTGCAGTTAAGCCAGAGAATACAAGTGAAACAATAATTCCAAGAGGAGACACCATTTATCATTATAACGATCAAATTTACTTTTCTGCTCCTAAAGAAAGTATTAAAGAACTTCACAAACTTATGGGGAAAACTCCGTTTGGAGTAAAAGATGTTATGATTTTAGGTGCCGGGAAAATTGGAGTAAAATCAGCAAGAAATTTATGTGATAATAAATTCAATATTAAATTATTTGAAATAAATAAGGAAAGAGCTAAAGATGTTGCCGAAAAATTACCAAATGTATTGGTTATAAAAGGAGATGGAAGAGATGTAGAATTATTAGATGAAGAAAATATTTCGGGGATGGATGCTTTTGTTGCCGTAACTGGTAATTCTGAAACTAATATAATGTCATGTCTTGTTGCTAAATCTAAAGGAGTAAAAAAAACCATTGCTTTGGTTGAAAACATGGATTATATAAACATTTCTCAAACCATTGGAATTGATACTTTAGTAAATAAAAAATTATTAGCTGCAAGTGCAATTTTCAAACATGTACGCAAAGGCGATGTGTTAAAACTTGCAAACTTACACAATGTTGATGCGGAAGTTTTAGAATTTCGAGTGAAAGAAAATTCTTTAGTTACTAAAAAATTAATTAAGGAAATTAACTTAACCAGAAGTGCTGTTTTTGGAGGGGTAATTAGAAATGGAATTGCACACATGACTTATGGCAATTTTCAAATTTTAGCAGGTGATAAAGCTGTTGTCTTTTGTTTACCTGAAGCAATTACTAAAGTTGAAAAGCTGTTCAATTAATCTATGAAACAACTTAATTTTAAAATTATAATAAGCTTTTTAGGATTGACATCCATGCTAAATGGTTTATTCATGTTATTCGCAATTCCTTTTAGTATTTATTACAATGAAACTGAAAAATGGGGTATTTTACAAGCGGGAATAACAACCATATTTATTGGATTTATTCTTTGGTTTTTTAATAGAAATGCGAAAAAAAATCTTGGAAAAAAAGAAGGTTATCTTATTGTTACTTTAGGTTGGCTTATGCTAACCTTAACTGGTACTTTACCCTATGTTTTTACAGATACAATCCCAAATTACACAAATGCTTTTTTTGAAACAATTTCAGGGTATTCAACAACAGGCTCTTCTATTTTATTGGATATAGAATCAATGCCCAAAGGGATTTTATTTTGGAGAAGCGCAACACACTGGATTGGGGGAATGGGGATTATTGTTCTTACTGTCGCTATTTTACCTCTTCTTGGAATTGGAGGTATGCAGCTTTTTATGGCTGAAGCCCCAGGTCCATCAGCTGATAAAATGCACCCTAGAATTACTGAAACAGCAAAAAGATTATGGCTTATTTATTTTGTATTAACAATAGTAGAATTCTTTTTGCTTAAAATAGCTGGAATGACATGGTTCGATGCTATTAATCATGCGATGGCAACTATGAGTACAGGTGGATTTTCAACCAAAAATGCAAGTATCGCTCATTATAACGGCTACCCTATTATTCAATATATTATTACTCTTTTTATGTTTATCGCCGGAACGAATTTTGTTTTGACATATTTTGCATTAAAAGGAAAAATCAGTAAAGTATTTAATAGTGAGGAATTTAAATATTACTTTTTCGGAACACTCTTCTTAGTGATTTTAATAACGTACATTATTATGAATCATCAAAGTCCACATTTAATAACTAGCATAGATCATCCTAAACCTTGGGGAGAAACTGAGAGTGCATTTAGACATGCATCATTTCAGGTAATTTCCGTTTTAACAACAACAGGTTTTGTTTCAGCTGATTTTACAATGTGGAGTTCTTTTGCAACAATGTTAATGTTCTCTTTGTTTTTTATAGGTGGTTCTGCAGGTTCAACAAGTGGAGGCGTAAAAATTGTTCGTCATATTGTTATGATTAAGAGTAGTTTTTATGAATTTAAAAAACTATTACACCCAAATGCAATCATCCCAGTTCGTTACGATAAAGGTGGTGTCCCAAAAACAATTATTTACAATATTCTATCCTTTTTCGTATTATATATGCTCATATTTATTGTAAGCTCAATAATATTAACCTTTTTGGGATTAGATTTTGAATCTGCAATTGGAGCAACAGCATCGTCATTAGGTAATATTGGTCCCGCCATTGGATCTGTAAGTCCAGTAGATAATTACTTCCATTTATCTATAGGTGCAAAATGGGTTTGCTCATTTTTAATGCTGATTGGTAGATTAGAATTATTTACAGTACTAATATTGTTTACTCCTTTCTTTTGGAAGAAAAACTAAATTAAGTCTTTAAAACTATTAAAATCCAGGCCTCCATAATTTCCAGAACTCATAAGAAGCAAAGCCATATTTTCAAAATCTTGTTTGAATAAAAATTCTTTAAATTCAACTGGATTGGTATAAACAATTAAGTCATCTCTCTTAAAGGCGTCTTTAATTTGTTGTTCGGAAATTTTTTCTAGTTTTTTAATTTCAACAGCATGTGGTGAATAAAAAACTACGGCCTTATCAGCAAACTCCAACGCACCTCTATACTCATTTAAAAATTCTGGATTTAAACTGCTATAGGTATGCAATTCTAAACAAGCTAATACTTTTCTATTTGCATATTGTTCTTTAACTGCTTTAGTAGTTGCTTCAACTTTACTTGGAGAATGTGCAAAATCTTTAAAAACTACAGTTGATGCATTTTCTGCAATTTTTTCTAAGCGCTTACTCGCTCCTTTAAAACTAACAATCGCTTCATAAAATTCATCTTCATTAACACTCATATGTTGGCAAATCCATTTTGCCCCAGCTAAATTTTGCAAATTGTGAACTCCAAATATTTCTAAAGGCATCTCACCTTCTGGTGTATCAATTATTGTGGTACCATTTACTAATTTGAAATTTGGCGTCTTATACGGATATTTTTTGAATGGTTTTTGAGTGTTTTCAATCACTCTTTTCACTACTTCATCTTCCTCATTATACACCATGATTCCGCCATTAGTTAGCGAATCGGCAAAAATTGAAAACTGCTCTATATAATTTTCAAAAGTTGGGAATACATTAATATGGTCCCATGCAATTCCACTTATTAATGCAATATTAGGTTGGTATAAATGAAATTTAGGGCGCATGTCAATTGGACTGGATAAATACTCATCACCTTCCAAAACCATGAACTCATTTTCAGCTGTTAAATGAACCATCGTTTCGAACCCTTCAAGTTGCGCGCCAACCATATAATCGACATTAATATTATGATAATTCATAACGTGTAATATCATAGAAGTTATTGTCGTTTTCCCGTGAGATCCTCCAATAACAACTCTCGTTTTTTCCTTCGATTGCTCAAATAAAAACTCTGGATAAGAATAAATTTTAAGTCCAATCTCCTGAGCTTTCAATAATTCAGGGTTATTTTCTTTAGCATGCATCCCCAAAATAACTGCATCAATTGAAGTGTTAATTTTTTCAGGAAACCAACCAAATTTATCTGGCAGTAAACCTTTATTTTCTAATCTAGTCTTTGAAGGTTCAAATATAGTGTCGTCACTACCAGTTACTTGGATACCTTTATTATGCAAAGCTATAGCGAGGTTATGCATAGCACTTCCTCCAATAGCAATAAAATGTACATTCATTTAAAGCTGATTTTTATAATTTCAAATGTAATTAAACCTATAAAAACAAACGTTAATTTATCCATATTTTTATAAAAATTTATTTTTAATAACTCTGTTGATAACTAACATGTTTTAACGTTGCTTTTCCTTAAATTATTAAGTAAATATTCTTAGTTTTAAAACATTGTATACATACTTGAGTTTACAATAAAAACTTTCAATTAATCAAACTTAAATTCAATGGAAAAAGAAGAATTTTTATTATCAAAAAAAATAACATTTCTATTCTTAATTATTTCACTTTTTACTTTACAATTTACTTTTTCACAAACATGTCCTTCTCCTACAGGCTGGAAGGCTTTGGTTGGAATTTGTGAAAGTGAATTCCCTAAAGTTAGTGACTTAGATGCGGAAGGGGAAAATATCGAGTGGTTTACCACATTAACTGGAGGTACTGCTTTAGATCCTAACGACCTATTAGTTAGTGGGGATTATTTTGTACAACAAAGTGGTACTTGTGGATTGCCTAGTCCTCGTGTTAAAACTGAAGTGGTTATTTATCAATTACCAGCTCCTGTTATTAATACTACAACCGAAATTTGTTTTACAATAGCTCCAACAATTGCAGATTTAAGTTCTGACCCAACAATTCTTTGGTATACTCTTGATTATGATGGAACTGAAGATCTTGGAATCCCACTTTCACCAACAACTTTGTTAGTTAATGGATCCACTTATTGGGCTTCAACCTACGACGCCTCCAATTGTGAAGGATTAAATCGAACTCCAACAACTGTTACTTTAGAATTAGCACCAAATGCAGGAACCGATGGTTCTTACTCTAATTGTGAAATTGATTTAGCAGATACTGATTTATTTACATTATTAGGTGGTAGCCCAGATGCAACTGGTACTTGGACCGCTCCTGATGGATCTGCTCATTCTGGAACTTTTGTTGCTGGAACTGATGTGGCTGGTGTTTATACATATACTGTTGCTGGAGGTACTATATGCCCTGATGATACTGCAATTGTTACTGTAGCTATTACTGTTATACCTGCTCCTGTTATTACAGATGCTGATCAATCTTATTGTATTGTTGATTTAGCAAGCTCTCCTACTTTAGCTGATTTAACAGTTGATACTATCGGTGCTGGTAATACTGTTAGATGGTATGCAGATGAAACTTCATCTGTAGAACTACCTTCTACTACAATTTTAACTAATAACACAACCTATTGGGCTTCTCAATTCGATACTGCTTCTAATTGTGAAAGTGCAACTCGTGATAGTAAAACTGCTCTTATCGAAGTAGCACCAAATGCAGGAACCGATGGTTCTTACTCTGATTGTGAAATTGATTTAGTAAACACTGATTTATTTACTTTATTAGGTGGTAGCCCAGATGCAACTGGTACTTGGACCGCTCCTGATGGATCTGCTCATTCTGGAAACTTTGTTGCTGGAACCGATGTGGCTGGTGTTTATACTTATTCAGTTGGAGGACCTATTTGTACTCCTGATACTGCTACTGTTACTGTTAATATAACTGTAGTTCCTGCCCCTACTATTACCGCTAACAGCCCTTCATTTTGTATTGTAGATTCCAAAACTGTAGGTGATTTAGTTGTTGATGATGCAACGGCAACAATAACTTGGTATGATGCAGCAACAGGTGGAAATGAAATTTTAACTACTACTGTTTTAACTACAACATCTTTATGGGCTTCTCAAACAGATACTGCAGGTTGTGAAAGTTTAAACAGAACAGTTGTTAACGTTACAATAATTGATCTTCAAACACCAACAACTGCTCCTAGCCAATCATTTTGTCTAGTAAATGGACCAACTGTAGCTAATTTAGTTGCAACTGGAACGAATGTCTTATGGTTTGAAAATGAATTAGACGATGTATCTTTAGCATTGGACCCTGCTTTACCTTTAGTTGATAACAAAACTTATTGGGCTGCAGATGTGGATTCTACAGTAGGATGTGAAAGTCCAAGTAGAGTTAGTATGATAGTAACAATAAATGACGTTACTGCTCCAACAACCTCTCTTGCTTCTCAAACGTATTGTACTTCTAATAATTTAACTATAGCCGATTTAGATATCAATGAAACTAATATCGTTTGGTATGATTCAGATATTTCTACAACTGCATTAAGTAGTGATTCATTATTAGAAAACGGAAAAACTTATTTCGCAGCACAAACCGATGCTGGAACTGGATGTGAAAGTTCTGTAAGGTTATCAATAGCAGTGGAACTAGTAATTCCATTTGATTCAATAACTTTTGAAACAGAGAATATTGTATGTGCTATTGACAATCCAACAATAGCTAATTTAACAATTAACGATGTTATAGATGAAAGTAATGGTGAAGGCGTTTTATGGTACGATGAACCAAACGGAAATCTTTTATCACTAACTGATCCTTTAGTGGATGGAAATACATATTACTATATCTTATTTAATGCCGATAATTGTACAAGTTTAGTTCCAGAAGGAATACAAGTGCGTTTCGAATGTGATCCTTCATTATATAGTACTAAAACTTTTGATGGTTTTTCACCAGATAATGATGGTATAAATGAAACTTTTAAAATTCAAGATATTAGAGAAATATTCCCAGACTTTACAATCGAAATATTTAATAGATGGGGTAACTCAGTATTTAAAGGAAATAGAAATACAAATGATTGGAATGGCGAATTAAACGGAAATGGGAAACAAGTTCCTGCCGGAGTTTACTACTATATCGTAAATTATAATAAGGGTGCAAAAAAACCTAAACAAGGAAGATTATACCTAAGCCGTTAAACAACATTACAATTAAAAAAAGTTTCTTATTTAATTAAGTTAAAAAATATGAAAAATAAAATAAAAATTTTACTACTTTTTATAAGTATTACAATAAGTGTTCAAGCACAGCAAGATCCTCAATTTACTCATTATATGTATAACATGAGTGTTATAAATCCAGCTTATACAACAGGTAATTTTGGAGTTGTAAATACAGGGATTTTACATAGATCTCAATGGGTAGGTTTAACAGGAGCTCCTAAAACATCCTCCTTATTCTTACATTCTGCCTTAACAAATAAGGTAGAAATTGGCTTATCTGTATTAAATGATAATCTTGGAGATGTTGTTAAACAAAATAACATTTTTGGTGATTTCGCCTATAAATTAGATCTTGAAAAAAACGGTCAGCTCTCATTCGGTTTAAAAGCTGGTGTTACTTTTTATGACGTAGATTTTAATGGATTTGCTTTAGAATCTGGTGATATATCAACCGACCCTAATTTTACAAATAGTGTTCATAAATCTTACCTAAATATGGGTGCTGGGGTTTATTATAACACAGATAACTATTATATTGGACTTTCAATTCCAAATATGCTACCATCAAAACATTTAGAAGAAAATAATGGTCAGTATCAAGGAAAAGAAAATTCTCATATATTTTTAACTGGGGGATATGTTTATGAGTTAAATGATCTTTTCAAAATAAAACCTGCGTTTATGGCTAAATATGTTAAAGGGGCGCCTGTTTCTTTAGATTTAACCGCAAATGTATTATACGATGATAAATTCGAATTTGGTATTGGTTATCGTTTAGAAGATGCGTTTAGTGCAATGTTTAATATTAGAGCAACACCAGAATTTAGAATTGGGTATGCTTATGACCACAATGTTTCTAACCTTGGCCCTTTTAATTCAGGGTCACATGAAATCATTGTTTTATATGATTTAGATGTCTTATCTCTTATGAAAAAAGGCTTCGATAAATCTCCAAGATTCTTTTAATAAAAAAGCTTAAAGAAATGAAAAAAATATTATTTACACTTTTTGTCCTTATTTTTACTTCGCAACTTTTGGTTGCGCAAAATTTAAGACGAGCAAACCGTCTTTTTGAAAAAAGGGCTTATGTTGATGCAGCTGAACTTTATTTAAACGAAGAATTTAAAACTCAGGAAGTTCACGAGAAATTAGGAGACTGTTATTATTTCAATAATAAAATGAATGAAGCAGCTCAATGGTATAAACTATTAGTCAAGCGATATGAAGATAAGGTTGATCCAACTTATTATTATCGTTATTCACAAGCTTTAAAAGGAGTTAACAACTTCGATGAAGCTGATAAATGGCTAAGAAAATACTTAGATATAAAAAATATCGTTTATTCTAATAATGATCAAACGTTAGTTTATTTCGATGCTTTAAATAAAGAAATAAAAAGACCATACATTATTCACCCAATTGACTTAAATTCAAAACAATCAGATTTCGGAGTTGCTTCCTTAGGCAATAAATTAGTATTTGCTTCTTCAAGAAAAGAAGGAAAACTATATGAATGGAACCGTCAACCATATTTAGATTTATTTCAAGCAACAATAGATACCACATATAAAGTATCAAATATTCAGCCTTTTTCTGATAATGTAAATACAATAATGCACGAATCCAATGCTGTTTTTACTGCAGATGGAAAAACAATGTATTTTAACAGAAATAATTATATAAAAGGTCAAAAGAAAAAAGACAAAAATCAAATTTCCCAATTAAAAATTTACAAAGCTCAATTGGTAAATAATGAATGGACAATGGTTACTGAATTACCATTTAATAGTGACAGTTATTCAGTAGAGCATCCAGCATTAAGTCCTGATGAAAAGAAACTTTACTTTGCATCTGACATGCCTGGAACTATTGGATCTTTTGATTTATATTCAGTTGAAATTAAAAATAACGGAACTTATGGTAAACCTGAAAATTTAGGTTCAACTATTAACACCGAACAAAGAGAGCAATTTCCATTTATGAGTAGTAAAAACATACTTTATTTTGCTTCTGACGGTCATGTTGGTCTTGGTGGATTAGATGTTTTTAGAACTGAATTAAAAAATGGAACCTTTTCAACTCCTTTAAACTTAAGCAATGTAATTAATAGTTCATCTGATGATTTCTCTTTTATGATAGATGAAGATACAGAAACAGGGTATTTTTCATCTAATAGAAAAGGTGGAAAAGGAGATGATGATATATATAGGTTTACTCAAACTAAGAAAACTTTAGTTGAAGGTTTAATATTAAATAAACAAAATTCAGGATTATTATCTGGAGCAGTAGTTAGTTTATTCGATGCAGATAACAATACAATCGCAGATATTATCGTTGGTGATAATGCATCTTATTCCTTTGAACTTGAAAATAATAAAACCTATAAACTTAGAGGTACTCAAAAATTATTTAATTCAGTTGAAATTGAAATTACACCAAACACACAGGGAATTATTTACAATAGGAATATTTTATTAGAAGAAATACCTGTGGATGTTGTTACGGATGTAACTTCAACAAAATTTAATCCGGTTTATTTTGACTTTAATAAATGGAATATTCGTCCTGATGCAACTGCAGAATTAGAAGCATTAGTAACATTTATGAAAGAATACCCAGAATTGATTATAGAAATTGGAGCTCACACAGATTGTAGAGGTTCTGAACAATATAATTTAGGATTATCTCATAAAAGAGCAAAGGCTGTAAAACAGTATTTACTTAGTAATGGAATACCAAAAACAAACTTAAAATCTTTAGATTTTGGTGAAACTCAGCCAGTAAATCAATGTATAACTGATGAAGTTTGCGGTGAAGAAGAACACGCTTTAAATAGACGCTGTGAATTTACAATACTGAAATAATATTTATTAAAAAAGCCGCTAATTAGCGGCTTTTTTTTATCGCAATTATTAGAAGTATAAATAATTAATCCAACAATGTAAACTTCATATCCATTCATTCAATTTTAGGTACGACTTTTGTTAACTTTATAAAACTAAAGTTTGCATCATGAAAAAAGCTATATTTTTAATTATTATCGTCTTATACTCGCTTATTACTTTCTCTCAAAATAAATCTAATAGTTACAATAAACTTTGGGAAGATGTTCAACAACTAGAAATAAACAATTTACCTAAATCAGCACTAAATATTGTTGAAACTATTTTTTATATAGCTAAAAAGGAAAATAACTCAACACAATTAATAAAATCCTTAATTTATAAATCAAAATTTGCTTTAACACTTGAAGAAGATGCTCAACTTTCAATAATTAATAATCTGAAAAATGAAATTACAAGTAATAAATTCCCAGTAAAAAACATATTAGAAAGCATTTTAGCAGATGTTTATTGGCAATACTTTAAACAAAACAGATGGAAATTTTACCATAGATCTTCAACAGATGAAAAAGTAGATACCACCGACTTTCGAACTTGGGACTTAAAAACTATTTTTATAGAAGTTCAAAAACATTACAACAACTCATTATCTAATGGTTTGGAATCTCAACTCACAAATTTAGAGGGGTTTGATGAAATCATCAATACTCATAATGACTCAAAAATTTACCGTCCTACTTTATATGACTTTTTAGCACATAGAGCCCTTGATTTTTTTAAAAATGAAGAGCAAAATATTATAAGACCTTCCTATAAATTTGAATTAGATAATGAACATCTTTTAGGAAACAATTTAGATTTCACATCACAAACAATAACCTCAAAAGACAGTATATCCAATCATTTACAAGCCTTAAAGATTTATAAAAATTTAACGTTATTCCATTTAAAAGATACTGAACCAACTGCTTTAATAAATTTAACACTTGAACGTTTAAATTTTGTTAAAACAAATACCGTTTTAAATACTAAGGAAGAATTATATCTTGGAACACTTCAAACATTAAAAAGAGAATTCAAAAATTACAAAGCATCAACAGAAATTGACTTTGAAATAGCCAAACTATTTAATGACCAAGGTAAATTATATCAGCCAAAAACAAACACAACAAACCAGTTTAAACAAAAAATAGCATTAGATATTTGCAATCTTGCAATTCATAATTTCCCTACCTCAATTGGCGCAAAAAATTGTGAACAATTAAAAAATGAAATTCTTTCTAAATATATATCCATACAAACTGAAAATTACGTTCCAATAACTACACATGCAAGATTATTAGTTACCTATAAAAATTTAGAAAAAGTATACTTTACAGGTTTTGAAATATCTAAAAACCAGCAAAATAAATTTAATCGCATATATAACGATTCATTAAAAACTGAATTTATAAATAATTTAAAGCCAACTTTAAAATGGGATGCTTCATTAAAAAGTGAAAACGATTTTCAACAACATGCAACCGAAGTACTATTACCAAAATTGAACCAAGGAAACTATTTAATTGTAGCAACCGTAACTGAAAACTTAAATTATGACAACAAAATATTTGCTCACACTTTTATTCAATCAACTAATTTAGTCTTAATTGAAAATAGGCTAACTAATTATTATTCCTACCAGGTGGTAAATAGAAATAGTGGTAAACCAATTGTAAATGCCAATGTTAATTTAAAAAATTACAATACCAGTAAGTACAACAAATCCTTAAATAAAAATTTTGTCACTAATAATTATGGAGAATTTACTTACAAGTCTAACCATGATTATAGAAATATAATTGCAACTATAAAAACAAACAATGACTATGCTACTTTTGGTGATTTTTATATGTATGAAAACCGCTATAGAGATAATCGAAACAAGGATGAAAAGCCACGAATAAAATCATTTATATTTACAGATAGAAGTATTTATAGACCAGGACAAACTGTATATTTTAAAGGTATTTCTTTAAAAACCTTAAATGAAAAAACTGAAGTTTACACCAATGAATTCATTGAAATCTCTTTAAAAAATCCAAATGGTGAGCTCGTTAAAAAATACGATTTAAAGCTAAATGAATTCGGATCTATTTCAGGTGAATTTATTTTACCAACTACCGGATTAACTGGTGAATATTCTATTATTTTAAATAGAAGCTCTGAACAAAGTATAGCTAATTATGATGCTATTAATTTCAATTACACAAACAAATCTATTTCTGTTGAAGAATACAAACGTCCAAAGTTTGAAACATCGTTTAAACCAATAACAGAAACCTACAAACTAAACGATAGTATTGTAATTAACGGTGAAGCTATAGCTTTTGCTGGCAGTAAAATAAGCAATGCAAAAGTAATATATCGTGTAAAAAGAACTGCTAATTTTCCAAATTGGTACAGCTGGAGAACGCCAAATTATTACCAATCTGAAGAACTTGAAATAAATAACGGTGAAACCACTACCAATAACGATGGTACTTATAAAATAACTTTTAAAGCCTTACCTGATTTAAAAGTTTCAAAAGAAAGTTTACCAACTTTTAACTACACCCTTTATGCAGATGTAACCGATATAAATGGAGAAACTAGAAGTACAGAAACTATTGTAAAAGTAGGTTATCACGCATTGGAAGCAACGGTTTCAATTCCTTCAAAAATTGATAAAAACAGCAAAGAAAATTTATTAATTATTACTACAAATAATTTAAATAATGAGTTTGTTCCAACCAAAGGAATCCTCAAAATTTATAAATTAAAAGCACCTAAAAACCCGTTAAGAAACCGACCTTGGGAAGCACCCGATTATGAAGGTTTTTCTAAAGAAGAATTTGAAACATTATTTCCACACGATCCATATTCAAGTGAAGAAAATGATATTCAAAATTGGGAATTAGGTAATTTGCTTTTTGAAAAAGAATTCAATACTGAATCTTCCAAAGAAATCAAACTAAGAAACATAAAAAAATGGTCATCAGGAAACTACAAGGTTATATTAGAATGTAAAGATAGGTTCAACCAAAGCGTAAAAGATGAACAACTCTTTGAACTATTTGGAGAAAAGGAAAAAGTAATTGCAGATAATAAACTGTTTGCAATTTCAACTGACAAAAACACATACAAACCTAATGAGTTCGTAAATCTTTCAGTTAGTTCGGCTTCAAAAGATATGACTGTAATGGTTTCAATTGAAAAAAAACACATAATTGAATCCACATATTATTTACATTTAAGCAATGAAACCAAAACTATAAAAATACCCGTAACTGAAAATGATTTAGGTGGTTTTGCCATTAAATATCACTTCGTTAATTATAATAGTTTTCAAAATGGTACAGAGTTAATTTCAGTGCCACATCCACAAAAGAGTTTACAAATTGAAACACTTACTTTTAGAGATAAATTACAACCTGGAAGCGAACAAACCTGGAGTTTTAAAATTACTGGTAAAAATGCAGAGAAAGAAACTTCAGAAGTTTTAGCATCTATGTACAATGCCTCTTTAGATGAGTTTAAAACCCATATTTGGCAATTCAATCCAATAAACTACCCTACTTATTATTCTTATTCAAATAGCAATGCAAATACCAGTTTTAAAACACTTCAGTTTGTTATAAAAAATCAAACTATTAGTTATTCAAATTTTTCAACCAAAAATTATGATGCTTTAAATTGGTTTGGTTTTAGCTTCAATAATAATCATTGGGTAAAACAACAATATTTAAATAGTATTAGACCTGTAATAGCTAAAAATTCGTACGATGCTACAAAACCAAATGGTTTTATTTATGGAACCGTTTATGCTTCTGATGGTTTACCATTACCTGGTGTTTCAATCCTAGTAAAAGGAACAACCAACGGTGTTATAAGTGATTTTGATGGAAACTACACTATAAAAGCAGCCAAAGGCGATAAAATAACATTTAGTTTTATTGGTATGAATACTGCTGAAATTAGTATTGATAAAAACAATATAATTTCTATATACCTTTCAGAAAATGGACAAAGTTTAGATGAAGTTGTAGTTGTTGGTTATGGTTCTACAAAAAGAAAATCTGTGACTAGTGCAGTTGTTGAAATTGAAGAAGATGTATCAGAAGCTTTAGAAGGAAAGGTTGCTGGTGTGGAAATTAGAGGATTGAGTTCAGTTGATGCAAAAGCACAACCATTATACATTGTAGATGGGGTTATTTATGTAGAAAACCCTAATTTAAATGAGAATGAAATCATTTCAATAAATGTGTTAAAAGATGCTGCTGCAACTTCTTTATATGGAGTAAAAGGCGCAAATGGTGTTATTATTATCGTTACAAAAAAAGGGGCTTCAAAAATTGAAAGTGAATTACTAAAAATACAAACGCGTAAAAACTTTAAAGAAACTGCATTTTTCTATCCGCATTTAACAACCGATAAAAATGGAGACATTAGTTTTAATTTTACCATTCCGGAAGCTTTAACACGATGGAAACTGCAATTACTAGCGCATACTAAAGATGCAACCTCTGCTTTAAAAACGTTAACAACAGTTACACAAAAAGAGTTGATGGTAATCCCAAATCCACCACGATTTTTACGTGAAGGCGATGAAATTATTTTTTCAAGTAAAATTTCTAATCTATCTAATAAAAAACTAAACGGATTTGCGCAATTAGTTTTAACTGATGCTATTTCTGGAAAAGAAATCAACCATTTAATTGAAAATAGTACTTCGACTCCGCTCAGTAACCAACAAAGTTTTATAGTTGATGAAAAAGGAAATACAAACTTGAGCTGGAAATTAAATATTCCTAACGGAATTCAGGCAATACAATACAAAATTGTGGCAAAAGCAGGAGATTTTAGTGATGGAGAACAAAATGCTTTGCCTATTTTATCTAATAGAATGTTGGTTACGGAAACATTACCAATGTGGGTTCGTAACAATCAAACTAAAACGTTTAGTTTGGACAAACTAAAGAATCAGACTTCGACTTCGCTCAGTCACCATAAATTAACGTTAGAAATTACGTCAAATCCTGCTTGGTATGCAGTTCAAAGTTTGCCATATTTAATGGAATATCCGTATGAATGTGCTGAGCAAACTTTTTCAAGATATTACGCTAACACGCTGGCTAGTCATATTTTAAAATCAAATCCACGTATTCAAGAGGTATTTAATCAATGGAAAACAAGCGATGCTTTCGTTTCTAACTTAGAAAAAAATGAGGAGTTAAAATCTATCATTATTCAGGAAACACCTTGGTTACGTGATGCACAAAGTGAAACAGAACAGAAAAAAAGAATTGCTTTATTATTCAACTTCAATAAATTGAAAAATGAACAAGAAACCGCTATTAAAAAATTAGAAGAAATGCAATTTGGCAATGGTGGCTTTCCTTGGTTTAAAGGAAGTAACTACCCAAACCGATATATTACACAACACATCGCAACTGGTTTTGGACATTTACAACAATTACAAGTTGATTTGAATTCTGATTCAGAAAAAATTCAAAAAATAATAAGAAAAGCTGTTCAGTTTTTAGATGATGATATTGAAGATGATTACAATAAATTACTTTTTGAAGCTAAAAAAATTAGGGAAAAAGCAAAAAATAAACAACAAGGTTTAAAAGATGAAACTACCTATTTAGCAAATAACCATTTAGGTCATATTCAACTGCAATATTTATATATGCGTAGTTTTTATAAAGATTTAAAAATTGATAAAAACCTACAAACTGCTATAAATTATTACACAAACCAATCGGCTACGTATTGGAAAGATTTCAACTTATATTCTAAAGGATTAATTGCTTTAATTCAACATAGAAATGGAAACAGCACTTTAACAGCCGCAATTTTAAAATCGTTAAAAGAAAATAGTATTGTAAGTGAAGAATTAGGAATGTATTGGAAAGAAAATAAAGCAAGTTGGTATTGGTACCAAGCACCTATTGAAACTCAGGCATTATTAATTGAAGTTTTTTCTGAAATAGAAAATGATACTGCAACTGTTGATGAATTAAAAGTTTGGTTGTTGAAAAATAAACAAACCAATAGTTGGAAAACTACCAAAGAAACTACAGAAGCTGTATATGCTTTATTGTTACAAGGAAGTGATTGGTTAGCAGTAAATGAATCAGTTGATGTAACTGTTGGAAACCAAAAAATTGAGCCTTCTAAATTGGAGAATGTAAAAATTGAAGCAGGAACAGGCTATTATAAAACTTCTTGGAATGGAACTGAAATTAAACCAGAAATGGGAACAGTTACTATTGCTAAAAAGGACAAAGGTATTGCCTGGGGAAGTTTATATTGGCAATATTTTGAAAATTTAGGCAACATTACCTCAGCAGAAACACCGTTAAAATTATCTAAAAAGTTGTTTTTGAAAACAAATTCTGATACTGGTAAAAAATTAAGCGAAATTAAAGAAACATCAGTTCTAAAAGTGGGTGATTTAATAACAGTTAGAATAGAATTAAAGGTTGACAGACCAATGGAATTTGTTCATATGAAAGATATGCGCGCCAGCGGATTGGAACCAATAAATGTTTTATCAAGCTATAAATACCAAGATAATTTAGGCTATTATGAAAGTACAAAAGATGCTGCAACAAATTTCTTTTTTGATTATCTACCAAAAGGTGTATATGTTTTTGAATATGATTTACGAGTGAATAATGCTGGTAATTTTAGTAACGGAATTACTACAATTCAAAGTATGTATGCTCCCGAATTTAGCAGTCACAGTGAAGGAGTTAGAATTAAAATAGCTAATTAATTATGCTGAATTCAAATTTTGATTTTCAAACTTTCAACTCAATAATGTACCTTTGCATAAAAATTATTTAAAATGAATTTAAATTTAATTCCGAAAATAAAACATACAGATTCTAATAATTTCTTTTTATTAGCTGGTCCTTGTGCAATAGAAGGTGAAGAAATGGCACTACGTATTGCTGAACATATTTTAAAAATAACCGATAAGTTAGAAATCCCTTTTGTTTTTAAAGGAAGTTTTAAAAAAGCAAACAGAAGTAGAATTGATAGTTTTACAGGAATTGGTGATGAAAAAGCATTAAAAATATTAAGAAAAGTTTCAGAAACTTTTAACGTTCCTACCGTTACAGATATCCATACCAAAGAAGATGCAGCAATGGCTGCTGAATATGTTGATGTATTGCAAATACCAGCCTTTTTGGTTCGTCAAACCGATTTAGTAGTAGCAGCTGCACAAACAGGTAAAGTTGTTAATTTGAAAAAAGGACAATTTATGAGTCCGGGTGCAATGAAACACGCTGTTCAAAAAGTGAAAGATTGTAACAACGAAAAAGTATGGATTACGGATCGTGGAACTATGTTTGGCTACCAAGATATGATTGTTGATTTCAGAGGAATACCTGAAATGCAGCAATTTGCACCAGTAGTTTTAGATGTAACACACTCTTTACAGCAACCAAATCAGGAAAGTGGTGTGACTGGTGGGAGACCAGATATGATTGAAACAATAGCAAGAGCAGGAATTGCTACTGGTGTTGATGGAATTTTTATTGAAACTCATTTTGACCCAGCAAATGCTAAAAGTGACGGCGCTAATATGTTAGATTTAAAATATTTAGAAAATTTAATGACTCGCTTGGTTGCTATTAGAAAAACAATTAATGGTTTTTCTAAATAGAGAATAAATTATAAAATAAAAAAGCTCTAGAATTTAATTCTGGAGCTTTTTTATTTTAATGATATTTAAATGCTATCCACATTTTGTGTGACCACAATTTTTACATTTTAAACAACCTTCTTCATAAATCAACCCTTCAGGATCACCACATTCAACACATTTTTTATCTGCAGCTTGAGTTCCATCAAGAACAAATTGTTTTAATGTACGAGCAATACCATTTTTCCAGGTATTAATGTTTTCATCATACATATTTAAATTATTAATTAAATCTACCACATACGGTATTGGCATACCATGACGTAATACTCCAGAAATCAGTTTAGCATAGTTCCAGTATTCTTTGTCAAAAGTACGAGATAGTCCTTCTAAAGTCACCTTATAACCTTGTTTATCTACAAATTGGAAGTCATAACGAGATTCGCCAGCATCATCTCTATTCTTAATTACCCAACCAGATTCTAACCAAGCAGGTAAAATAAATGCATCCTCAATTTTACCAGTAAATATTTCATATGGTCTGTTATTAATCAAACCAACTACAGCAACCCATTTATCATAATCATTTTGAAAACGAACTACTTTTGCTTCAATTTTCTTAGGTCGTTTTGGAAATATTGTTTCAGCAAAACATTCATCATTTTTCTTCTCCTTCTTGTCATCATTAGAAACTAAAATACCACTTCGAGAACCATCTCTATAGACTGTAATTCCTTTTAACCCTTGTTTCCAAGATTCGATATAAATATCACCAACTTTTTCAACTTCAACATCTGCGGCTAAGTTTATAGTTGAACTAATGGAATGTGTTGTATATTTTTGAACCAAAGCCTGCATTTCAATACGTTTGTACCAATCAATTTCAGGTGCAGTTGCGCCAGCATAAGGACTTTTAGTAATATCAGTTTCACCAGTCACTTCCATCCATTTTTTTAATTTTGGATGAAACACTTCAAACTCTTCAAAGGCATCTCCCATATCATCAACATAAGCAACTTTAGCATTTTCATCTTCTAAGTTTACTTTTCTTCTCCTTTTATATGATAATAAGAAAACTGGTTCAATTCCTGATGAAGTTTGAGCTAACATACTTAAACTTCCTGTTGGAGCAACAGTACTTATGGAAATATTTCTTCTACCATGTAGCATCATTCTCTTATATACTTCAGGAAACTCTTTTTCAACCATTTGGATAAACTCAGAGAAGTTTTCAATTTCAGGATTAAATACTTCAAATTTTCCACGAGTAATAGCCATGTCAATACTACTATCAAACTCACCTTTTAGCTTGGTTTTCATTATTTCATCAACAACAGCAATTGCTTCTGTAGTATCGAATTTTTTACCCAAGGCTGCCATTGCATCAGCTAAAGCGGTAAAACCTAAACCTGTTCTTCGTCCTTTTTTACCGGTTTTATATAATAATTTCCAAGTATCAATTTCAACTTGCTTGATATTATTTGGCTCTTTATCATGCATTATTTTATTAAAAATCTTATCAACTGCTTCTAATTCTAAATCCACTAAATCATCCATCAATCGTTGAGACTCATATACAACTTTATAAAATCTTTCGAAATCAAATGCTGCTTTTTCTGAAAAAGGATTTTCAACAAAACTGTATAAGTTAATTGCAATCAATCGACAACTATCTCCTCCTTGCATCGCTATTTCTGAACAAGGATTGGTAGAACTATTTTTAAAACCTGGATAAATTGAAGAAGTAGAATAATAATGTTGACGATCCCAAAATATTAAACCAGGTTCAGCAGTATTATGAGCGCAAGTGATAATGGTGTTCCAAAGATCTGTTGCTTTAATTACTTTTTTATATGTTGGAGTTTTACTGTCTATTGGCCAACGCAAAGTAAAATCATCATCATTTACAACTGCCATCATGAATTCATCTGATAAACGAATAGAAATGTTTGCACCAGTAATTTTTGTTAAATCTTGTTTAACAGTAATAAAATCCTCTATATCTGGATGAGCAACATCCATAGTTAACATTAATGCTCCTCTTCTACCATTTTGTGCAACTTCACGTGTAGTATTAGAAAATCGATCCATAAAAGACACAGCCCCAGTAGTAGTTCCTGCTGAGTTTGAAACCTGTGCTCCATTTGGTCTTAAATTTGATAAATCTACACCAACTCCACATCTTCTTTTAAACAATTGAGCCAATTGCTGATCGGTATAAAAAATACCTCCATAGGAATCAAAAACTGGAGGTACAACAACACAATTTGATAAGGATGAAATCACATTTGTATTTCCTAAAGAAGTCATAACACTTCCTTGAGGAATGACATATTTAAATTTATCGAACAAATTAAAAATAGCATCTTCAGATAAAAATTCACGTGTTTTCCCGTATTCAGAAAGTCCTTCTAGACTCTTTTCTTGCCCCTCATAATTCTTTTCAATACGCGCAAACTCTTTAGCCATTCTCTTATGCATATCACTAGGTGAAACTTCTAAAAACTCACCTTTGTTTGTTTTCATTGCATATTTATTAATCCAAGTAGTTGCTGCAAGCTCATCATTTGAGAAATACTCTAAAGCACTCTGTAACACATCATTATACGTGTATATTTTCGGAAACACCAATTCTTCTGTCATCTTTATTACTCTTTTTTTACCCTTATTTGGTTGTTGATATTGAGATAATAAAAATATCGAATAAATAAACCTAATTCATCTTTTTATAGAATTAGTTAATAACATTTCATTGTTGAAAAGTTGTTTTAATATTTCTTAAAATATTTTTTGTAGCTTTAAAAAAACAATTATCAAAATCTATAAAATTGAATTTAAAATACCATCAACTTTCTTTGATTGGAATTACAGGAATACTGTTTGGAAGTATTTCAATAGCATATATAGCTATCTTGCATTTATTAGTTAAAGATTATGTAACAAGTTCTTCTTTTACATCAGTAATTCCAATTTCATATCTCGAATATTTACAAATTGGAATGACTTTTTTATACATTTTAATTTCACTTTTAATTATAACTTATATTAATAAAAAAAGGAGATTAAAATTTAAAATATTGGATGGAAAGTTGACAAACAATAGAATGCTATTAAATATTACGTTGATAGCTTTAATGTCTTTTTGTTTCTATTTATTATTGTTTAAAGGGTTCATAAAGTATATCGCTGCTACATCACTACTTTTTTATGGAATAATTAATTTATTTTTAAATAACTTTTCTATTAAGTACAGATATATTTTAGGAACTCTATTTATATGCACAGGAATTATCACTTTACTATTTCCTCCATATAAAATATTCCTTTGGGGATTATCTTTTGGTGGTTTCCATATCTTGTTTGGCCTATTGAACTTTTTATTACCAAATAGCACTAAAGTTTAATAAAAGCTTTACACTTTTAGCCTACGAACTAAATCTTCCAATCCATTTAATTGAATTTCATATACTAAGTGAAGCATTTGTCCTAATTTACCGGGGGGAAAACCTTTATTACGATACCAAACTATATAATGTTCTGGCAATTCAATTAAATGCCTTCCTTTATATTTTCCGAAAGGCATTTTAGTATTCGCAAGTTTTTCTAATTCATTTTGTTGGTTACTTTCCATCTACATAATTTTGTAAATAGCTAAATCTATCAGTTAGTTTTCCATTTTCAGTCATTCTAGCTCTTTGCAAAACACCTTCATCATCATTATTAAAGAAAGCTGGAATAACATTCTTAGCAAAACTATCTCCAAAACCTTCTGAAGCATCTTTTGGTAGCTCACAAGGTAAATTATCAACCGCCATTACAGCAATGGCATTTTCATCCATAAAATCAGCTTCCTCCTCTGTCATAGCATTATATCCGTAAATTGGATCAGCAATTGTAGAAGATCGCAATGTAGAAGCAACAGGCCCATCAATATCGCAACTAATATCTGCAACTGCCCTTATGTTAAACTCTTTAGATTTTGCATCTTCTCTTGTAAAAATATAAGGCGCGTTATCACCATAAAAATGACAAGCAATATACATATCTGCCACTTTCGCAAAACGCATAAAATTACTGTCATATTCAGTTGGATTATTAAAGAAATCTTGTTCATTCTTTACCACTCCATCTTTCCTTTTATTATAATCTAACACATCAATTTGCACATATACGGGTTCTTCGAAGGTTTCAGTTAAAAATTCTTTTACTGTAACCTCTCGCATACGCATTCCTTTAAGCATTTCTTTAGCACCATTTCCTACTCTTCCCTTTCCTGTTAATACCACTTTAATGTTTGGTAACTTTAATTTTTGAAGTTCATGAATTAACATAAGTTGGTCATGAAGTAATTCTGCTTTTGGTAAATTGTATAAATTAAATTTCAATCCATAAGTTCTAAATCCATTATAAGCACCAACAATACCTGCATATCGTCCAAAAGCAACTAACCTTTGACCTTTTTTATTTACAATTACTTCGTGGTCATACATTTCAATACCTTTTGCCAAAATGGCTTGTAACAATTTTCTGTTATATTTTTGCTTTTTAATGGTATGAGAAAAGAAAAAATACTTTTTGTTGGGAATTAAAAAATCGATTGGAACTTCTTTTACACCTAATAGTACATCGCAATCTGAAACATCATCAAACACCTCAATTCCCTCATTTCTATAGTCTTCATCGGTAAAAAAGCGATTGTCAGAGCTTTCAACCTTAATAAATAACTGAGGATATTTTTTTAAAATTCTTTTACATTCTTTTGGAGACAATACCACTCTCCTATCTGGTGGGTTTTTACGCTCTTTAATAATTCCTATTTTCATGATATTATTTTGGTATAAATTTTGCTACTAAGATATTATGAATTAAAGGAACTAACAAATAATCTATATCACATATTTTTCATAGATTTGCTGTCTTTAAAAAGAATTTGTTCTTTGACTTATTGGGGACGACTGGTTTTGACTGCAAGGTCAATTAACGTATAAGCATGTCGAGTAATGAAATAGAACTCGTAAATCTCAATTTCAACATTTTAAACGGCGAAGATAACTACGCTTTAGCTGCTTAATCCGAATTACAGTAGGATGAGCCTCGGCACACCAGGTGTGCAAGCTAAATGCCCCCTAATAGCCTTGGTTAGCGGCGATTAATTTTAGGGCATCGTAAAAGTTAACATAGAGATATCATTGTTTCGTTGGTATTTTGAAACTTAAGAAACTAAGTTTAAAGTGGGCTGTTTTCGGTCAGCTTTAAATCGAAAATCAAACGAAAAATAAACATGTAGAAAGTATCTTGGTTGCTTGTTTGGACCCGGGTTCGATTCCCGGCGTCTCCACTAAAAGCTCTGTAATTATTTAATTATCAGGGCTTTATTTTTTTAGTTACCAGTTTCGTTGCTTTTATTGTATTTAAAAATAATTTAAAGGTATTATGCTTCCTTCCTTTTATTAGGTAATCGAATTGTAATATTCGTTCCTTTATCTAATTCACTTTCTATTGTAATCTCTCCAAAATGCATATCAACAATATCTTTTACAATTGACATCCCCAACCCGAAACCATTAATTGATAAATCGTTTTCAGATTTCCAAAAGGGAATGAACAGATCTTCAATTCCGTCTTTATTAATACCAATACCAAAATCGATGAACGAAATATAAGTATCAGATTCGTTGTTCTTTATTTTACAAATCACTTTATCAGACTTTGGTGAAAACTTTATGGCATTAGTTAAAAGGTTTATAAATAATCTTTTCCCAAACCTTTGATCTATAAATAAATTATGATCAGTATTCTCAATTTCTAAAATTATTCTATGAGAGTTATTAAAAATAACTTCTAACTCAACAATTATTGGTTCAATAAATTCTTTAATATTTATCAACTTTGGGGAACATTTCAAACCTTTATCTTCCATTTTCCCCGCCAATATTAATTCATTCAAAATATTAGTTAATAATTCCGTTTGTTTGTCAATTTTTAATAACTTCTCCTTTTTGATATCATCATCCATCTTATCCCAATATTTAAATAAAAACCCTACTGAACTTTTTATTACAGTTAGAGGAGTTCTTAATACATGAGAGGAATTTGTTAGCAAATTCGACTTCATTTTCAATGCTCTTTCAGCAACTTGAAGTGATTTTTCCAATTTTTCTGAATTAACAGCGAGTTGTTCGTTTTTAATTAACAGTCTGTCCCTATTTTCAGCTAACTCAACATTTAATTTATCAGTATTATTAATATACTTCTGAAGAATCTTATCATAATGTTGAACAAATAGCAAAATAAACAAAGCAAAAACAGCAAGAATAACACCGTCTAAAATCCAAGATTTTAAACTCACAACGTATTCGCTTGTATCCACTTTATTCAATAAAATTTCATTGATATGTAAATAACCAAAAGCTACATAAACGACCAACATAAAACCTAAAATGAATAAGCCATGTTTATGCTTAACTATAAATGCAAGAAACAAAGGGATTACTAATAAGTAAACTTTATGAGAAGTTAAATATCCAACGCTATAAATACCAACAATAAAAAAACAAAATAAAACAATACAAATCCATATAATTTTAATTTCTAATTTTATTCTTTTTTTAAAAAATGCAATTAATAAAGTAAAGAATAGAATTGATAATTGGAACCACATTAAAATAGTAGTTGTGCTAAATTTGGCTTCTCTAGTGATTATAAAAACAATTCCGAATATGGAAATGAAACTGAGAAGAAGATACATTTTATTAACCGTATCATTTAAAGCATATTTCTTTTGGGTATGCATGTTTTTTAAATTTAAAAAAAACGAAAAATCAAATTTTCAGCAAGATAAGTATGACATATGTCATAAAAAAGAAAAGTTTAATTAATTTCTGAAAAAATTAACATAAAAAATATTTTCAATTTAAATTAGTTTGTATATTTGTCTCGGTAAGTTTCATAGCTTACCAATCTTTTTCATAGCAATTTTCCTCACTCATACTTTGGGTGAGGTTTCTTTTTTATAGGCTTTCCTAAAATTTTTACACTATATTTGCAGGCTTTAAAAAATAAAAAAAACTTAAAAATGATTTTAGGAATTTCAATTACAGAATGGGTAGGTTATGCAGCATCATTAGTGCTTATCATTTCCTTTATGATGAAAAATTTAACAACTTTAAGACTAATAAACTCTGTAGGTGCAATTCTATTTATAGTATATGGTGTTATGTTATCTATATCATGGCCAATAGTTATAACAAATGTTTTTATTTTAATGGCGAACATATACTACATTGCTTTTCAAAGAAAAAGAATTTAAATTACCTCTTTTCATATAAAAATTTCTCTCATCTTTTTCTATAAAATATAGATTTAAGCCTATTTTATTTAAGTTTAATCCATTATTTTACTCTAGAAAGTGACTTAAATCATAGAACCCTCAATTCAGTTAAATGTGTTTATTTAGGAAGTTTTTTGCTGAATAACTTCAAACAATTCTCCTCCTTCACATTTTAATGTTTTATGAGGGAATTTTAAAATTAGCGCATAATCATGCGTAGCCATTAATATTGTTTTACCCGTTGCATGAATTTCATTTAAAACATTCATCACTCCTACTGAAGTTGCAGGATCTAAATTCCCTGAAGGTTCATCGGCTAAAATTAAATCTGGGTCATTTAACAAAGCTCGTGCAATTGCAATTCTTTGTTGCTCACCACCCGATAATTGAAAAGGCATTTTAAAACTTTTGGTTTCCATTCCAACCTTGGATAAAACCTCGTTTATTTTTGTTTTCATTTTTAATTCTTCTCTCCAACCGGTAGCTTTCAAAACAAATCGCAGGTTTTCAAAAACACTTCGGTCGTTTAGTAGTTTAAAATCCTGAAAAACAATTCCTAATTTCCGTCTTAAAAATGGAATTTCCTTTTCCTTTAAAGTATCTAATTTAAAACCTACAATATTTCCAGTTCCTTTCTCTAATGGCAAATCTCCATATAAAGTTTTCATTAAACTACTTTTCCCACTACCAGTTTTTCCAATTAAATAAACAAACTCACCTTGTTCAATATGTAAATTTACATTGGACAATACTAAATTTTCTCTTTGAAAAATTTGAGCATTTTGTAATGAAAGAATAGTTTCTGGCATAAGAATTGTATTTTACAACAAAACTAAATATTTAATTGATAAGTTTCAATAATTAGCCAATTTATAATTAGCTCCCTTGAAGTTGAACCTGTTTTTGTTAATAAAGTTCTTTAATAAAAATATTGCATCCTAAGGCAATTTCAAAAAAATATTACGTTATTAGATTATAGTTTAATACTTACAATTTTAATTAAAATGAATTATAAAAAAGTTGTTCTTTCGTTCGTAGTGCTTTTAATAACTATTTCAATTTCAGCACAAAAAACAATAATTTACACCAATCCGCTAACGGACTATAATCATGCTGTTGAATTATATAATAACAAAGCATACGTAGCTGCTCAGCAAAAATTCAATGAAATTAAAACAAGTTTCGATAATTCTTCTGAATTAAAGGCTAACTGCGAGTTTTATGCTGCCAATTGTGCTATTCGATTAGAACAACCAAATTCTGATGAATTAATGCAAAATTTCGTTAAAAAATATCCCACTAGCACAAAACGAAATGGCGCTTTTTTAGATGTTGCTAACTATTATTTTAAAATTGGAAAATATTCTTATGCTGCAAAATGGTATTCAAAAGTAAATACCACCAACTTATCTATAAAACAGGAAGAAGCTTTTAATTTTAAATATGCGTATTCTCTTTTTGCAAACAAAAGCTATTCAAAAGCAAAAGAATACTTTTTAAATCTTTTAGACTCGCAAGAATACGGTGCTCAAGCTAAATATTATTATGGGTATATCGCATACAACCAAGATGATTATAAAACAGCCGATAAATATTTAGGTGAAGTTGTTGAAGATACTTCGTTTAAAAAAGATGTATCCTATTATTTAGCTGATATGAATTTTAAGCTAGGAAATTTTGACAAATCTTTGGAATATGGGTTGCCTTTACTTGAAAACGCAATACGATTAGAACATTCTGAAATCTCAAAAATAGTTGGAGAAAGCTATTTCAACCTTCAAAAATATAGTGACGCCATTCCACATTTAATCAACTATAAAGGAAAACGTGGTAAATGGAATAATACCGATTTTTATTTATTAGGATATTCTTATTACAAACAAAACGATTTTGAAAACGCTATTAATAATTTCAATAAAATTATAGATGGAAATAATTCTGTAGCTCAAAATGCCTATTATCATTTAGCCGAATGCTATTTGAAATTAGACAAAAAACAAGAAGCTTTAAATGCATTTAGCAATGCTGCACAAATGAAATTTGAACCAGAAATTCAAAAAGATGCCTGGTTAAATTATGCAAAACTTAGTTATGAAATTGGAAATCCATATAAAAGTGTTCCAGATGTATTGCAAGAATACATTGAATTGTACCCAAATTCAACAGCAAAAAACGAAATAAACAATTTAATTATTAGTGCCTATATCACTTCAAAAGATTACAAAGGAGCATTATCATATTTAAAAAATAAAAAAAGCTCGAAAGAACAAGGGATATTTCAAAAAGTGGCATTCTACAGAGGTGTAGAACTATTTACAGAAGAAAATTACGATGCCGCTAAAGAAAATTTTGAAAGTTCACTTTCAGTAGCTATTGATAAAGAAACCTATGCAAAAGCAACTTACTGGAAAGGAGAAACTAATTACAGACTAAATAATTTTATAGAAGCAATTAACGATTTTAAAAGTTTTCTTTCTAAAAGTGATGCTTTAAACACTCAGGAATATGAAGAAGTTCATTATAATTTGGGTTATGCTTATTTTAAACAAAAAGAATTCGAAAACTCCATTGAAGAATTTAAAAAATACCTTGCTAGAAACACTTCAGACGACATTAAACGAAACGATAGTTATTTAAGAATTGGTGATAGTTATTTTATTAATAGAAATTATACAAATACAATTACATATTACAACAAAGCAATTGAAATGAATGCAGCTGATACTGATTATGCACAATTTCATAAGGCAATTAGTTATGGGCTAACAGGTAATGAAAACGCCAAAATAAAAGAACTCAATTCATTTTTAAATACACATACCAGATCTGCTTATAGAGACGATGCTTTTTATGTTTTAGGAAATTCTTATATAAATAAAAATGAAAACAACCTTGCAATAGATAATTTCAATCAATTAATTTCTAATTATAAAAGAAGTCCGCTTGTTTCAAAAGCAATGCTTAAAAAAGGATTGATTTATTATAATACTGATAGAAATGAACAGGCGTTAACTACATATAAAACTGTTGTAAATCAATTCCCAAATACTGCTGAGGCGAAACAAGCTGTAAAAAATTCTCGTCAAATTTATGTTGATTTAGGTAGAGTTGATGAATATGCAGCCTGGGTAAAAGGTATTGATTTTGTAAATGTTTCGAATGCAGAATTAGACAATGACACCTATGAGTCTGCCGAAAAGCAATATTTACAAAACGACCATAAAAAATCTATTACAAATTTTAAACAATACCTTCAAAATTTTCCAAATGGGTTACATAAAATTCAGGCTAATTTTTATTTAGCTCAATCTTTATTTTCAAATAATGAACATTCAGGTGCAATACCATATTATAAGTATGTAATTACTCTGGAACAAAATGAATTCACAGAAACGTCCCTTTCAAGATTATCAGTGCTATATTTAGAAAATAACGACTGGAAAAATGCAATTCCAATTTTAGAAAGATTAGAAAAAGAAGCAAATTCATCACAAAATAGGGTTTTTGCAGAATCTAATTTAATGAAAGGATATTATGCAAGTGAAAATTATGTAAAAGCTGTTAACTATGCTGAATTGGTTTTAGCTGGTGTTAAAGTTGAAGATAGAGTAAAATCTGACGCACACATAATTATTGCACGTTCTGCCATAAAAACAAACAACGAAATTAAAGCTAGAAATGCCTATAAGGAAGTTGAAGAAATTGCCGTTGGAGAATTGAAAGCTGAAGCCTTATATTACAGTGCTTATTATGAAAACAGAGATGGAAGTTATAGAGTTTCTAATCAAATTGTTCAAAAAATAGCTTCAGAATATGCTGCTTATAAATATTGGGCAGCAAAAGGATTACTAATTATGGCCGATAATTTCAACAATTTAAATGATGCATACCAAGCCACTTATATTTTAGAAAGTGTACAAAAAAACTTTGCTGAATATAAAGATGTTGTTGAAGAAGCTAAAATAGCTCTTAACAAAATTAAAACGGAACAAGCAAAAACAAATGAATCGGTTAAAAATTAAAAATAACCTGAGAATCATCAAACAAAATACAGTTCAACACGTAAAAAAACATCCAATGCGAAAGCTATTCATAACTTCTTTAATCATTTTAATAACCGGTTTTTCTTTTGGTCAAACAACTAAAAAAGACACATTAAAAACTGAAGAAATTGTTGTTGAAAAACCATATACTCCAACCATTTCAGATGCTTTTAAAATAAAATCGAACCCAACAATTGAAAACACAAGCAGCATTCCAAAAGAAAAAGTTAGTTACAGTATATTTTCTATTCCTGTAGCTTCAACTTTTACACCTTCAAAAGGAAAAGCAAAAGGTGTAGTTAGAGAACCAAAAGATCGCTTATTTCAAAATTATATTTCAGCTGGTTTCGGTAATTTTACAAGTCCATTATTTGAAGCATATATTCATTCTGGAGATACAAGATATAATGATTTTGGAGTTTCAATAAACCATCACTCTTCTGAAGGCGGAATAAAAGACGTACAACTAAATGATTCTTTTTCAGATTCTAGAATTGATGTTTTTTACAAGCAATTTGATCGATATTATAACTGGCAGGTTAATGGAGGTGTACAACACAAGTTATACAACTATTATGGATTGCCAACAACCACTATTTTCGATGATGGCTTATTTAGTTCTTTAGATGAAAAACAACTTTATAATAAAATATATTTAGGCGGAAAAATTGATGTAGAAGATTCTTTTTTTAAAGGTGCTTCTGCTGAATTTGTCAATTTTTCAGATAACTACAAGAGCAATGAATTTAGATTTTTAGTAAAACCTAAATTAGAACTTCCAATTTCAACAGAACTTATTAATGCTGAATTTTTAGTTGACTTAATTTCAGGGAAATTCCAACAGACTTATGAAACTACAGATGATATAAAATATAGTTTTTTAAACTTTGGAGTTAATCCTAACTTTGAGGTTTTACGTGATAATTTAACAATAAACCTTGGTGCTAAACTTTATTATTCTAACGATCTCGAACATAAAACCAATAAATTTTATGCCTATCCAAATGTGAACGCTTCCTTTAAAGTTGTAGATGATATTTTTATTTTAGTAGCTGGAGTAACTGGTGATTTAATTCAAAATACCTATGCAAACTTCTCAAAAGAAAACCCATTTGTTTCTCCTACACTTAATATGCTTCAAACAGATAAGCAATACAATGCTTTTGTAGGTGCAAAAGGTAAATTAGCCTCTAATATTGGTTACAATTTTAATGTAAGTCATAGCAATGAAGACAACAAACCTTTATTTGTACAAAATCAAATTAAAACTGACGGATCCATCCTTTTAGAAAATGCATATGAAGCTGGTAATTCATTTGGCGTAATGTATGATGCCGTTAAAACCCTTAAAGTTTTTGGAGAAATAACCATCGAAGCTTCTGACGATTTTAATTTTAGCAGCTCTATAAATTTCTCAAATTACACAACTACGACTCAACTGGAAGCGTGGAATTTACCTTCAATTAAAGCATCCATTTCAGGAGATTATAAAAAAGGAAAATGGTACGGCGGAGCAAAACTATTTTTTAACGGTGAAACCAAAGATTATGTAATTCCATACGGAATGACTTTTGAAAATGGCTCAATTGTTAAAAACGACTCCTACCTAGATCTAAACTTAAATGGTGGATATCTTTTTTCTGATAGATTAACTGCATTTGCTAAAATAAACAATGCTTTCAGTCAAAAATACCATACAGTTGTAAACTATCAAGTACAAACAGTACAAATTTTAGGAGGAATTACTTATAAATTTGATTTGTAATATTAGAACTCTTGTTTTAAACTTTTTTATGTAGATTTATAAACCTTTAAAACTACATAAAATGAAAAATACCATTTTAGCAATAGGTATACTTATTGCTTTAACTTCATGTAATCAAAATTTACCTGTAAAAAATTTAGAAACTTCAGTTAATAAAATTGACTCTACAACTATTAAACAATTATTTACAAGTTCTTTAACAAATGGACAATCCTATCAATGGTTGAATGTGTTATCAAATGAAATTGGTGGTCGACTTTCGGGTTCACCTGAAGCACAACAGGCCGTAGAATGGGGAGAAAAATTAATGAAAGAACAAGGTTTTGATAAAGTTTGGTTACAACCGGTAATGGTACCTCATTGGGTAAGAGGAGAAAAAGAAGAAGCCTATTTTATGGTTAACAATACTAAGTTTAATGTACCAATTTGTGCATTAGGTGGCTCTACTGCTACTCCAAATGAAGGAATCACTGGAGAAGTTGTTGAAGTTAAAAGTTTAGAGGAAGCCGAAGCATTAGGTGAAAAGTTAAGAGGTAAAATTGTATTTTTCAATCGCCCTTTTGATGATGCTTTTATTGAAACTTTTTACGCATATGGCGGATGTGTTGATCAAAGAGGTGGTGGAGCTAGAGTTACTGGTAAATTTGGAGTATTAGGAGCAATTGTACGTTCTATGACCCATAGCATTGATGATTATCCACATACTGGAGCTATGAATTATGGTGATATTCCAGAAAACGAAAAAGTACCAACGGCGGCGATTAGCACAAAGGCAGCTAATTTATTAAGTAAAAACCTAAAGGAAAATCCTTCCCTGAAATTTTATTTCAAACAAAGTTGTAAAACACTTCCAGACGCAGCTTCTTTTAATGTAATTGGAGAACTTACAGGTTCTGAATTTCCAGAAAAATATATTACTGTTGGCGGGCATTTAGATTCTTGGGATTTAGGAGATGGGGCACATGACGATGGTGCCGGAATTGTACAATCTATTGAAGTATTAAGATTGTTAAAATTGAACAACATAAAACCTAAACATACAATTAGAGCTGTACTATTTATGAACGAAGAAAATGGCTTGAGAGGTGGTAAAAAATATGCTGAAGAAGCTAAAAAAAATAATGAGATTCATATAGCAGCTCTAGAGTCTGATTCAGGTGGATTTACTCCAAGAGGTTTTTCATTTGATTCGGAACTAAATTATGAGTTGTTTTCAAGCTGGAAAGCATTGCTTGCACCATATGGTTTACATGATATGGATAAAGGACATGGCGGAGCTGATATTGGTCCATTAAAATCAGACTCAATTGCACTTTTTGGATTTAGACCAGATTCTCAACGCTATTTTGATTATCATCACGCAGCAACAGATACTTTTGACAAAGTAAATAAACGAGAACTTGAATTAGGTGCAGCTTCTATGGCGTCGCTAGTTTACTTACTTGATAATTACTTAAAATAAAATTTAATATGAAAAATCTATTTTTAGCCTTATTTGCAATTACAACAATATTTTCTTGTACTAAAAAAGAAAAAGTAGACACGATTGTAATTAACGCAAACATTTATACTGTAAATAACAATTTCGATAAAGCAGAAGCTTTTGCTATTAAAGATGGAAAAATTATAGCTGTTGGAACTTCAAATGAAATTGAATCATTATATTATTCCACATTCATTAATGATGCTAAAGGCAAAACAATAGTTCCTGGATTTATAGATGCACATTGCCATTTTTACGGTTTGGGTTTACAACAGCAAAAAGTAGATTTACAAGGAACCACAAGCTTTCATGAAGTTATTGAACGAATTATAGCATTTCAAAAAGAAAAAAATGTTTCATTCATTACTGGTCGAGGCTGGGATCAAAATGATTGGGAAATTAAAGAATTCCCAACAAAAGAAAGATTAGACGAACTTTTTCCTGATACTCCTATTGCAGTTACCAGAATCGATGGTCACGCGTTACTTGTTAATCAAGCAGCAATTGATTTAGCTGGAGTAACCATTAACACTCCTTTTTCGGGTGGTGAGATTATTAAAAAAGACGGAGAATTAACAGGCGTTTTTATTGATGCTCCAATGGAATTAATTGAAGCTATTATACCAAAACCATCTAAGAACACACAAATTAAAGCTTTAAAGGATGCCGAAAAAATATGTATTGATTTAGGTTTAACAACAGTTGACGATGCAGGTCTTTCCAAAGATGTAATAGAATTGATTGATAGCCTTCAACAAGCTGGTGAACTAAAAATAAGAATGTATGCAATGGTTTCTGCCAATAATGAAAATATTGATTACTATACGAAAAAAGGAATCATAAAAACCGACCGTTTAAATGTTCGTTCTTTTAAAGTATATGCCGATGGTGCTTTAGGGTCGAGAGGAGCAGCATTAAAAGAACCGTACAGCGATAAACACAATCATTTTGGAGCTCTAGTTACTCCATTAAATGATCTAAAAAATTACGCCGAAAAGATTGCTGCATCAGACTATCAAATGAACACCCATGCTATTGGTGATTCTGCAAATTATATTATGCTTAAAACATATAAAGAGGTGTTGAAAAACAGCAAAAACAGCCGTTGGAGAATTGAACATGCACAAGTAGTTGACAAACAAGATTTTAGCAATTTTGATAATATTTTACCTTCTGTGCAACCAACCCACGCAACTTCAGATATGTATTGGGCTGAAGATAGACTTGGTTCAGAAAGAATAAAAGGAGCCTATGCTTATAAAGAATTACTGAGCACTTATGGTAAAATAGCTTTGGGAACTGATTTCCCGATAGAAAAAGTAAGTCCTCTATTAACCTTTTATGCATCTGTAGCTCGTAAAGATTTAAATAATTATCCTGAAAATGGATTCCAAATAGAAAATGCTTTATCTAAAGAAGAAACTTTAAAAGGAATGACCATTTGGGCTGCTTTTTCAAATTTTGAAGAGGATGAAAAAGGAAGTATTGAAGTTGGAAAAATGGCCGATTTTATAATCTTAGATAAAAACATTATGGAAGTTGAACTTTCTTCTATTCCAAACATTAAAATAGAAGAAACTTACATTGCTGGTGAAAAAGTAAAATAATTATTTAACTGGATTTATATTTTTTTGATGAATGAACGAGCTTTTTAGATAAGTTGTGCAACCATTTTAACTGTTCCGATACCAATAAGGCCTCTTTTAACTGAGCACCAGTTTTTTCTGAAAGCTCATGTCCTTGTGCAATTTCATCATCTCTTTTATCTGACAATTTTTCAAAAGCTTTATCATATACATTTTCAGCTTCTTCAATTGTCATTTTAGAATTGATTTGCTTCTTCTCTTTTTCCTCAAAAATACTTATTGCCAATTCGAGATTTGAACAAATATTTTCTACATAAACATCAAATTCCACTGGAACTTTGGATGTTTTATTATTTCGTATAAACGTTCCTAAAGATGTTAATGATGATAAAAAAGTATTGTTAAAAACAATAATTTCATAAATGGTTGAAAGCTCTATTTGTTTGGATTTTGGATCTTGATTCAATCGCTGAAATGCAGAATTTAATTCTCCTATTTCTAAAAAAGCTTCTTTTCTCGATAATTTATAAGTTGTTGAAACCTCACCTTTTTCGTGATAAAATAAGGCAATTTGCTTCAAAAATTTTTGATTTGATTTAATTGCTTTACTGAAATTTTCATGAATATTTTGAAATTGCCAAGATGGCCATAAAAAGTAATTCGAAACAAAAGCCAATGAAGCTCCAATAAATGTATCTATAATTCTAAATTGTATGACTGCTAAAATATTAGGTTCAAATAAAGCAAATACAAAAATTACATATAATGTGATAAATACGGCAGCATTTCTATAATTAAGTTGAAGAAATGAAAATGCTAATGGTAATGAAACTACCGCAATTACACCATAAACAATCGCATTTTGAGTAATAAAAATGATGCCCGTTGCTATTGCAGCACCAATTAATGTACCAATAACACGATGAATGGATCTTGACTTTGTTAGCCCAAAACTAGGTCGCATTATAACAACAATAGATATTAAAATCCAATAAGGATTTTGCATAGAAAAAGAAATACCAATTAAATAACCAATCATTACTATTATTGCCAATCTTAAAGAATGTTTAAATATTGGTGAATTAAAACTGAAATTTTCTATTAATTTTTTATAATCATAATCTTGAGGTGTAATAAATCGGCCCGCTTCCTTTTTGCTTAAAATAGTATTGTTATTTGTGTAATTATTTAATACTCGCTCAATAGCAATTAAATTTTGAGTTTGTTTCTCTTGATAGTTTTTAAGATTCAATAACATTAAAGTTCCAACTCTAGATTTTGGTAAACCAACTAAAATCTTGTAATAATCAATGTTACGATCTATATTTTTTAGAATTTCAGGAATCTTATCATTTTCGGTTAGTTTTTCTTCTTTCCTAATTACTTTCGATATATGTTCTAACTGATTCGCAATTTCAAAAATGAGTATTTTAAATTCTTCTACTTTTTCTTTATGCTTTTTAAATACTTTATCAAACTTATCATAGTCTACCGGATTCGCAATTGCAAGTTCAAACATATCAAGTAATTCAGAAAAAATTAATTGTTGTCTTCTCGTTCTATTTGAAAAACCGGATTTGCTTCTTGTTGTTAAGATTATTCCTCTAAGAGTTTCATGATGTTCATTTATTTCAAACTGAAGCTGAAATAATTTTTGATGTAATTCAACTCTACTTTCAGAACATACTAACAATTCTCCTCTAACTTTTAAAAATACTGCAGTTTTTTCAATTGTTTTTATAAATAATTGATCGGTTTGAATTTCAGGAAATATCAGTGATTTTAAGTAGGTTAGTGATAAATACCATAAACCTCCAGCTGCAATTAAAAACGAATGTTCTATTAAATTAACTTCAGAATAATCATTGGTAAAACTTAAAACAATAGCTAATAAGCCTACAAAGGATATTAAAGATGCTCTAAAACCATAAATTGATATATAAGATACTAGGAAAACAAAAATACCTAACAAAGGAACCAAGAGCCATAGTATGGTTGCAATAGCCCCAAAAAGCAATGTTAAACCAAAGGATAAAAAAGAAGCTATTAATATTCCAAAAAACACATGTTTATTACTTCCAGGCACGTCGGTTGGCGAACAAAACAACACACCAAGAGCAATGCTAACACCAATATTAATATCATTTAAAAAATAAACACTTATAAAAACAGGTATTAACATGGCAATTGACATTACAATTCCCTTCAGAAAATCCAAGCTTTTAAAAAATCTATTTAATGACTCTAGCATATCTCACTATTAGCTGGCAAATTTACATAGTATTTTTCACTTCACTAAGTGTTGATTTTTTTATTAGTAGATTTATCAGCAAAATATAGTTACAACTTATTCTCAAATGATAATTCATAAACACCCATACAAACCATACATTCCTAAAAATGCAACAAAACTAATAGTGGGCACTTTACCTCCTCCACGATTTTCAATTGGTACTTTAAAAAAAGGAGATGTTAATTTTTGCTATGGAAGTATTGATGGACAATTATGGAAAATTATAGAAGAAATATTTAACTTGAACCTCTATTTTGAAACGACAGATGTTGCAATTCAACAGAGAAAAGACTTTTTAAATACTCATAAAATAGGAATTTGTGACATAGTTGAATCTTGTGAGCGAAAAAAAATTGACGCGTCTGATTTAGGAATGGAAAACATAGAACTTCGTGATATGATTTCTTATTTAAAAAAACATCCAACCGTTAAAACACTTTTATTAACTGGTGGAAATAGTAAAAACGGTCCAGAGTATCATTTAAGAAGGCAATTAAAAGAACTTAAAATAACTCTTACCTCCATTTCTGAAGACACACCAAAAGTGCATACTTTTATGATAGATTCGAACAGAGTTATTGAAACCGTTTCATTAACGGCACCTTCAGGAGCAGCTAATAGAGCTGTTGGAAGCAATCCGCACTATAAATTTCTAAAAAAGCAAAACCCTAATTTCAACACATTTGACTTTAGGGTTTTACAATATAAAAAGTTTTTCTAATTACTTATGTGAGCCATCACAAAAAGGACCATTTTTAGTTGCCTTACAATTACATAAATTTTTAGTTTCAGATTTTTCAGCAATAAAAACTGTTGGACTCATTCCACTTCCTTTATGCGCTCCATTACAAAATGGCTGATTCTCAGATAAACCACAAGTACACCAAGCATATTTTTTTCCTTCTTCTAATGCAACTGCAGAAGGACTATCTCCTGCTCTTTTTGGTAATTCCATTTTTAAATATTTTTTAGTTTATACATTAAAGATATCATTCTAATCCAACACATACAAACTTATTCATCAAGATAACTTCAATTCATTAGGCATTATTTTGTCCCCTTAATATTAGGTTACAAAATATGTAGCTTTTACCTTATATTCGCAAACTAATAAAAACAGTAAAACAATAATTATGAAACCATATATTTTCTTCTTTCTTTCAATTATTTTAATTTCTTGTAACAAAACCGATAATACTACCTTACCTAAAGCTCAAACCGAAGAAGATATTATACAATACATTGCGGATCATAATTTAACTGCACAAAGAAGTAATTCAGGTTTATATTATGTAATTAACAAACAAGGTGAAGGTGCAAAACCAACCTCTAATTCTAATGTTACAGTTAATTATAAAGGGTGTTTTTTAGATGGATCTGTTTTTGATCAAAGCACTCAAGGAGGAATTTCATTTAATTTACAACAAGTAATTAAAGGGTGGACTGAAGGAATTACTTATTTTAATGAAGGTGGTGAAGGAATTTTATTAATCCCCTCACAATTAGGTTATGGAAGTCAAAACCGCTCTGGAATTCCTGGTGGTTCTGTTCTTATTTTTGATATTCAATTATTAAAGGTTAATTAAGCTTTTTCTAAAAAAAAGGTAACTAAATTAAGAACGAATTCCTTTTGCAAATTCATCAATTGCTGTTACACCTTTTTCATTTAAGTGTTTTATAAAGGCTGAACCAATAATTGCTCCTTTTGCATAATGAGTTGCTTGATTAAATGTTTCTGAATTAGAAATTCCAAATCCTATTATTTGAGGCGATTTAAGATTCATTGATCCAATACGCTCAAAATAATCTTTTTGAGTATTTCCAAATGAATTTTGTGAGCCAGTTACACTTGCTGAACTTACCATATAAATAAATCCATTTGAAATTTCATCAATAAATTTAATTCTTTCATCTGAAGTTTGAGGTGTTATCAAAAACACGTTTATCAATCCATATTTTTCAAATATAGCTTTATAATTCTCTGTAAATTCCTTCACTGGCAAATCTGGTATTATAAGACCATCAATACCAATTTCAGCACATTTTTTACAGAAAGCTTCAACTCCATATTGCATCATAGGATTAAAATAACCCATTATAATTAATGGAATTGACACTGTTTTTCTAATATCTTTTAACTGATTAAATAAAACTTCACTGGTCATCCCATTTTCTAAAGCTTGTGTTGAACTCGCCTGAATTGTTGGTCCATCAGCCAAAGGATCACTAAATGGCAATCCAATTTCAATCATATCAACACCACTTTCCTCCAACTTTTCAATAATTGAAACCGTATCGTTCAATTGAGGAAAACCAGCTGTAAAATATATAGATAACAGCTTTTTATTTTCTTGTAATTTTTTATTTATTCTGTTCATAATCTACAACTTAAAATATTTAATATAGGTGTCTAAATCCTTATCTCCTCTTCCTGATAAATTCAAAACAACAACATCATTTTCTTTAAACTTTTTAGCTTTGAAAACAGCCAACGCATGTGAACTTTCGATTGCCGGAATAATTCCTTCCAGCTTGCATAATTCCAGCCCGGCTTGCATTGCTTCATCATCTGTAACTGAAATAAATTCAGCCCGCTTAGATTCACATAAATGAGCGTGTAAAGGTCCAACTCCCGGATAATCCAATCCTGCTGAAATTGAATAAGGCTCCGTTATTTGGCCATCCTTCGTTTGCATTAATAAGGTTTTACTTCCGTGAATAATTCCTTCTTTCCCTAATACACTTGTAGCCGCACTTTCACCTGAATCTACTCCTAATCCAGCTGCCTCAACAGCAATTAATTTTACACTTTCTTCATCTAAATAATGATAAAAAGCTCCTGCAGCATTACTTCCACCACCAACACAAGCAATTACATAATCTGGGTTTTCATTTCCTTCTTTTTCTAATAATTGCTTTTTAATTTCTTCTGAAATAACTGATTGAAAACGAGCCACCATATCGGGATATGGATGAGGGCCAACTACCGATCCAATAATATAATGTGTATCAACAGGGTTATTAATCCAATCTCGAATAGCTTCGTTTGTAGCGTCTTTTAAAGTTCTACTACCCGATAAAGCTGGTACTACAGTTGCACCTAACATTTTCATACGAGCAACATTAGGAGCCTGACGAGCAATATCAATTTCACCCATATATACAATACATTCAATTCCCATCAATGCACAAACCGTAGCGGTTGCTACACCATGTTGCCCAGCACCCGTTTCTGCAATAATTCTTGTTTTACCTAATCGTTTTGCCATTAAAATTTGACCAATTGTATTGTTTACTTTATGCGCTCCTGTATGACATAAATCTTCACGCTTTAGGTAAATTTTAGTATTGTATTTTTCAGACAATCGTTTTGCAAAATAAAGTGGTGTTGGTCTACCAACATACTCATTAAGTAGGCTTTTAAACTCCTTTTGAAAAGAAGGCTCTTGCATTATTGTCAAATATTTTTGACGTAATTCTTCAACATTTGGGTACAACATTTCTGGTATATACGCTCCTCCAAATTGTCCGTAATATCCATTTTCATCTACAAAATAACTCATAGTAAATTGAATTTAAATTCTTTTATCTCATTAATATCTTTCAATGCAGGTTCAATTTCAAAACCGCTATTGATGTCGATGCCTTTAAATGCGGGGTGTTTTATTTTCTTTATTTCTTCGGCATCTGTTTTAGAAATACCTCCACTTAACAAAAAAGGTGTTTTCCCTTCATATTTTTGCAGCACCTCCCAATTAAATTTCACTCCGTTTCCGCCATAATCTTTCCCTTTTGTATCAAATAATAAGTAATTACAACAACTACAATATTTAGTTGTTTTTGAAAAATCAAATTCTTCATCAATGGAAAAAGCTTTTATAATTTCCAATGAATTAGCTTTTGCAACAAAATGTTGTTTTTTTAATTTTTCACAATATTCAAAAGATTCTTCACCGTGTAACTGTACAAAATCTAATTGATATTTATCAACTAACCGAAGAACCTCCTCAATACTTTCATTAACAAAAACACCTACTTTCTTAATTCCTTCTGGGAAATTAACCTTTGGAAAATTAGTTACAAAACGCTTTGATTTATGATAGAAAATAAATCCCACAAAATCAGGTTTCAAAGCTAATAAGCTTGAAAGATTTTCTGTGTCTCGCATTCCGCAAACTTTGATTTTCATACTATCTTATTTGAGATATAAATTCCTGACAAGCAAATCCAGGATCTTCCGATTTCATAAAGTTTTCACCAATTAAAAAACCTTGAAATCCATATTCTTTTAATCCAGTAATTATTCTAGGATCACTAATTCCACTTTCAGAAACTTTTATACAACCTGAAGGTATTTGATTCGCCAATTCAATTGAATGTTCCAAGTCTACTTCAAAAGTTTTTAGGTTTCTGTTATTAATTCCAATAATTTTATTGTCTAAATCAATTTTGTCTAATTCCTGTTGGTTGTGAACTTCATAAAGCACATCTAGCCCTAAATCTTCAGCCAGTTTTCCGTAATTTTTTAGTTCTTCTTTTGTTAAACAAGACGCAATTAATAAAATCGCATCAGCTCCTATTGCCTTTGCTTCAACAATTTGAAACCCATCAACAATAAAATCTTTTCTTAAAATTGGAGTTGTATTATTAACCGTTCGCGCTTGCATTAGGTCTAAAATGTTACCTCCAAAAAAATTTGTATCCGTTAAAATAGATTGTGCAGCAACATTTGCATCTAAATAACCTTGAGTAACTTCAACAATTGAAGCTTTATCATTTATAACTCCTTTTGATGGAGATTGCCTTTTAAACTCAGCTATAATACCTGTTGATCCTTGAACTGTTATTGCATTTTTCAATGAAATTGGTGTTCGCTTAAACCCAGGGCTTTTAACCAATTTTTCTACTAACACTTCTCTTTTTAATTGTGCTACTTCTTGCTTTTTATAAGCAATTATTTTATCTAAAATATTCATTTTTTATCCTACTAATTTTTCTAAAGACTTTTTTGCTTTCAAACCTAATAATGATGATTTAGCCTCATCAAAAGCATTTTCAAAAGATTTATTTTTATCAAACGTTCTAAGTGCAAAGGCTGCATTTGTAAGCACTGCATTATTTTGGGCCTCTGAACCATTTCCATCTAAAATTGAAACAAATATTTTAGCGGCTTCTTCAACCGAATTACCTCCAAATATTTCAGATTGCTTTAATCGTTTCAAACCTAAATCTTCTGGTGTTATTAATTGTTCATTATTCTTCGTAAATAATTTAAAACCACTTGTTAATGATATTTCGTCATAACCATCAATACTATAAACAATTCCATAGTTTTGAGTCGTTTCTTGCAATAGGTAATTATAAACTCTTGCAACTTCTAAATTAAAAACTCCAACAAATTGATTTTGCGGTTTACTCGGGTTTACAATTGGCCCTAACATATTAAAAAAAGTTTTCATTCCCAACTCCTTACGAACTGGTCCAACTGCTTTCATTGCCGGATGAAACAACGGTGCATGTAAAAAACAAATGTTTGTTTTATCAATTTGACTTTTTAAAACATCCTCATTATTCGTGAATTTATAACCCAAATATTCCAACATATTTGAAGAACCACTTACCGAAGAAACACCATAATTACCATGCTTTGCCACTTTATTTCCAGTTCCTGCGACTATAAATGAAGTTAACGTAGAAATATTAAAAGTATTTTTACCGTCGCCTCCAGTACCACATAAATCAATTGTATTAAATTCTGACAAATTAATTTTTACCGCCAATTCTAACAGTGCTTGTCTAAAACCTGCTAATTCTCCAACAGAAATTGGTCGCATCATAAAAACTGTTAAAAAAGAAGCTAATTGAGCGTGATTGTATTTTTCACTGGCAATTTGAATTAGCACTTCCTCCGCTTCAACTTTTGTTAATTGCTGCTGATCAAATAATTTATTTAAAATTGTTTTCATTATGAATTCGCTTCTATATAATTTCTAACTATTTGCTCTCCAAGAGGTGTTAAAATTGACTCTGGATGAAACTGAACTGCACTAATATTGTATTTTTTATGTTGCAAAGACATGATTGCTCCAAATTCATCAACTGCAGTTATTTCTAACTCTTCTGGAAAATCATTTGTAGCTGCAATCCAGGAATGATAACGAGCAGCTTCAAATTCAGCTGGCATATCTTTATAAATTACAGCATCCTGCTTTGTAATTTTCATTGTTGTAGCAACTCCATGAAACACTGAATCTAAATTTTCCAAAGATCCTCCAAACACTTCGGTTATTGCCTGCAAGCCTAAACAAACTCCAAAAATAGGTTTTTTACCTGCGTATGTTTTTATAACTTCTTTTAAAATTCCCGCTTCATCAGGAATTCCAGGTCCGGGAGATAAAATGATTAAATCAAATGCGTTTATTGCTTCTATTGAAATTTCATCATTTCTAAATACACTTGGATATTCGCCCGTAATATCCTCAACCATATGAACCAAGTTGTATGTAAATGAATCGTAATTATCTAGTATTAAAATTTTCATTGTTTTAAATTTTTTCAGCCAAGATTAAAGCCTTTTTCAAAGCTGCCAATTTATTATTTACTTCTTGCAATTCTCCTTCTTCAGTTGAATTAATTACAATTCCCGCACCAGCTTGGTAAAAAAGAGTATTATTTTTACTTACAAATGAGCGAATAGCTATTGCTAAATTTACCTGATTATCTAAACCTATAAAACCAACTGCACCACCATAAAAACCACGAGTTTGATTTTCATAAGTATCAATTAACTCCATTGCTTTATATTTTGGAGCTCCACTTAATGTTCCTGCTGGAAATGTATCACCAACAATTTCAATAGATTTACCTATTGGTTTCCCTTTCACGGTTGAAACCAAATGAATTACGTGACTAAAATATTGAACTTCTTTAAAAATCTCAACAGTTACATTGCTCGCGTGTTTACTTAAATCGTTTCTGGCTAAATCAACTAACATTACATGCTCTGCATTTTCTTTCTTATCTTTTGATAATTTCTCCCCCAACAAAATATCCTGTGCCATATCACCTGTACGCCTAAACGTTCCCGCAATTGGATTGATGATTGCTTTTTCATCATCTATTTTTATTTGAGCTTCAGGTGAAGATCCCATTAATTTGAAATTTCCATAATCGAAATAAAACAAATAAGGTGATGGGTTTATAGATCGCAAGGCTCTGTAAACATTAAATTCATCTCCTGAAAAAGATTGTTGAAATTGACGAGACAAAACTAATTGAAATACATCTCCTCTTTTACAGTGTTGTTTAGCCTTTGTTATATTATTTTTATATTCCTCATCTGTACAATTCGAAGTTTCGTCTCCTGTTGTTTCAAATTTATATAAACCATAAGTACGAGAATTTATTAAGGTTTCTATTTCTTGAATTCTCGAATCGGAACCTTCCTCAATATTTTCAATAAGTGTTAGCTCATCATTAAAATGATTGATTGCTATAATAAATTTGAAAAAACTAAATTGTACATCTGGAATTTCAGATGGAGCTTTTTTAGCCTTCAATTTTATTGTTTCAAAATATTGAATAGAATTGTAGGAAATATATCCGTAAAAACCATTAAATGTTTTTATGGAAGCCTCACAATCAACATCAATTGTTTTACTGTAATTTTCAAATAATTCATAAAAATTACCATCAATTGGTTTTGAGTCAAGTTCCTTATCCTTATAATTGTAAGAAAACTTATTATTATCTGCTTTTAAAGTAATAATTGGCTCTATACATAAAAAGGTATAGCTTTCCTCTTTACTATGATAATCAGAACTTTCTAACAACAAACTATTAGCATATTTATCTCTAATTTTCGAGTATAACCCAACAGGAGTAACTGTATCGGCCAATTGTTGTTTAGAAATTGTTTTAAATTTTAAATTTTTCATTTTTTATTGAAATAAAAAAGGACCTATCTTGCGATAAGTCCTTTGTTTTATATTATAATATTAATATAGTAATACCTTCTCGCTTATTGTTTAAGAGAGTTCCACCACCAAATAATATTTAAGTTGTTTATTTTCATTGTATTTCACAAATGTACTATAGATTTTGAAATTAACAAGTTTATCGTAAAAAAATATTATCTTTATTTTTAATAAATCGCGAAAAATGAAAAACACAAACAACTTCTTTCTTTTAATAATATTATTGATATCAATATCCATAACAGCACAAGAAAAATTAAAAGGAAATAAAGATGTAACTACAACAGATAGAAATATTTCAACATTTTCAAAAATTGAGGTGATTGATGATGTTGATGTTGTATTCTCACACAATGAAAATCAATCTGTTAAAGTTGAAACAGATTCCAATTTACAAAATTCTATTTATACGGAAGTTAATAATGGAACACTTGTTATTAAAACTAGTAATGATATTGTTCGCCAAAAAGAATTGACAATCCATATTAAAATAAATAAGCATTTAAAAGAGATTTCAGCCTACAATAGTGCTCAAATAAAATCATCTAATATTTTAATTATTGATTCATTAACAATTAATGCATTCGATAAATCTGACTTCAATTTAAAATTAAATTCCAAAACTGTTACTTTAAACACAAAAAAAACAAGTGATTTAAAACTAGAAGTTTTAAGTGATGAAACTTATATTACTTCTGAAGAATCTAGTAGTTTAAAAGGAACAATTGACACAAAAATAATAAGCATCAATTCTTTAGATAAATCTTCAATTAACATTAATGGTTCATCAAATTCAACGTACCTAGCAACTTTTGGAAATAGTTCTTTTAAAGGGAAAGATTTTAAAACTAAAAACGGAGTTGTAAAAACTGATAACAGCTCAAATGTTTATGTTAATGCATCAGAAACATTAGATATTTATGCTAAAAATGCTTCTGAAGTATATATTTACTCCAATCCAAAAATTAAACTTATAGAATTTTTTGATAAAGCAACTCTTTATAAGAGAGAACTTGATAAAAAGTTTTTTTAAAATATTTTTGAATCTATTAAAAACAAAAAAGGTTAAGAATTTAATTCTTAACCTTTTTTGTTTTTTCACTATTTTCTATTAAAGTAAACTTAAAATTTGAACGGTAATAATAAGTAATACCATTGCTATTGGATAAACTGTAGCATATGCAATTGCTGGCGCATCAGCATCCACTATATTATCAACTGCAGCTAATCCAGGTGTACTAGTCATACTACCTGTAAGCGTTCCTAGCAAGGTTAGAATGTTTATTTTTAAGAATGTTCTAGCTACGATTGTAGTAATTATCATTGGTAGAATTGTAATTAAAATTCCATAGAAAAATAAATCCAGTCCATATTGTTCAAAAGTTTCCACTAAACTGGTTCCAGCACTTGTTCCTACTGCAGCTAAGAAAAACAATAACCCAAACTGCCTCAATAATTGATTCGCAGCACCAGTCATTGTCCACATAATAGGACCTGTTTTACCAGTTCTCCCTAAAATTAGTGCAACCAATAAAATTCCTCCTGTTAGGCCCAAGCTAAATGAAAAATCATTAAAATTTATACTCAATTTACCTACTAAAATTCCTAAAATAATTCCTACTGCTATTGGTAAAAAATCCGTATTTGAAAGTTTACTAGTATCATCTCCAAAAATACGACTTACATCTTTCATATTATCTTTATGGCACACAACTATCAACTTATCTCCAAATTGTAATGTTGAAGAAGGACTTGGTGAAATATTAATACCAGAACGACGAATTCGTGTAATTGTAGCGTGATAAGTGTCAAAAATATTTAATTGACCTAATGTTTTTTTAACAACCTCTTTATTAGTTACTAATATTGAACGAACATCATAATTTGTATCAACAGGAATTTCAATATCAGTTTCCGAACCAATTAATAGTTTAACCCGATCCAGCGCTTCACTTGTTCCAACTGCCTTTACAACATCACCTAAATTTAAAATAATTTCTGGTTCCGGAGCCATTACAACTTTATCATGCATTATCCTTGAAATAACCGCTTTAGTCATAAAACGAATATTTAACTCTCCTAAACTTTTACCAATTACATTTTCATTTTCTACAATAAAATGTCTTCTTTTTATTTCAGGAAACCCTGTTGATAATTCCTGTTTATATTTTTTTTCTTCTTCCTTTAAATTAATTCGAAGAATACGCGGTAAGAAACTCACAAAAAGAATTACTCCAATTACACCAAATGGATATCCAATTCCATAACCAATGGAAGCCAATGGAGAACCTGTAGAATCAATGGCGGCCGCCAAACCTGGTGTACTCGTTAATGCCCCATTTAACAATCCAATTACTAAACTTTTATCTATATCAAAGAAATAAAAGATTAAAAATGTAATAATTCCAGAACTAAAAATAAGTATACTAGCCAAAATCGCTAATTCTCTTCCGTTCTTTTTAAATGATTCAAAAAAACTTGGCCCTGCTTGAATACCAATAGTAAATATAAATAAAACTAATCCTAGATTTTGAAAATCCTTTGGAACAACTACTCCATAATGACCAAAAACCAATGCAACAAAAATAACTGCGGAAACATCAAGTGATATTCCTTTAATTTTTATACGACCAATAATAAAACCTATTACAATGATCAAAAACAACACAAAATAACTATTCGAAAATAATTCCATTACTTATAAAATTTTACCGTACAAAATTAACGACTTCTTGAGTTTAAAAAGATTTTTATTTTTACAAATTACGAAAACGATTGCAACTATTTTTTAAATAAAAAAAGCCCAAAGATTTAACCTTGGACTTTAATTTACAATATTTTAGCTATTAATCTAAAGAACCTAAATAACGTTCTGCATCTAAAGCAGCCATACATCCTGTTCCTGCAGCAGTAACAGCTTGCCTATATTCTTTATCTTGTACATCACCAGCTGCAAAAACACCAGGCAAATTGGTTTTTGTAGATTTTCCTTTTGTTATTAAATATCCTGTTTCATCCATATCCAATATACCTTTAAATATTTCTGTATTTGGTTTATGACCAATTGCAACAAATACACCAGTCACATCAATAACCTCTTTTTCTCCAGTTATATTATTAACAGTTCTAACTCCTTCAACAACATTACTTCCTAAAACCTCATCAATTTCAGTATTATATCTCACTTCTAAATTAGCTGTTTTTTGAACTCTATGTTGCATTGCTTTAGATGCTCTCATATAGTCTTTTCTCACTAATATGGTTACTTTTTTACAAATATTAGATAAATATGTTGCTTCTTCAGCAGCCGTATCTCCAGCACCAATTACCACAACATCTTGGCCTTTATAAAAGAAACCATCACAAGTAGCACAAGCGGAAACTCCACCACCTATTAAACGTTGCTCGCTTTCAATTCCTAAATATTTTGCAGTAGCTCCTGTTGAAATTATAATTGTTTCAGCTTCTATTTGTTTAGATTCATCAACAGTTACTTTATGAATTCCTCCTACTTCCTTGCTTAAATCAACACTTGTAACCAAACCAAATCTAACATCTGTTCCAAAACGTTCAGCTTGTTTTTTTAAATCCTCCATCATTGCTGTTCCATCTGTTCCATTTGGATAGCCTGGAAAATTATCAACTTCTGTTGTAGTGGTAAGCTGACCACCCATTTGCATTCCTGTATACATTACAGGCTTTAAATCAGCTCTAGATGCATAAATCGCAGCAGTATAACCAGCAGGTCCGGAACCAATTATTAAACATTTTATTCTTTCAATTGTATTAGACATGATTCTTGTTTTTTATAATAGACAAATTTATAGCAATTAATTATAATTAGCCCTCATTGTTTATAATTTTTAATAATGGGTTGATAAACATTTTTAATTAATAACCTGTGTTACTTTCATAAAACATTTTTATCATAGATTTGAGGACTTAAACTTTTAAAATGACAACTAACACCCAAATACATTCATTGGAAAAAGCAATGGCTATTTTAGCGGCTGAACCTGCAGTGCTATTTTATTTCACAACGACATCTTGCAATGTAGGAGAGGCACTTGAACCTAAAGTTAGAAACTTACTTTTAGCAAAATTTCCTTTGGTTAAATTTTATACTATTGATTTAAACTTTTCTTCGGAAATTTCCGCAGAATTTTCTGCTTTTGTAGAACCCACTATTTTAGTGTTTTTTGAAGGTAAGGAAACTATTAGAAAAAGCAGAAATATTGGTGTCTATGAACTCCAAGAATCAATAGAAAGACCTTACAAACTTATTTTTGAATAAATGCTTGCATTCTAGTTTATAAGTTTTATATTTGCGGACCGAAATTATTCAGTACCAAGTAACCCAAAAATTACTTTCTGAAAATTAGAGTAAAAAGAGATTTAACTATTGAAATTTCTTTTAAAACTCGGGGTGTAGCGTAGCCCGGTTATCGCGCCGCGTTTGGGACGCGGAGGTCGCAGGTTCGAATCCTGCCACCCCGACTACATATTAAAACCTTTCACAATTGTGGAAGGTTTTTTTGATTTAAATACTCAAATTTTTCTTAAAAAAGCTACAGCCATTTATATAATTTCAAAACATATTTATAACTTCACAGTTGAAAAATAAAAATAGCATATTATGAACTCAAATCAGCCATTACTTACATCGTTTAAAATGGGAGACTTAACTCTTAAAAACAGAATTATTATGGCTCCAATGACACGATCCAGATCCAATAATAAAGAGCATGCTCCAACTGTTTTACAAGCAGAATATTACAAGCAACGCACTAGTGCAGGCTTCATTATTTCGGAAGGTTCTCAAGTATCTACGCGTGCTGTTGGATATATCAATACCCCTGGGATTTATTCAGAAGAACAAGTGAAAGGATGGGAAATAGTTACTAAGGAAGTTCATAAAGCTCAGGGTCGAATATTTGTTCAATTATGGCACGTAGGTAGAATTTCGCATCCAGATTTTCATAACGGCGAACTTCCTTTAGCTCCAAGTGCCATAAATCCAAATTCTAAATCATTTACCCCAAAAGGGTTTAAGGAAACTGTAACTCCAAAAGAAATGACTTTAGAAGAAATTAAACAAACGGTTCAAGAATTTAAAAATGCTGCAATTAATGCAAAAAAAGCTGGCTTTGATGGAATTGAAATACATTCTTCAAACGGTTATTTATTTCATCAATTTTTCAACAATTGCTCAAACCAAAGAACTGATGATTACGGTGGGAGTAAAGAGAATAAAACTAGGTTTTTCTTCGAGGTATTAGACGAAATTATAAAGATTTTTCCAGAAAATAGAATTGGAGTGCGGTTTAATCCTTCAATGCATAATTTACATGGGATTATAATCGATGAGGAAACAATCCCTTTATTTGAATATGTCATTCAAAAATTGAACAATTACAATTTAGCTTATGTACATTTATCTGAGCCTTTTACAGATGTATCCAAGGTTAAATACGCAGTTCAAAATATTGCAGAACACTTTAGGCCTTTGTACAACGGAACTCTTATGATTAATAGTAATTTTGATCAAGAAAAAGGAAATAACATAATTACCAATGGCTTTGCAGATTTAGTAGCTTACGGAAAATTATTTATTTCAAATCCAGATTTACCTGAACGCTTTTTGAAAAATGCTCCTATTACAAAATGTGACACCAAAACCTTTTACTCAGATACTGGCGCTAAAGGATATACAGATTATGCCAATTACATTGAAGACATTTAGATTGTTTAAAATTAAAAAAACCCGTCTTTATTCTGAAAATAAAGACGGGTTTTAAACTAAACTAATTTTATTAATTAATTTACTATAAGAAACGGCTCTCCAACTAATTGAATTTTCTTGCTAATTGTATTTCCAGATTTCAATCTATTTTCTGAAGGCTGTGCACCTCCAATAGAAACAACCAATTCTCCTTCATTCACAACCATTTTATAGTTACTATTTACCTTTGCAAGCTGAGATGGTTTTATTGTAAATGAAACTTTAATTGTTTCACCTGCATTTATAGCTACCCTTTTAAAACCTACCAAAGATTTTTGAGGATTAAGTCCATCATCTTCTATGATAGAACTATAACACTGCACTACTTCATCACCATCAAATTCCCCATTATTGGTAACATTAACAGAAACAGTAATTTCCTTATTAGTATAGATTTCTTTAGGCAATTCAAATTCACTGTATGTAAAAGTTGAATAACTTAATCCATAACCAAATTCAAACAAAGGACTTCCTTTAAAATATCTATACGTTTTCCCTTTCATATTATAATCACTAAACACAGGAATATCTTCAATCTTCTTATAAAAAGTAAGTGGTAATCTACCCGCAGGATTATAATCACCAAAAATCACATCGGCAATAGCTGTACCACCGGCCTGACCAGGATACCAAGCTTCAATAATGGCAGGTATATTATCATTTTCCCAATTAATAGCTACAGCACTTCCATTTAATAAAACTAAAACCATTGGTTTACCTAATTCCTTAACTTTTTTCATTAAATCTGTTTGAGTTTTTGGCAATTTCACATCCAATCTATCTCCTCCAGAAAACCCATCAACTTTCACCTTCATTTCTTCACCTTCTAATAAAGGACTTAATCCCATACAAAAGATAACAACATCAGATTTTTTGGCTATTTTTAAAGCTTCAGCTTCTAAATTAGTATTAGGTGCTTCCCATAAAAATTTCATTACCGCATGTTCAGTGTTGTCCTGCTTATATTCCAATTTAATTTTATAAGGTTTATCAGCTTCTAACTCAACATATTCATATATTTTTTTTGGATGATTTACATCTTCTCTTGCAACTAATAAAGAATCATTTAAATATAATTTTGCACCAGAAAAAGCTTCACTTCCTAAAGCATATTTACCCGATTTTTGAACAGAAATAAATCCTGTCCATCTAACAGAAAACTGATCATATTTCATATCCTCAAAAGGGGCCGTAGTTTTCCATTCAAAATCAACATTTTTATCAATTTTACTATGTAAAGGAATTCCCGAACAATCTAAACTTGAATAATACTCTGCTTTTAATCCGTTTTCTGAAAGATTTTTGGAAGTATATAAAACTGAAGATGGAACTGATTCAAATATCGGAAGACCTTCCGCTAATTTACAACCAACAGCATACAAAACCTCCGCTTTAGGTAATTTTTGCTGAATACCAAGTAGCGGTGTAACAGGATTGCTTGGATATCCATTATAATTCCCAAGCAATACTTCCAAGTCATTTGCATTAGGACCTATTACAGCAACTTTTTTCACGTCTTTACTTAACGGTAAAAGATTATTTTCATTTTTTAATAACACTAGAGATTTTCTGGCTGTTTCCAACGCTAATAATCTATGTGTTTCAGAATCTACAATATCATAAAGTATATTTTCATATTTTACTGCTCCTTGTGGTGCAAACAGCCCTAACCTTAATCTGGCAACAATTAGTCTTTCTAAGGAAACCGATAATTCATCTTCAGTTATTTGACCATTTATAACAGCTTCAACTAAAGCTGGATATGAATCACCGCAATTTAAATCGGTGCCAGCTTTTACAGCCATTGCAGCAGCTTCTTGCTGATTTTCTGTTACCTCATGAGCTCCTTTATTATAAAAATCTTTAACAGCCCAACAATCTGAGACAATGTAACCGTCAAACCCCCAATCCTTTCTTAACAAATCACTCAATTCTGTATTTCCACAACAAGGCAGTCCGTTATAACTATTATAAGCACACATAACAGAATATACACCTGCTTCTTGAACCACTTTTTTAAACTGCGGACTGTATGTGTTTAACATATCATAGATACTTGGGGTTGCATTGAACCTATGCCTATCAACTTCAGGTCCACTGTGTACAACAAAATGTTTTGCCGTAGCAATCAATTTAAAATACTTAGGATCATCACCTTGTAACCCCTTAATAAACTGAACTCCTAATTCACCAGTTAAATAAGGATCTTCTCCATAAGTTTCCATTCCTCTACCCCATCTTGGGTCTCTAAAAATATTGATGTTTGGAGTCCAATAAGTTAAACCTTGATAGATACCTCTTTTATTTCTTGAAGTAAATTCTTGATGCTTTGCTCTGGCCTCATCAGAAATAGCATTTGCTACTTTGAACATTTGTTTTCTATCAAACATTGCTCCCATTCCAATAGCTTGCGGAAAAACAGTAGCAACTCCAGCTCTTGCAACTCCGTGTAAACATTCATTCCACCAATTATAAGCTGGTATTTCTAACCTTTCAATTGCAGGTGAAGTATAACTCATTTGGGAAACTTTTTCTTCTAAATTCATTTGAGAAACTAAGTAAGTTGCTCGCTCCTCAAAACTTTTATTTACATCTTTATGAATTGGTAATTCTTTTGTGCAAGACATAGAAATTACAAGTAAAAAAAGAAGAATTATTCTATTTATATTCATTTTATTCTTGATGTTTTTTAAATTATTATGGATTAAAAAAATTCCATAAATATTGCTTTTATAAAAAAAGGCTATCTAAAAAATCAATTTTAAATAACCTTATAATTGATTTTAATTCTTTTCTGTTTTAAGAAAAAAAATAGAAAACGTACTTATTTCTCCCAAATCCCCTCCATTTCCTCTAAGGTTTTACCTTTTGTCTCTGGAACATATTTCCATACTAACCACATTGCCAATACACCCATTAAACCATAGATCCAATATGCAAAACCATGATTGAACTTTTCTAACAAGTATGTGTTTTTATCCATTATTGGAAATGTCCAAGAAACTAAATAATTAGAAATCCATTGCGCCGCTACAGCAACTGCCAACGCTCTTCCTCTAATTTTATTTGGGAATATTTCAGACAATAATACCCAGCAAACTGGCCCCCAACTCATAGCAAAACTAGCTACATATATGAGCATAAATACCAATGCTCCTATTCCAACTGATTCCATAAAAAAGGTTGTTCCTAATGCAAACATCGAGATTGCCATTCCTATAGCTCCGATAATCATTAATGGTTTTCTTCCATATTTATCTACAGTCATAATTGCTAATACTGTAAATAATAAATTCACTGCACCTACAATTATAGTTTGTAATAAAGCTGTATCAGTACCAGACCCCATACTCTTAAAAATTTCAGGAGCATAATACAATACCACATTAATACCTACAAATTGCTGAAAAACAGAAAGTAACACCCCAATAACTATAACTGTCATTCCGAATGAAAATATTTTACCTGATTTGCAAACTACTGTGTTTTGTATATCTGCCAATATTTTTTTTGCTTCTTCAATTCCATTTACTTTAGTTAAAACTTCCAACGCCTTTTCAGATTGAGATTTTAATACTAGAGATCTTGGTGTATCTGGAACAAAAAATAACATTATTAAGAACAAGGTAGCTGGTATTGTTTCTGATGCAAACATCCAACGCCATCCAACTGAATTTAACCAAGAATCATCTCCTTGTCTTGCAATATAATAATTCACAAAATACACTATTAGCATTCCAAAAATAATTGCAAACTGATTCATTGAAACCAGCTTACCTCTAATTTTGGCAGGTGCAATTTCAGCAATATATAAAGGTGAAAGCATTGAGGCCAAGCCAACTCCAATTCCACCAATTATTCTGTAAATGATGAAAATATAAATGAAAGTATGATCACCTCCTCCTATTGGTTTTATAAACATTTCTGGCATCGCAGAACCTAAAGCTGAAAACAAAAATAAAATAGCCGCTAAAATCAATCCATTTTTCCGACCCAGTTTTTTGCTTATTATTCCTCCTAAAATCCCCCCAATAACACACCCAATTAAGGCACTTGAAACAACAAATCCCAAACGGGCATTCGCTCCTAATTCATCTAACCCAAAAGGTAAAACGAAAAAACTTTCCAGGGAACTAACAGTTCCCGATATTACTGCTGTATCATACCCAAACAATAGTCCTCCAAGAGTTGCAACTATTGTTAATTTTAATAAATAACTACTATTTGCTGAGGTTTTCATGTTCTTATTTATTAAATATATTGATTAATTATATTTTCGAATAACTCCTGTTTACCACTTTTTAATGATAACTCTCCGTTTTCTTGTGCAATTTTATATAAGTCTTGAAGTGATAATTTACCTTTTTCAAAATCCTTCCCTTTACCTGAATCAAATGAACTATATCGATCTGCTCTTAATCTTTCATAAGGTGAAGAAGTAATAATTTTATCGGCGATTAATAATGCCCTTGCAAAAGTATCTGCTCCTCCTATATGAGCATAGAAAACATCCTCCATGTCAGTTGAGTTTCTTCTGATTTTTGCATCAAAATTTATACCTCCTCCTTGTAATCCACCTGCTTTTAGGAAAACCAACATTGCTTCTGTTGTTTCCTGAATATTATTAGGGAATTGATCTGTATCCCATCCGTTTTGGTAATCTCCTCTGTTAGCGTCTAAACTTCCTAACATTCCAGCTTTTGCTGCTGTTTCAATTTCATGTTGAAAAGTATGTTGAGCCAGGGTTGCATGGTTCACTTCAATATTCATTTTGAAATCTTTATCTAAACCATATTTACGTAAAAATCCAATAGCCGTTGCTGAATCAAAATCATATTGATGTTTCATGGGTTCCATTGGTTTTGGCTCAATAAAGAAATTCCCTTTAAATCCTTGTGAACGTGCATAATCTCTGGCCATAGCTAAAAACTGCCCCATATGGTCCAATTCTCTACCCATATCTGTATTTAATAAAGACATATAACCTTCTCTACCTCCCCAGAAGACATAGTTTTCACCACCTAAAGCGATAGTTGTATCCAAAGCTAATTTTATTTGACCACCAGCTCTTGCAACCACATCAAATTCTGGATTTGTTGCAGCTCCATTCATGTACCTTGGATTTGAAAAACAATTTGCAGTTCCCCATAATAATTTGATGCCAGATTCAGCTTTTTTATCTTTTAAATACTCTGTGATTGTAGCCAATCTTTTTTCAGATTCTGCAAAAGTTGATCCTTCTTGTATTAAATCATAATCGTGAAAACAGAAATAGTCAAAACCCATTTTACTTATAAACTCAAAAGCAGCGTCTGCTTTATCTTTTGCCGCTTGAATTGGATTCGTCGCTTGATCCCAAGCAAAGTTTTGAGTACCTGGTCCAAATGGATCAGAACCTTGCCCACAGAATGTATGCCAATATGCGACAGCAAATTTAAAATGCTCTTTCATTGTTTTTCCTGCAACAACTTGTTCTGGGTTATAATATTTAAAAGCTAATGGGTTGTCTGACTCCTTGCCTTCAAATTTAATTTCTCCTATACCTTTAAAGTATTCTTTGTTTCCTATAACTGCCATATTAATGTTATTTTTTGATGTTAATATTGTTTACTTTTTTTTCTATTTTTTAGTTAAAACAAGCTCTAACTCATTTTTCCAATTTTGATAAGCTTTTAAAAAGGGTGCTTTATCTTTAAAAGGGGTAAATGTCATTACATAATCATTATCAATAATTCGGTTTCCAAAACTTTCAAAATCACCATTATGCAAACCCGCAGCTCTTGCTGCTCCTATAGCTCCAGTTGTATTATAAATTTCAATTTCATGTTCGATTAAAGTCGCAACTGTATTTGCAAAAATTTCAGAGCGAAATAAATTATCATTTCCAGCCCTCATTACTTGAACATCGATTCCATCGGATTTTAAAATTTCCATACCATACACGAATGAAAAAGCGATACCTTCTAATGCTGCCCTACAAATATGTGCCTTATGGTGATTATTTAAATTTACATTCACCAATCTCGTTCCTAAATCCCGGTTATTTAACATTCTTTCGGCTCCATTCCCAAATGGAAGTATACAAACCCCATCTGAACCTACAGGTATTTCTGAAGCAAGTTTATTCATTTCTTCATAAGAACTTACCGATAAATTATTTAGCAACCATCTATACTGAATTCCAGCACCATTTATATTCAGTAGCTTTCCTATTTTAGGCGTTTTTTTGGTATAGTTTACATGTGCGAAATTATTAACACGAGTACTCTCTTTACCCGATAAACTATCTGTTATAGCATAAACTACACCAGAAGTTCCACCTGTAGCTGCAACTTCTCCCGGATTAAAAACATTCAATGATAGTGCATTATTTGGTTGATCTCCTGCTCGATAAAATATTGGTGTTCCAGTAGCTAAACCACTTTCTAATTCTCCTTGCTCATCAACTACAGATTGTAATCCAAAAGTGTCTACAATGTCTGGAATCAATGATGCTTCAATTGTATAATAGTCTAATAAAAAATCTGCAATATTATCTTCTTTAAAATCCCAAAAAATCCCTTCAGATAATCCTGATATTGTAGTATTTATTTTATTTGAAAATTTATAAGCAATATAATCCCCTGGCAACATAAATTTATAAATTTTCTGATAAACTTCAGGCTCATTTTCCTTCACCCATTTTAATTTAGAAGCGGTAAAATTGGCCGGAGAATTTAATAAATGGGTAGTACATTTTTCATCTCCAATATTTTGAAAGGCATCCTGTCCTATTTTCACAGCACGGCTATCGCACCAAATAATACTATCCCTAAGTGATTCACCTTCTTTATTAATTAAAACTAAGCCATGCATTTGGTAAGAAATACCAATACCTTTTATTTGTGACCTGGAAACATTATATGTCTTTTTTAATTGTTTAATGGCATTACAAATATGTTTCCACCATTCTTGCGGGTCTTGTTCTGCCCAACCATTTTTTATAGCGAGCATACTCATTTCAGTTTTTGGTTCTTGAACAACACCAAGACTTTTCCCTGAAGAAATTTCAACTAATGCCGCCTTAATGGACGAACTTCCTAAATCAAATCCTATGTAATACATAATTTTATAATGATTCTCTAATTGTTAATTTTGTTGGAACATAATATTGCATTGACTCATCATGAGTAATAAATTCTGCCGCTTTAGTTCCCAATTCTTTAAAATCTGTTGAGATTACCGAAATACCTTTATAAATAAATTTTTTCATTGGGGTTTCATTGTATGATAATAACCCAACATCAATTCCAGGTTCAAAATATTTTTCTCGGCACTGCTCTAAGAATTGTCCTAAAACCCTATCACTTACACTTATATAAGCGCAATTTTTTTCTATATTAAAATCTTTTGGATTTGTTAAAACCTTGTAATTAAATTTAAATTCATTACAAAATTTTTCAAAAAAAGTAATCGTCTCTATTGGATGATTTGTAAAGGTTGGATATAAAAAATTAATTTCTTTATATTTCCTAAATAAATCAGCAGCCTCTTTTAACGATTCAAAAAATGCTATTCCAAAATCTTGAAAAACATAATTATTTTTTGGTGTAGTATGAATATTCCAATCAATTAATAATAATTTAGCATTATCAATTTTTGATAAAATAGATGGAACTGCCACATCATCAAACCCCATTACAATATATTTATAATATTTGCCAATACTATTATTTATAATGGTTTTAAAATTATCAAGATTATAATGATGAAATTGAACATCTGTAATAATATTATCAGGTAAATTATTAATGAAAGAATGATACAAAACCTCTTTATAAGCTTTAAAAGTATCTAAAACTAGTAATATTTTTTTAGTTTCACTTGCCACATAATACCCCTTATTTGGTACAGATTCAATAACTCCTTGATCTTTTAAAATTGAATACGCCTTAAAAACTGTATCTCGAGATAGTTTATGAGCTTTGCATAAAGTATTAACTGAGGGTAAAAGTTCTCCAATTGAAATTACATTATTTGCGATTGTATCATTAACAGCATTCACAATTTGTTGATACTTTGGAATATCACTATTATGATTAATTTTTAAAATTATTTCATTCATTTTACTATACTGTTCTGTTCCGGTATGTAAATTTAAATAATTTAATCTTTATTTCATTTTTTATTTTAATAAAAAATTTTCAAAATAAATAGAACACTTACCATTAGAGTAAAATTGAGCAATATCATTTTATATAATTGACCGCAATCATTTCAGCTTCAAAAAATACTACATAAATTTAGTAAGGTTAAATTCAAATTTTTCTTAAAAATTTATATTTATTAATTAAAATAATTAAAGTCATGAAAAAAATAATTGTTAGTTTAATTTTACTAGGATTCGTCATTCAATCTTTTGCACAGGTAAAAACTGAAAAATTATCTGAAGTTGTAATTGCAGCTACAAATTACAAATATTTAAATAAGGTTGGAATTGAAAATGCATCACTTGATGTAACAATGTTAGAACAAAAAGTAGCTAGTTTCGATTTAAAAAGCTCTGAATTTTATTCAGATGATTATGATTTATATGAAGTATCATTTTATATTCCTGATGGATATATTCTTGCTGCATATGATAAAGACGGTAATATACTTAGAACTGCAGAAAAATTTAAAGATGTAGCTCTTCCAATAGAAGTTGCACAAGCAGTTGTTAAAAGATTTCCAGATTGGGCAATTAAAAAAGATGTTTATTTAGTTAGTTATTATGACTCAGGAAACATAACTAAAAAATATAAACTCATTTTAGAAAATGGTGATAAAAGAATGAAAATTAAAATTGATGCGGAAGGTAACTTCCTATAAATAATTCAAAAATAAAAGGAGTTATTAATAACTCCTTTTATTTAAAAAAAACTTCAATTTGTTTTTCATATTCTGTTTGATTTTATCAACTTAATAAAGTTGTAAGGTCATTTTTTTCCCATTAACAATAGCATGATACTAAATTAACAAAACAGTTTACCAACGTTATAAAACAAAAAATAGTTTCATCCATAAAGAGTACTTTTAATATAATTAAACTCGAACTAATTTAAACAGTTTCGAATTTTAAAATCATCTGAATAGGATGAAAAATTTTGCACAAATATTAAACAGTTTCTATACTTTCTTTATTGAAATAGGAGAATTATCTTATTTTACGAAGCGCTTTTTTAAAGAAGTCTTTACTAAACCTTTTGAATTCAAAGAGCTTTTACGCCAATGCTATAATATGGGTAACAAATCACTATTATTAGTAGGAGTTACAGGCTTTATTCTTGGTTTGGTTTTTACACTTCAATCTAGACCAACATTACTTGAGTTTGGTGCGGCATCCTGGATGCCCTCAATGGTAAGTATTTCAATAGTTAGAGAACTTGGACCTGTAATTATTGCATTAATTTGCGCTGGAAAGATAAGTTCTGGGATTGGTGCCGAATTAGGCTCAATGCGAGTTACAGAACAAATAGACGCTATGGAAGTCTCTGGAACAAACCCTTTTAAATATTTAGTAATTACTCGTATTATGGCCGCAACACTTATGTTGCCATTACTTATTATTTTTGGTGATGCCATTGCCTTATTTGGCTCTGCCATAGTTGAAAATTTAAAAGGAGATGTTTCCTTTCTTCTTTATTTCAATAAGGTTTTCGATGCTCTAAAATTTTCAGATATTATTCCAGCAACAGTAAAAACATTCTTTTTTGGCTTTGCAATTGGCTTGGTAGGTTGTTTTAAAGGTTATTACTGTAAAAAAGGTACAGTTGGAGTTGGCGAAGCATCAAATTCTGCTGTAGTTTATACATCTATGCTACTCTTTGTAATAGATTTTATTGCTGTTTTTGTTTCAGATATTTTCTTTGAAATTTAATATGAAAAATACAATTAACATAGTAACTGTACTAAAAATCAAAGATTTGAAAAAAAGCTTTGGAGATAATCAAGTACTCAATAATTTTTCAATGGAATTATATGAGGGAGAAAACTTAGTAATTATGGGGAAATCTGGTTCAGGAAAATCGGTAATGATAAAATGCTTAGTCGGTTTAATGCAGCCCGATAGTGGAACCATTGAAATTATGAATAGAAATATAGCCAATTTAACACAAAACGAATTTAATGAATTACGAACAGATATAGGGTTTCTTTTTCAGGGAAGTGCCTTATATGATTCTATGACTGTAAGAGAAAATTTAGAGTTTCCACTTAGAAAACAAAAAAGAAAAAGCGAAGACACAGATAAGTTAGTAATTAAAGCCCTTGAAAGCGTTGGCCTTGCAGATGCTATCGATTTAATGCCTGAAGAACTGTCTGGTGGAATGAAAAGAAGAGTTGCGCTCGCAAGATCAATTATTCTCCTTCCAAAAATAATTATTTATGATGAACCAACAACTGGCTTAGATCCAATTACAGCGAAAGAAATTATTCAATTAATGCAATCAATTCAGCAATCTTACAAAACCTCATCATTAATTATAACACATGATGTGGATTGCGCCAGGGTAATTTCAAATAGAATGATTTTATTAATAGATGGAATTAATTATGCTGAAGGCACATTTAAAGAATTATCAACCTCTAAGGATAAAAAAATTCAAGCCTTTTTTAAATAAAAAATTATGAAACAATCTAATTCACAAAAATTTAATTTAGGGTTATTCGTAATAGTAAGTATAATATTATTGATTTCGGCACTATATTTTATTGGCAATAGACAAAATTTATTTGGAAAAACATTTAGAATTAGCGCCGTATTTAACAATGTAAACGGCTTACAACTAGGGAATAACGTTAGATACTCAGGAATTAATGTAGGTACGGTTAAAAATATTATTATGATAAATGACACGACTATTTGTGTTGATATGATTATTGAAGAAAAAATTCTTGAACATATCAAGAAAAATGCAGTTGCTGCAATTGGTTCAGATGGCTTGGTTGGAAGTATGATCATTAATATTGTTCCCAATAAAGGTAATTCTTTCCCATTGATTCACGGTGACACCATAAAATCCTACAGTAAAATATCTACAAATGATATGCTAGAGACTTTAAATACCACCAACGATAATGCAGCATTATTAACATCAGATTTATTAAAAATAACAACTTCTATTCAAAAAGGGAAAGGAACATTAGGAATGCTTATTAATGATGCTACATTAGCATCTAATTTAAAAAAAACAATTTCAAATTTAAAAATTGCCAGTGGAGACGCTTCAAAAACAATTAGTGAATTAAAAGATATTATTTCAGCTATTAATTATGATAAAAGTATTGCCTCAGTGATATTAAGTGATTCCATTGCTGCTTTTAAAATGAAATCAATTATTACAAATTTAAATAAATCGAGCACTCAAATTAATGATGTTATTACTAATTTAAATGACGTTATTTTAAATATTAAACAAGGTGATGGTACATTAAATTATATAATAAATGATACGTTATTAGTAAAAAATATTGATGCAACGGTCAAAAACATTAAGGAAGGAAGTATTAAATTAAATGAAGATCTTGAAGCTTTACAACATAATTTTTTACTAAGAGGGTACTTTAAAAAATTGGAACGCCAAAAACGTAAAGATCAAAAAAAGATGAATTGATAACCCTAATAAATTTGAATCTGTCTAATCATATTTTAAACAATACAGCTTTATTTATCATTTAATTGATGGAAATCATTTGAACTGATTTTTTACACAAGTAACTTTAAATAATAAATAACCTTATTATGAAAAAGTCAGTATTTATTCTTTTTGCCATATTTCTCTTCAGTTGTTTAACTATAGAAAGTTGTGGACCTGTTGTTTTTACTACAAGATTAGGACATACTCCACCTCATTGGTTTTATCCAAACAGAATAGAAACGGTGCGCTACATTTATTTCCCTGATTATACAATCTACTATGATTTATCATCAAGAAATTATAGTTATATTGAAAATGGTTTATGGATAACTGTAGATATGTTACCTCCAAGATTTAATTCTTATAATTTAAGAAGAAGTAAACAAGTAAGAATTAAAAATTATTATGGAGATAATATAAAAACATATCATCATGAAAATAACAACCAAAAAACCAGAAGGAGTTCAACACAAATAAGAAACTGAAACTTAATATTTTTTAAGATGAAAACTAATGGGGTTGCTTATTAGCATAATCGCCGGTTTAACATATATTATAATCATTTGAAAATTAAGGTTTAACTATTTCTACATAAAAGCAATAAATACCCTTTTTAATAATCACATACTCAAATTAATAAAGAATTTAGTTGTCAACAATTTAAAAACTTTCCAATTCCAGTTCAAAATATTTTAAAAATGCTAATTATGAAGGCCATTCTTATATTCGTTCTGTTTGATTAAAACATCAAGGAAAATTTAAAACAAATAAGAATAGACAATGGAAAAACATAATAGGAGAACAATATTTTTCTGTTAACCCTCCAGGTTTTATTTGTAAAGGGCAAATTGGATTTATAACTGCTCTTGATATGTTCAATAAAAATAAAGGTCGATTTATAATTTTTTTATTTGAAGCTCTAAAACTTATCGCTAAAAAAGGAGATAAATATGACCAAGGTGAGTTATTAAGATGGCTTGGTGAAAAGGTTTGGTTCCCAACAAACTTATTGCCAAACAACAATTTAAACTGGCTTCCAGTAGACAATAATACAGCCAAACTAATTTATAACTACACTAACTTATCACTTAATTATATTGTTCGCTTTAACGAACAAAACGAAATAACACAAATAGAAACAGAACGATTTTATAATGGAGAGAAGTTAACCAATTGAAAAGGCTCTTGTTCTCACTATAAAAAATATTGTGACATAAACATACCTAAAAAATAACGGCAACCTGGCTATCTCAAGAAGCCGAATTTAACTATGTTAAATTTCATTTAACGAAAATTGAATATAACATTCCTTCAAAATTTTAATTTTTTATTCAAAAAAGTATAAACTCCTCTAAAACTTTGAAATTCATAATAATAATTCACTGAAAAGTGCTTTTTTTCTTTTTTTTTTACGAAATTTATATTGCGCATTACGCTCCGCATGCTATGTTTTATAAAGATCAAAATATATTAAATATTCTTTTTGAAGCAATCCCTGAAGGGATTATTATAGTTGATGAAAAACAAAATATTGTCGCTACTAACAACTCTGCCAATAAAATGTTTGATTATAACAAAGGAGAGTTGGAAAATCAACATTTAAATAGTTTAATACCTAATAATTTCCATAAAGAACATAATTTTCATTTTAAAAAGTTCATTGACTCTAAAGATATTAGAAAAATAAGACAAGGTCTTAATTTAATAGGATTAACAAAGCATACAAAAGAAGTTCATTTAGAAATTGGATTAAACCCATTTAATTTTGATGAAAAAACATATGTATTAGCGCTGCTAATTGATATTACTGATCGAAAAAAAACCGAGGAAAAGATAGAGAATTTAAACTTTGATCTCGAAAACAAAATAAAACAACGCACATCGGAATTAAAAAATACAATTAATCAATTAAAAGAATTAAACCTCAACTACAAAAAAGAAATTAAAAAAAGAACGGATGCTGAAACTAAACTTAAAGCCGCTCTAAAAAAAGAAATTGAACTTAACGAACTAAAATCCAAGTTTTTATCTTTAGTGTCGCACGAATTCAAAACGCCTTTAAGTGGTATTTTAACCTCATCAATGCTCTTAAATAAATATCCACTTACAGAACAACAACCAAAAAGAGATAAGCATATAAAGACAATTACAAAAAAGGCTCATTATTTAAATAATTTATTAAATGATTTTTTATCCTTAGAAGGTTTAGATTCCAGCAATGTAACTTATAAGTTTAGTACTTTTAATTTAAGTAAAATAATTAATGAGGTAGTTTATAAAGCAAACATGATGCTTAAAAAAGGACAACGAATTACGATTCCTCAAAATATAGATGATTACACATTAACACAAGATGAAAAAATAATAGAACTAACATTGGTTAACTTAATAAACAACGCTATTAAATATTCTCCTGAAAACTCGTTAATAAACCTTGAGGTCTTTAATCGCAATCAAAATATTGGTTTTAAAATTAGTGATAATGGAATAGGAATTCCAGAAAATGACCAAAAATTCATTTTTAATCGTTATTTTAGAGCTGAGAACGTTTTAAATATTCAGGGGACAGGAATTGGTTTAAATATTATAAAAATTCATTTAGAAAATTTAGGCGGATCCATTCGTTTTGAAAGCAAAGAAAATACCGGTTCTATTTTTTTTGTTGAAATACCTTTAAATGCAAAAAAATGAAAAAGGTTTTATTAATAGAAGACGACATAGTAGTTAGGGAAAATACAGCAGAATTGCTAGAGCTCGCTAACTATCATGTAATTACGGCATCTAACGGTAAATTAGGGGTTAATTTGGCTAAAAAACATTTACCAGATATTATTATTTGTGATATTATGATGCCTGAATTAAATGGTTATGGAGTTCTTCAAATATTATCCAAAGAAATTGTTACAAAACATATTCCTTTTATTTTTCTATCTGCAAAAACTGAAAGAAAAGACATTCGAAAAGGGATGGATTTAGGAGCTGATGATTATATCACAAAACCCTTCGATGAATCCGAATTATTTAGTGCAATCGAAAGCCGGTTAGCTAAACTTGCGATTATTAATGAAAACTCAAAAAGCACTGAAATTAATGAAGTGGAAGATTGCTCTGATTTAGAGTTAAAAACATTAGATCAACTTAAAAATTTCTTCACAGATTCTATGGAAGAATACACTTATAATCAGGGAGAAATTATATATCATGAAGGAGACAATTCAAATTATGTTTATTTAATATATAAAGGAGTTGTAAAAACATATAAAATTGATGAACAGGGCAAAGAATTAATTACAGAGTTAATTAAAGAAGATGATTTTTTTGGTTTTACTTCCTTCACTCATAATTTACCACATGAAGAATATGCAGCCGCAATTGATGATACTGTAGTATTAAGGCTTTCAAAAAGAGAATTAAAAGACGTTTTACAAAAAAATCATGAAATTACATTTGAATTAATTGATTACTTAAGCGACAATGTTTCTGAAATTAAAAAGCATTTATTAGAAATGGCTTATAGCTCTGTTAGAAAAAAAACCGCGAGTACAATTTTACAGTTTACCGAAAAAATTAAAAGAAATCCTGACGATTGTATAAAAATTTCAAGAAGTGATCTTGCTAGTATTGCCGGAATCGCCACAGAAACATTTATAAGAACACTTTCCGATTTTAAAAAAGATGGCTTAATTGATATTGAAGGACGAAATATAAAAATCCTTAGTATAGATAAACTTAGAAAAATAAATTAGTTTTCTAAAGTGCTTTAAACTTATTTAATTGATATATATCATTTTACAGAAAAATATTCCTTTATAACTTTAATTATAATTGTAATTCAATAAGTAAATGAAAAATATATTAATGCCAACCGACTTTTCAGAAAACTCATGGAATGCTACAAAATATGCGTTACAGTTTTATAAAGATGTAAAATGCAATTTTTATATACTCCATGTAACTTTAATCCCAACTTATGTAGGTGGAGAAACACCAATGTATCCTTCTTCAAATGTATTGGAAACTACAATTTTAAAACAAGCTAAAATCGAATTAAAAAAATTAACAACAAAAATTAACGAACTATATCCAAACTCAAATCACAATTTCTTTAGTGTATCTAATTATGATTTTTTTATAGATTCCGTAAAAACACAAATTGAAGAAAAAAAAATAGACCTCATCATAATGGGGACAAAAGGAGCAACAGGATTTAACGAAGTTGTAATTGGAACAAATACAGGTGATTTAATTACTAAAGTTAAATGTCCCGTTTTAATAATTCCTGAAGAAGCCTCTTTTAAACCTCCAAAAGAAATTGCTTTCCCAACAGATTACCATATTTTTTACCAGCCAATAATATTAAATAACATTTCAGAATTCACAGAAATGCATCATTCTTCCGTTAGAATTTTACATATTGCTAAAAAAGATGAAACACTTACCACCTTTCAAAAAGAAAATAAACATTACTTACAAGATTATTTTTCAGAAGAAAAACATAGTTTTCACAGAATTACCAATAAAAATATAGAAGATGGAGTGCAATGCTTTGTAGAAAGTAGAAACATTGATATAATTATAATGATTGCAAAAAACTTAAATCTTTTTCAACGCATTTTATTTAAGCCAACTATTGAAGAAATAAGTTACCATACAGAAGTACCATTTTTAGTGCTTCACGAATAAATTATTAAACATAATACAATGGGAAATGAATCTATTTTTTTAGCCAAATTTTGGGGATGGTATTTAATTATTTTCTTTTTAATTTTAAGCTTTAACCCAAAAAGAATCGTTCAAATTATTAGGGATTTAAAAGATCAAAAATTTGCAATAATTATTGCTTTCACAGCCATTTTTGTTGGCTTATTAAATATTTTATTTCATAACATCTGGCAAAATGACTGGACCGTAATTATTACGTTAATTGGCTGGATTTCATTATTTATGGGATTATCCTTGTTCATATTCCCAAAGAGAACAGCATCTTGGTTAGATTTTGTAAACATAAAATTTGTTCAGCTTATTTATATGCTTCTTTTTTTAGTAGGTATTTTTTTATTAAGCATGGCGTATGGATTTGTATTTGTTTAAATAGGTTTAAAACAATTTACATTTCTGATAACAATCATATTCAAAATTGAGACTTATCATTTCAAAATGAAGATTCTAAATATATCTTTACACTATATAATTAAGTTCATTGATTTCATAGATTTCTAAAAACACCAGTAAGAAAAGATTTATATTGTTACGAGCAATATAAATTAAATTGTAGGGGTTTAGATACTTTATGAAGATTTTAATTTTATCTTAAATTTTAGCAATAAAATTATTCGAAGAATTAGTTTGATATCATATGGTTACTGTAACCTCTTCAAGAAGGAAACAGGAAGTTTAAACTTCCTGTTTCTCTTTAAAAATTAAATGTTGTGAATTTAGAAAATAGGTCTTTGCTACCACGAATAGTTTAGACTAAAGTTGAGATGATTAAGAATATGATTCGGCGATGGAGAGTTTTAACTTACTGAAGGCGTTAAGCTAGAGTTAAAAGAAAAGTCAAATTATAAAATTAATCACCTCAAGAAGGAAACAGAGAGGTTAACACTTCTCTGTTTCTATTTTAGGCCATTTATAAAAAAAACGATTTTGTTAATTAACTAGCAAATAAAAATCACAATTTTGATAAAAATCATAGCTCTGAAAATTCGTTTTAATTAAATTAATTAAAAATCTAAATAATGGAAACCAACGTACAATTTGTAAAAATGACCACAAGTGAATACCTGCAAGGTTTTGTTCAAAAAAAATTAGATAAGTTGTCTAAAAAATTCAATTGGATTATAAAAGCAGATGTTTTTTACAAACTTGAAAAAGATCCAAAAGGTAAAAGTAAAATTTGTGAAATTCAATTAAGTTTACCTGGGCCAAGAATTTTCGCTATTTCAAAGGAAGAAAGTTTTGAAGCTGCAACAGATGAAACAATTAGAGATATTGAAAAACAGCTAAAAAAACAAAAAAGTGATATGAAAACTTATTTATAAAAATCATCTCTTTTTGTTGGGTAATTTATTAGCCAAATCAATTTTTAATTTGAAGTAAATAAAAGGCTACTATTGGATTCTTTTAATAATTTAATAACCTCATCATCTGCTACTTGGTTGAATTTTTCATAAAATTGACCAACTGCCTGAAAATATTCTGGAACTAATAAACAAATAGTTCTGGTTACAATATCTAAACTTTTAATTATTTTTAAGGCTGAATTGGATGCAACTGGCAAGGCTACAATTATTTCTAATGGTTCTTGCAAATTAATTAATTCCAGACTAGAAATTAATGTATTCCCTGTAGCAACGCCGTCATCAACCAAAATGACAATTTTATTTTTTAAACTTATTGGAGACAGTGAACCATGATATAATTGGTCTCTATTATTTAAGATTTTTCTTATATGTATTGTTTCCTCATCAATATATTTTTGAGAAACACCTAAAATATCATCGTTTAAAATTCTGTTTTTTAAAGTTATCGCTCCAATAGCATATTCTTTATTAATTGGATGTCCTATTTTTTTTGATAAAACAATTTCCAATGGTAAGTTCAATGTTTTAGCAATAATACTACCTATTGGAACTCCTCCTCTTGGTATAGCAACAACAACAGTATTTTTATCATTATTATACCTAATCAATTTTTCGGCAAGCCTCAATCCAGCTTCTTCCCTATCTGAAAACATTATTTTAATTTTTACTCTTTCAAAAACTTATCTAACCATTTACAAGTGTGTTTCGCAACAATTTCTAATTTACCTACTTCTGAGAACAAATGTGAAGCTCCTTCAACAACTTTAATTTCACATATTCCTCTCATTTTAGATCTTGCTCTTTTATTTATTTCAATAACAACTTTATCATTACCACCCACAATTAATAAAGTCGGAGCTTTTACATATTTTAAATTTTCCTCAGCCAAATCAGGTCTACCACCTCTCAAGATAATAGCCTTCACCTTATTTCCTAAATAAGCTGCAGCATTTAAAGCCGATGCTGCACCAGTACTTGCACCAAAGTAGGCTATCGGTAAATGCTTGGTAAGCTTACAATTACGAGCCCACTTTGTTACTTTAAGTAACCGTTCAGTTAAAAGATCAACATCAAATCTATTTTCATAAATTAAGTCTTCCTTCTCGGTTAGTAAATCAAATAGTAATGTCGAATATCCATGCTGAAGCAATAATCCAGCAACATAATTATTCCTAATGCTAAACCTACTACTTCCCGTACCATGTGAAAACAATACAATCCCAAGACTGTTTTCAGCCATCCTTAAACTACCTTTTAAACAAATTGACCCAACATATATTTCAATTTCCTTATATTCTTCTGCAATTTTCATAGCTATTCAATTAAAACATTACACTTTGATATACCATAAATTTTAAATCTTTTGGCAATTCTGTCCTTATATCTTCCAATTCACCCAATGAAATATATTTTCGTAAAACAATAAATGTGGTTTTAATATAGTTCTCGGCTTTATCATCAGATTCAAAATCGTGCAATGATGTATTGCCATCAAATTCTCTAACCAAATCAATAAAATCAACTAAATTCTTGATTTTCATTTTTTTACGAGACGACCATCCATTTACATAAACTGCTTTTAAAAACATTGGTAACTGAGCTAATAATTGTAATGATTCTTCTACTGAAATTACTTCTCGCAACCCATGAAGAATTGATGAAAGTATTCTCCCAGCCTTATCAACATCATCTTTAAGATTCATCTCTTTAGCATAATCTTTTAGAAATGTATTGGCCTCCGCTGCAAACTGATTAAAATTTAGTGCCATATTCTTATATTTTAATTAAAAATCATATAAATCCCATTTTTGGTCTTTATTTTTTACTGCAATAAGGTTTGGGGCTATAAATTTTGAATAAAATATTGGTGGTGAACTATTTTGAGTTTTTGATGGTATATAATTTCTTTCATTATATAAATATTTGAACAACGTTCCTTCCGTATCAATAATGTATTCTTCCAATCTGTACGTTACTATATTTTTTTTAAGAACCTCATTATAACCAATGCTATTTTTAGCAAGTTTAATTGCTAATGCATATCCATTTTTAAAATTTGATGCATTTAAAAATTGAGGTTCAATAATTTCGTTTCCTTTTTCATTTATATAACCATAATAGTAAGTTCCATCAATTAACTTTTTAATTAAACACCGGTTATTGCTAAATATTGGATATGAAGTTGAATTTATAAATTCAGAACGAACAAAGGCATTATCATTTAAAACAACTATATCATCTCTAAAATTAATTTCAATATCACCCTTCTTATTTATAAAACCCCATTTTTCACCTTTCTTAATAGGAGCTAATTCATCTTGAAAAGGAAAGTATTCATCAATATCTGTTAATAGCTGGGCATCAACTTCAACACAAATAAACATGGCTATAATTGCAAGAAATAAATTTTTCATTGCTAAACGATTTAATATTTATCTAAATCTAAGAATAGTTCCATTTTAACAAAATGATATCGCTCAAGTTTACTTTACAAAAAACATAAAATATTTAAAATGTTTTTTCTTTAATAAATTAAAGAACTACCTAATTAAACACTAATTACATTAAACTAAAAAATATTTCAACTATTTGAAATACAGATTTTTATAACTTTTACAAATTAAATAAAAACGACAAAAAAGTATAAATAGAGTTGATTTTGTAGGAATTAAAAAAATACAATTCATTTGATATATATCATTCCAAACAACCTCAATTATAAAGTAATTTAGTAATACTCTAAAACCTTAAAGCAATGGAAACAAAAACAATTTATAAAACATTTGGTTATGGTAAAAGTATCGCCGAAATTATTTACAATACTTCCTTATGGACAGAAGAATGTACTTTTATTAAAACAGAGTTAAATTTTTTAAAAAAATTAATTCAGAATTACCCATTTTCAACTAATATTCCAAATTTGTTTGAACGAGTACAATTATTTATTACTGACCTTTCAAATTTAGGAAATGAAAAAACTAATTTACTCCAAGAAATAGAGAATTATAAAAATGAATTATTAAATGAAGAAGAGTATCATCATTTAGACCATGATAATTACTATTTAATTGAATACCAAAAATTAGCAAAATCAAGGTTTAATTTTAAAAAAAATTACAAGGTATTAAAAAGTGAAATTTTTGAATATTTAGAAGGTCTAATAGATTCTAAAGTAGATACAAACCTAGAAATTTCACAACTTTAATTATAGGTTGAAAAATGAATTTTATTAATTAGAAAAATTATGAAAACTAAAAAAACAAAACAATACACTGAAAAAAGCATTGATGAACTTCATAGTGAATCTAAATTATGGATTTCTGAAATTGCCTTTATTAGAGATGAAATCCGATTTTTAAGTCATTTATTAAGTGCTAAATATATTGATTATTTATATGAAGGCCTTTCAAGTAAAATTGAAAATTTTACAAAAAAAATGACTGAAGAAATAAATTCTGGAAAAATACTCGTTGACTCAATCGAAACACATGAATTACTTTTACCTGAATTAATTGAAAAAGATAATTTAATAAATAATATACAGTATCAGGAATCACATACCAAATTAAAAAATGCAGTAGAAATTTATCTTGTTCAATATAAAATTCTGAAAAAACAAATTTTCGAAGTGGTGGAAAAAGTTATGCAGAAAAAGAATCAAAAAAAACTGGTATAATTTATTTAATAAATCATTTTAAATTTAAAAAATAAAATGATTTAACATATTTTTATATTTAATTCACATATAAATAACTATATTACAACCGGTTATGTTATGTGAATTATTTTTTTACATAAATCTCTTTTCAAGAAATTAATATAGCCCTCCTAAAATATTTTTAACATATTTTTTTAATAAAACCTTCAAAAACCTAGTATTTATAAGGCCTGAAATATTTTTGTTAAATTAAAAAATTAACATTTTATCTGTCGAAAAAATAAATACATTTGAAAATCTTATAAAACACCTCAATATAAATGAAAACATATCAGTTATTTATCTTTTTCTTATTTTTTTCTGCTGCCCGTTTAATTGCTCAAAATGAATTGCCAATCCAAATTGATGATTCTAAAATAAAACCGATTAGAGGTTTAATCAATCCGGTATTTCAATCTAGTCTTGAAAAAGAATTAAAAACAATTCCTAAATGGAGAAAATTAATTGATCAAAACAAAATGTCTGTTGGTGTTATAGACTTAAGTAATCCTGAACAGGCAAAATTTGCTCAAGTAAATGGCAACCACATGATGTATGCTGCCAGTTTACCTAAAATTGCAATTTTATTAGCTGCAATGGATGCTATTGAAAAAGGAGAATTAAAAGAAACACCTGAAGTTACTCTTGATATGAAATTAATGATAAGTAAATCAGACAATCGTGCAGCCACACGGATGATTGACAGATTGGGTTATAATAAAATAGAAAGTGTAATGACCGATAAAAAATATGAGTTTTATGATGAAACATACGGCGGAATTTGGGTTGGAAAACGATATGGTGGTGGAGGTGATACAAATAGGGAACCATTAAAAAACTTAAGCCACGCAGCAACTGTTAATCAGGTTTGTAGGTATTATTATTTATTAGCTAATGGAAAGTTAGTAAATCACGATCGTTCAAAACAAATGCTAGACATTATGGAAAATCCGGCACTTCACCATAAATTTGTAAATACCTTAGATCAAATAGCGCCAAATGCAAGGTTATTTAGAAAATCAGGTTCTTGGAGAAATTTTCATTCCGATTCTATTTTAGTTTGGGGAAAAGACCCAAAAAGAAGATATATTTTAGTTGCTCTTGTTGAAGATGCAAATGGAGAACAAATCATAAGAAATATTGTTAAACCAGTTGAAAAAGCTCTTAAAAAAGCACATCCAAAAGCTTAAAATTAAACATAAAAAAGGCCTTATTTCTTTTCAAAGAATAAGGCTTTTTTATGCAAAAACTTCAAGTTATGGACTTAATTTTCTATTGCTTCTATAATCCTTTGGCAAACATGTATAGATTCAATACCTTTAACAAAGAGCTTTTAAACCCAATTCTGGTTTAAATATAGTACACTCAAAAAAAAATTTAATAAAAAAACGCTAACACAAGTAATCACTTTATAAATGTTCACCTTTAACACATTAAAAATATATATTTTAAAAGTTTTTGATCTTAAGGAAGATGAATTAAAAAAAACCTTGCTATTACAGTTAAATATTTTTTTACTTATTACTACATTACTTATTGTTAAACCAACTATTAATTCTCTTTTTCTATCTGAACTTACATCATCTGCTTTACCTTTAGGATATGTATTAACGGCTATTATGGCCATTGTAGGTTCTTATTTTTATGATAAAATACTGGAGAGAAAGCCATTAAATAAAGTTATTGAAGGAACAATAATTGGAGCTGTAGTCTCTTTAATTATTTTTGGAATAGCATTTACATTTAATCTTGCTGGTGGCTTAATTTTATATATACCTTATATTTGGGTTGCTATTTTTGGTTTACTAACGGCTTCTCAATTTTGGATTTTAGCTAACCTTGTTTATAATGTTAGAGAGGCTAAACGCGTATTTGGTTTTATTGGAGCTGGGGCAATTGCAGGAGGAATATTTGGAGGGTATCTTACTTCATTATTAACAACTTTTTTAAGAACTGAGAGTTTGTTATTTGTAGCTGCAATCTTATTAGCTTGCTGTTTACCAATTGTAAAATATATTTGGAAAAATGAGGTAGTACATTTAAGTAATTTTCAAGTTTCTTATAGATCCACGCCAAAAGGAGATTCTCCTTTAAAACTTATTAAGCAATCTAAATTACTTAGCTTAATTGCAATAGTCATTGGTTTAAGTGTGTTGGTTGCTAAGTTGGTAGATTATCAATACAGCGATTATGCTTCAAGACTTATTACTGATCCTGAAAAATTGACTTCCTTTTTTGGTTTCTGGTTTTCAACATTAAGCGTTATTTCTCTTTTAGTTCAATTGTTTTTAACACAGCGAATTGTTGGTACTTTTGGAGTTGGAAAATCATTGTTTTGGCTGCCCTCTGGTATCTTAATGGGATCATTCTTATTATTGTTCCTTCCTCAGTTATGGGTAATTATAGGAATAAAAGTTGTTGATGGAAGTTTAAAACAATCGGTTAATAAAGCAGCAACCGAACTACTTTCAATTCCTATTCCGATTGAAACAAAGAAAAAAACGAAAACTTTTACCGATGTCGTGGTAGATAGTATAGCAACCGGTTTAGCTGGTTTTATTCTTATTTTTTTTATAAATGGGTTAAATATTTCATCAACCTATATTAGTTTAATTATTATTGCTTTAATTTCTCTTTGGATATTTTTCATATATCACCTACGACTAGAATATATTATTTCATTTAAAGATTTGCTAGAAACTTCTCATTCAAAAAAAGAAAAAACAGTAAAAAAAGAAATTCCTATTACTTCAATTATTGACACTGTTAAAAGAGTATTTGAAAATGGCTCTGAAGGACAAATATTACATATGCTTCAAAAAACCTTAGAAGCAAAAGATGAACGCTTTTTTTATGCAATTAAAAAGTTACTGATTCACGAATCTCCGAAAGTTAGAGCATTAGCCATTGAAAATCTTTATTTTTTAAAAACAGAAATTCTTTGTTTTCAAATTGAATCTATGGTTCATGACAATGACCAACAAGTAACTACTGATGCTTTTAGATATTTATTAAAAAACTATGAAAGCGACACAATACAATTGTTCAATAAATATTTAAATGTTAACGATATAACAATTGCAAATGCTGCCTTAATTGGACTGTCCTTAGAATTAAGAAACAATCATTTATCTCAAGAACGGTTTAGCTTAGAAAACAGATTAAAACAAGCATTGATACAATGGAAATTTATCGATTCTGAAGAAGAAAAAACAAATAAAATGATTGCTATTATTGAGGCTATTGGGAATGCTAAGTCAGAAAATTTTTATGACATTATTAAAGAACAACTAACATCAAACAACTTACAACTTCAAAAAACTGCAATAACCAGCGCCTCTAAAACTTTAGATAAACAATTCATTAATTTAATTATTGATCAATTATCGGGTAAAGAAACTAGACAAACAGCCATTGAAGCACTTTTTAAATATGGAGATCCGATAATTGATATTTTAGCAAAAAAAATAAAGGAAGAATCTATTGAATTAGAAGATGCTACCCATGTAATATCCGTTATTGAAAAATTTGCCACACAAAAAGCTATAAACTCATTAAAAAAATTAACTGATGGAACTGAGCACTCAGTTAAAATAGAAGCAATTGAAGCTTTAAAAAGATTAAAATGGAAACATTCCAACTTACAAATAAAAGATAGGTTTATCGTTGAAAAAATAATTGACGAATGTTATTTATACCAAAACACACTTTCTGTAATTCACTCCCAAATTGTAATTCAGTACAAAAAGAAAAATACCTTTCAGGAAAATATCGAAATAATTAAAGCTCAAAATGGTTTAATGCAGCTGCTGGAACTAAGATTGGATAGGCAACTACAACGTATATTTCAATTTTTAGGCATTAAATACCCTCCAAATGATGTAGAACCAATACTTAACATTATTTTAAATGGAAAAGAAGAACAGCGAATTCACGCTATTGAATTTTTGGATAATATTTTAGACAACCAACTAAAAAAAGAATTAATTCCAATTGCTGAATCTATTTTGTTTGACTCAATTTCTGAAGAAAAAATTAAAAAACTAAACCTAAAAGTATTAAGTGAAGCAGAATGTTATAGAACACTTTTGGAGAGAAAAGACATAAAACTAAAACAAGCAGTACTGTACTTAATAGAAAAAACCAACGATAAAAAATTTATACCGTTGGTTGAAATTGTTATGAATGATAAAAATGAAAATATAAGAAATAAGGTTTCTGAAATATTAAACCGAAATTCTTAATTTTTATTTATTAATTAGCTTATCAATATTGCCAGCTAAATACATATGATCACTCGCTGAATTTTTTCTTAAAACATTAGTCATTAAAACAACCATATACTTACAATTGTTTGGATGTTCAACTATGGCTACAGAATTCATAAAATTATTTACATTTCCCATATATTTTCCACAAGGTTCTCCTTTAGTTCGGTCACATTTATACAAACTACCAGATTTAAAATAAACTGCGGCATCTTTAAGAGCGGGAGATTGGGCGTATCTAATTCTTCTGTCTGTCATATACATCAATCGCTTCATTTCTAAGCTCGATTTTTCATCAACTACTTTTCCTTGTTCTAATTGAACTAAAAATTTCATTAAACCAATTGGACTTCCAATACTACCTCCTTTATCACTAACAAAATTATTAGCTCCTCTTGTAAAAAAACTTCCTAAACGCCATTCATCTGTAGTTATTCCCAAAGTACGTAATGGCAAATTAACTACATCATTACCAAGATCTGTCAATACTTTTTTAGGTGTATTTTTAAAATATAAATTAGCATCTTCCTCTGTTAAAGCTGGATAATCTTTTCCAAAGGCGGCCATTAATAAAACTTCTCTCCAAACGATACTTGCTGCACCATTATTACTAACAGACATCATATGATCTGCCCATTCAAACAACGTAAAAACATCACTTGCAATAACTTGTCTTTTCACCAACTTATTGGTTTCTATATTAAATATAGGCACTGTGTGTTCATCTGTTAAACCCCATAAACCAGATTTTACAGATTTACTTCGCAATAATTCAATACGCTTTTCAAAAGAATTAGGATAAATATTCGCCAATTGTGTAAATAACCCTGCTAATACAGCTAATTTCCCTACACTCCCTGGCTGATATCCTAAAGTCTCGTTTCTTGCAGCATATCTAATATTATTTAAATTAGAAATATCAATAACTGATAAAGAATAACTTTTGTCTAAACCTCTAAATAAATTATTTATTTCCTGATTGAACTTTTCATCTTTTTTTAATAAAACAGCTGTACTGTCTTTCTTTTTTGAAAGTAAGTTTAATGCTATTTCATTATATGATTTTAAGGCTCCTGAAGGAAGATTACTTACATCTTTAATTTCCCCATTTTTTATTCGCTCCAACCTCAACAATCGCTTTATACCAGTATGTGAATAACCATCAATAGGATATGGATTAAACCCTATAAATGAAATACTCAATATTAGTAATAAACTTATTTTAAATACATTTTTCATATTATATTTTTTTAGAAAGTAAAATTTCTTTGTTTTTATCAATTTTAGGAGTAATAGACTCCAAATAACCTGAACTCAACGCTTTTTTGTTCTCAACAAAAGGTCTAATTTGAAATAACCACAACTTATTATCTTTAAAGCCAAGTTCTACATCATAAGCTCCTTTATAATCCGATTTAGTTTCCTTAGCCATTGTTTTTCTAATAACATCTGCCAATTCTCTAATTTCTTTAATATTTTGCTCATTTAATATTGCTTTTTCAAATGTTGCTACTTTTTTATCTGTCCCACCTGTTATAGGTAAAATATTGTGCAATGCTTCTCTTGCCGGCGCAATTAATTGTGTAACACCTTCATATTTAAGTTGATAAGACTCTGCTGATTGCCCATCAACAGCACCTCCAGCACCTCTACTAAAAGCAATCGTTAAATCTTTGTCATTTCCCGAATTTATTCCCTTTGTAATCATAACTCCAGAATAATCTACATCAACGCTTGGAATAACCAAAATTGAAGGAAACACATTTTCCGGATTCAATAAATATTTTTGACGCCATTTAAAGCTACGTTCAGTATAAGGAGAAGCCCAAACATCTTTTATTCCTTGTAAAATTTTATCTTTTAAAACAACATTAAACAGCGTTAAATTTAAGCCAGCACCAGAAAAATCTTTTAAATCCTCCATATTGGTATCACTTCTAAGGAAAACCGGAATCTCACCTAATTTTTTACCCAAAACAGTTTGAAAATCCTTTTCCATTTGAGCAATAAAACTTTCTTTTAACGGCATTTTTTTTATGGCTGCACTCAGTATTTCCAATTTTTTTAATTGAAATTTTTCAACATCACTTTCTGCTATATTGTTCACACGCATTTTTTCAGCTTCAGCAAACATTTTTGTTAAAAACTCCCAGTAAGAACCATTTTGTTCTGGCATTGGTTGATCCATATGTGTTCTAAAAATTCCAAATGGAATTACTAAACCTTCTACTACTTTGTCTGGAAACATTTTTTTCAACTGACCAAGATTAGCCGCTTTTGGACCACAAATTTTCCCCGAATCATTAGCGCCAACATTTCTCATATTCAAAATATTATTTTCATCTAAACGTATATTTTTCACGGGAACTGCAATTTTCAATTCATTTCGTTCTTTTTTAGAAAACAACGCCTTTTCCTCAGCAGTCATATCTTTTTCTAATTTCAGAATGACATTGCCTTTATTTGAAACTGCATAAAAAACTTTTTCGCCAGAATATTTTTTCAAATTTTGTAGATTATCATCAGATAAAGCGGCATTTGGAATTCCTAAATTTCTGGCAAGCAATTGCACATGAGAAACTAAATTCCCTTCAGCAACTGTTGCTATTCCAGCTACAGGCTTTAAATCTGATGGCGGTTTTTGAAAAATATATACTTTGTTGGATGATACTTCAACACCTTCTGGTGAACCATCAATTACAACTAACTCACCAAAAGCATATCCTGGATTTAATCCACGTACCGAACTTTGGTTAGAAATAGTCATTACTTTATTGGTTAAAGAAGATTCTGTAGCAATAATATCTCCTAATTCACCTACACTTTTCCCTAAATATAATGCAATAGAACCTCTAATTTTATCATCAATAAAACCATAAGCTTTTGGCTCAAATTCTGTATAAACATCTACTACGTCTCCATACGTTGCTTTAACCATTGAAGAACTCCACTCAACAATACTTCGGGCACTCTCTAAAACAACCGTTAATTCATTTAGCGTCATTGCATTTATAGTTCGTGGTTTTAATGAATCCTTAATTTGATCCCATTCCCACAACTCAATATAGCCAGCACCGGCAGTTGCCATACCAACATAATAAATTTTACTTAACATTTCTTGAATGTTAATTGGTTGCCATTGAGATGCATTTTTAAAAACAATCTCTTCAAGCTTTAAAGAGGCATCTAATAATTGTAATCTAGCCAAAGGTCTTTTTTCAAGCAAAATAGCTTTTCTCATTTCCAATAACAATTGAGCGGTTTCGGAAACCAAAATAGAAGATTTAGTTTCTGTTCCGTTTTTTAAAACATACTCTTTTATTAAATTTACTATTGGAGTATTTTTTACTAATCCTGTTTTTTTTGTTAATGAATTAATATCTATTGGTTTATAATAATTAACCATCGTAGCTACCAATTCATCTATTTTATTATTTAGTGAAGCCGTTAATTTAGCAGTGTGCTTATTTTTAAATTGTATCACTTTTTCAACATCACCAAATTCTGGTTGTCCGTGAATTTTTACTCGTAAATCCATAAATGATGGAAATAAATCTGACAACACTTTAGACTGACTTCTCATTAATTGAGCTAAATTATCATCTCCTTTATGAGGAATATCTTTTAATGTTTGACGAATTAAAAAATAGTTTTGTGTAATACTTTTATCGCCTGTTAATAACCATTTATAAAAATCAACTCCCCAGGCTTCCTCATCTTCTGCTTGTACAGCTCCTCTATAAAATTGAGCTTTGTGTAAAATCCATCCGTCATCAACAGTTCTTAAATATTTGTCTAATTGATATTGTTTAATCCTAGAATGATTGTTTGGTGTATCCCAAAAGTCACCATTAGTTGTAAATACTAAAATTTGACCTAAATAAATATGATTTTTCTTTCCTATAGCTTCTACAGCATCTTTATAACGCGCGTGCTGAACACCAGAACCAATTGAATCTGGACAAGGATCTTTAGGCATTCTTATGCTTCCATCTTTACAAAACCATCGAATATCTTTATAAGGACCACGGGCATCTTTTTTAAAAGAAACGATTTGATCTTCAATATATTGACTACTCATTTTTTGAGAAATCCCAACATTGGAAAAAAGAATTGCAGCAAAAATATAAAGTAATTGTTTTTTCATTATTGTTTTTTTAGTTAACAGTTTGAATTTCAAATATAATGCCATAATTTTATTATTTTCAACCTAAAATATTAATTTTTTAAATTTCTTTTTTGAAACTAAAAACAAATCAAGATTTATTTGATTTTTTTTATTTCTTTGCGAATCAAATTTTTATATAAAAAAATAAATTCAATGAATAAAACACTTGTTTCAGCCAAAGCAAACTTTGGCACTTTACCTGTTTTTTTAACTGCTATTTCAACAATTCTTGGAGCTGTAATGTTTTTACGTTTTGGTTTTGCTGTAGGTTCTGTTGGATTTATGGGAACATTAGCAATCATAATTATTGGACATTTAGTCACCATTCCAACGGCAATGGCTTTGGCCGAAATTGCTACGAATCAAAAAGTAGAAGGTGGTGGAGAATATTTTATTATTTCAAGATCTTTTGGTGTAAATATAGGTGCTGCTATTGGTATTACTTTGTATTTATCACAAGCTATTAGTGTTGCTTTTTATATTATTGCTTTTGCGGAATCTTTTGAAGCAATAAAACCTTGGGTCGCTTCAGAATTTGGATATGAATTATATGACAATAGGTTATTTAGTATTCCAGCATTAATTTTATTAATTTGGTTAATGGTAACAAAAGGTGCCGATTTAGGAATGAAAGCATTATATGTGGTAGTAGCAATCCTAGCTGTTTCATTAATTCTATTCTTTTTTGGAACAACTCCATATGCTGATGTTTTTGACAGCTCACAACTATTTAAAGGTGCCACAACCGATAAAAGTTTCTTTTATGTTTTTGCTATTATTTTTCCGGCATTTACTGGGATGACTGCTGGTGTTGGTCTTTCAGGAGATTTGCGCGATCCTAAAAAATCAATACCATTTGGTACCTTATCTGCAACCATCATAGGAATGGTTTTATATATTTTTATTGCGTTAAAACTTACATCCTCTGCTAGCCCATTTGATTTAGTAAATGATCAATTAATTATGGGGAAAATTGCCTTATGGGGTCCAATTATCCCAATAGGATTGGCTGCCGCAACCATTTCTTCGGCTCTTGGCTCTTTTATGGTAGCACCACGAACATTACAAGCTATTGGCGGTGATCAAGTATTCCCTAATAAATTTGTAAATAGCTGGATTGCAAAAGGAACTTCTAAAAATAACGAACCACGAAATGCCACTATTTTAACAAGTGTTATTGCATTGATATTTGTATTCATGGGGGATGTAAACGCCGTGGCAGAAGTAATATCCATGTTTTTTATGGTTACTTACGGTTCTTTATGTTTAATTTCATTTATGCAACATTTTGCTGCAGATCCATCTTACAGACCTTCATTTAAATCTAAATGGTATTTATCCCTTTTAGGTGCAGTTATGTGTATTTTCTTAATGTTTAAAATTAATACAACGTATGCTTTTGCTGCTATTGCATTAATGGTTGTTCTTTATTTTTATATTACTTTGAAAAGTGATAATAAAAAAGGAATGGCATCCATATTTCAGGGAGTTATTCACCAGTTTAGTAGAACAATGCAGGTATTTCTTCAAAAAACAGAAAAAGAAAAAACCGTAGAAGCTTGGAGACCCGCTGTATTATGTCTTTCAAAAGATAGTTTTGAAAGATATAGTTCTTTGGATATTATGAAATGGATTTCATACCGATATGGTTTTGGAACATATATTCACTTTGAAAAAGCTTATTTTTCGAAAGAATCAAAAGAAAATGCGGAATTAAAACTCGAAAAACTTATTAAAATAGCATCATCAAGTAATAATAATGTGTTTTTACAAACACTTATTTCTCCTTCAAATACAGCTGCTATAATTCAGGCTATTCAACAACCAGGTATTTCAGGACAACCAAATAATATGATGCTGTTTGAATATAAAAAAGGTGAGCGAGAATGGCTTTCTGCTGTTTTAGATAATTTTAGTGTCTTAAAAACTGCCCAATATGATTTATGTATCCTTGCTACTTCAGATAAAGGATTTGGTTATAAAAAGGATATTCACGTTTGGATAAGGAAAGAAGACTATGAAAATGCAAACCTAATGATTTTGTTATCATATATTATTTTAGGTCATCCTGACTGGAATAAAGGTGAAATTAAAATTTTCGCTACTTTCCCTAAAGAAAATATAGCGCAAGAAGAACAAAATTTAATTGATTTAACGTCAAGTGGTCGTTTACCTATTTCAGCAAATAATATTAGAGTACTTCCATTTGATGAAAACAAAAGTAGAAACGACTTAATTAATGAAAATTCTTCTGATGCAGATTTAACATTGATAGGTTTTCAAGAACAAATGTTTAAAACAGAAAATGTAACTGAGTTTTTTGAAGGTTATGATAAAATAGGGAACATTTTATTTGTAAATACATTAACCTCAAAATTCATAAAATAACCAAACAAAAAAAGGCTGTTTGAAAGATGAACTTTAATCAGCCTTTTTTCAATTATTGAAATTACTTTACAGAATCCTTCTTCTTTTTACCTCCTAATAAATTTTTTAATTTATCCTTTACCAAATTATCAACAGCCTCTTTTTGCTTTGTAATATCTACTTTCGGTATTGTGGTAGGTGTGGCACTCGTTGAATCAGGTTTATTAATTGTTGGCACTTTTATTAATCCTTTTAAAATTTCAGTTCCCTTTCCTTTTAATTTATTAACATCAACTAATTGAGTTGCTAAATTACTCACTGCACTTTTATAGTCCGTAGAAACTATAGGCTGATCAAAACTACCTCCAATATTTGCCGTAATTGGCACTTTTACTTTTGACATATCTTCAGTACTAAATTTAGCCATTAAGCCAGTAATTTCATTCCCAAGATATTTACCAGGAACTATAAAAGTAACTTTATAATTCATCGTTTTATCAAACCCATGGCTTCCGCTAATATTAATATCAATGTCCTTATATTTTACAGAAAAAGGTTTTACATTAACTTTTCCATTTTCAAAAGTTAACAAAGTTTTAATATCGCTTAAGTCTAGTTGCTCTAAATCAATAAACTTTAATTGACTGGCTAAAGAATTTAATAAAGGTGAAGTTTTAGTGTTTATTTTTCGAGTTAATAGTTCGGCAAATGCATTCCCTGAAACACTATTTAAATTTGGAGTAAATTCATTATTTAAATTCCCGGTAAATTTCAATGTTGAATTTAATTTCCCTTGAATTAATGTAGCGATAGGCGCCAATGAATTTAACATCTCTATTTTACCAAAAGAATCACCAATATCAAATGCATTCATACCAATATCCATTGTAAAAGTTGGTGCTGCTTCTTTGGTAGAAACATTTCCACTTAATGAAATATTACCTCCTAAAAGTGATGATGTCACATTCTCAAGAGTTACTTTTTCATCCTTAATTATCATTTTACCTTTTAAATTTTTAAGCTCTAAATTATCATATAAAACTGTTTTTGCTTCTGCAGCAATTACACAATCTAAAAACGAAGGGATTTTTATTGCACTTTTTTTATCTTTAGTTGAAGAATCATCAGAAGGAGCATCACTCATAAAATCATTTACTGAAAATGTACTTGAAACCAAATCAAAATTCCCTCTTAGTTGTTTGTTTGAAATTACAAAGCCTATAACATCTCTCATCGTTCCAGTGGCATTGATATCAGTTTTCCCAGTAGTTGCATTAAACTGTTTTAATGTAATTACCTCAGGAGTAAAATTAACTGCAGCCGTTTGAATATTAAGCGGATTTAAAAATTCCGAACCATTATATTCAAAATTATTTAAAGTAAGATTTCCATTACTTTTAATTCGTTCATATTTACTTTTTTTAACGGCATCCATATCAAAAAATGTGGTAAAGTCCATCTTTAAAATTCCAGATAATTTCTCCTTCATTTTAAAAGGATATGCTCTTGAAATATTGGCTAAATTAATTGTACCATTTACTTTTGCGCTTACTAACGGATTGGTAGTGATATTTTTAATTGTTGCATTTGATTTAAAAACATCTTGGTCAATTTTAAAATTCAACGCATCAAGAATCACATACGTATCTGCTGTAATACCAGTTTCATTTTTAACAAGTGCCTTTATTGTAATATTTTCAACACTTTTAGGTAAATCCGGATATTTAAATGACGCATTCTTTGACTCAATTTCTATATTAAAACCAGGAATTCTATCATCATTATTCATCCCGTTAATTGTTCCACTCACATTAAAATCACCTTCCGTTTTTACATTATCTAAGTTTTTAGAATACTCCTTTGGCATTACGGCCAAAAAGTTTTTGAATGATGATGAAGGAGTTTTAAAATTGATATCTATTTGCTGACCATCATCAAGCATTATTACATATCCTTCAAACGTTAATGGCAATCCACTAACATTCGCTTCATTTTTCAAAAAAGAAAACGTAGAAGTTTTTAAATCAATTCCAATTAAAGCTTCAAGGGTAAGTTCGTTATTTTCAAAATATTTAACTTTATCATATTCGAATGACAATTTTGTTGAAGAGTTAGTTGCTAATTTAGATTGTTCAGCTGATAAATCTCCCGACCCAGAATGATTAAAATCATTCAATTCTAAAAAAATCAGGGACGCTTCATTTTTATATTTAATGGTGCTGTTATTAATTTCATATTTTTTTACTGCAAAATTAAAAACACCCTCATCTTCATTAGATTTTTTTTCTGATGGTTTTGCTATGTCATAATTTGAAATTCCATCTTCATTTGAAATAAAATTAAAATAAGCCTCATTAACTGAAATTGCCGTAATATTAATTGCTTCGTCTTTGCGTTTAAAAAGTTCTTTAATTGGCATATCTAATCCCAATTCTTTTACATACGCCAAAGTATCATTTTCAAATGGTGCATTATTAATTACAGAAACATTTTTAAGCTTTAAGGATGCTTGAGGAAAACTACTAAATAAACTCAAATCCGCTTCGTCAAAAGCAACTTTAGCATTTAAATTTTTATTAATGGCAGTTAAAACAGCTGCTTTAATTTTTCCCTTTAATAACAAAGGAGCTGCAACAAGTGTTGCAATAAAAAGTATAACAATTACAGCTAATACTTTTAATATTTTTTTATAGTTCATTTTTTAGTTATGTATAAAATAGCAATAAAATATTTTAATTATAAAGGTATTAATTAAGGGGTCACTATTAAAAATAATAACGTTATAAATAAATTAAAATTATTTATAACGTTATTCAAATGTATACTTTACAAGCCTAATCTCTATTTAAAAATTCTATTTATTAAAAATAGGTAATCTTCGTGTTTAATAGTTGAATTTTATTTTTTGATAACCTGTGCTTTATCATTTAAACCATCAATTTTAATTTCAGGATGACCATATACATTAATTTTACTTTTATCTTTTGCATAAATGGTAAGTGATTTACTTGCATAAACCTGAATACTAGATTTATTTGAAAAATTCAATTTTGAAATTGAAGTTTTCAAACTTTCCCCTTTTATATTTGCAGCATGTGTTGCGGTAATTTGAAAACTTTCAACATCTCCAGACAAATTTAAATCAGACCTATTCTGGGCAATTATTTCCAGTTCATCCAAAGAAATTAATCCTTTCAAGTAACCGTTTTCGTTAACCCTCATTAAAGATGTTTCTCCTCTCAAATGAATTTTACCGGATGCATTTTTTCCCACATTAAAATTTGAATTTTTTGCATTTAAATCTAATTCAAACGAAGTATTATCAAATGCACTTAAAGCAAAGTCATCAAATATTAGTTTACTTTTTGAAAGTAATTTAACATTGTCTGTTATCGTTATTTTATCAATCTTTTTAAATGTTAAAATAACTTCTAACTTTTTACTTGACGTTATTTTAGAAGTTGTGTAAATTTTTAAAACACTATCAATCACTTCAAAATTAATATCCCCAATTAAATTCTCATCAGCAGTCAAATGATAACCATTACCTCCTGTTTGCGAAATACTAACTTTTAAATTATCTCCAATTTCAATTGCTCTAAATGCTTCTAAGGTTTTAAAAACATCGATCACATTTTTATTTCCTTTCAATTTTTCTTTCTTTTGAGCTGTTATAGAAACAGAAAAAGCAATAAGAATCATTATTAATACAAATTTTTTCATTCTTTTAGTAAGATTATTGTTCAATTATTAGACACAACATTTAAATAAAGTCACTTTTATTTAAAAAAAAGTGAATCAATTCTAAATCCAATTACCTCTAATCAAATAAACTAAATGTTTGATAAAAAAAATATTAAAAAAAAGTGAAAAAATATTTGGTAATTATTCAGAAAGTAATTTAATTTGCATCCGCTAAAAGGCCGATGTAGCTCAGCTGGCTAGAGCAGCTGATTTGTAATCAGCAGGTCGTGGGTTCGAGTCCCTCTATCGGCTCAAAAAAGCCTCTTCTTTTTGAAGAGGCTTTTTTATTTTCTACAATTTTCTAATCATTCCTAAAAAAGCTTCCTTATTTTTTCAATAATTAATTTTATACTATTTTATTTCCTTAAATTTGCACATCAATCAAAATAGAAATTTATTATGCTAATTATAGGAATTGCTGGAGGTACAGGAAGCGGGAAAACAACCGTTGTAAATCAAATATTAAATGAACTCCCAGCTGATGAAGTTTGTGTAATTTCTCAAGACTCATACTATAATGAAACTCACGAGTTAACTTATCAAGAGCGCACAAAAATAAATTTTGATCACCCAAACGCAATCGACTTTAAATTATTGGTTGAACACTTAAAAGAGCTTAAAAAAGGAAAAACTGTTGAACAACCTGTTTATTCTTTTGTGACGCACAATCGCACAATAGATACATTAATAACACATCCTAGAAAGGTTGTTATTGTTGAAGGAATTTTAATATTTAACAGCAAAGAGTTACGCGATATTTTTGACATTAAAATATTTGTTCATGCAGATACAGATGAACGTTTAATAAGACGTGTAAGGCGCGATATTGAAGAACGTGGGCGTGACATTAATGAAGTCCTAACAAGATACCAGAACACCTTAAAACCAATGCACCAGCAATTTATTGAACCTACAAAAAACTACGCTGATATTATTATTCCGAATGACAGATATAATACTGTAGCTATTGACATTGTTAGAACCGTAATTAGCAACAAACTTTAACAAATGACATTTAAACAGTTCAAAAATAAACCGGTAATAAAAGTTATTACTAACAAATACTTATTAATACTTTCTGTATTTATAGTATGGATGGTTTTTTTTGATGAAAACTCTATTCTAATGCATAGAGAGTTTAATAAAGAAATAGACAAGCTAAACAGCGAAAAAGAGTATTACAACTCTCAAATTGATCAAGATAAAGAAATAATAAAGAAGCTAAAAAACAAAGAAGAATTAGAGAAATTTGCAAGGGAAGAATACAATATGAAAAAAGATAATGAAGATATTTACATTATTGAATATGACACCCTGAATAAAAAATAACTATTACAATTTAGCTAAAAAATACAGTTACTTGTTTTAATTCTAAATATATTTTCTGAGTTTTGCTTAATATATTTATAAACTATGAGTGATTTTATTTTCAAAGAATTCGAAACTAGTTCTGCCTCTTTTTGGAAGCAAAAAATTCAATTCGACTTAAAAGGAGCAGATTATAATGAGACGCTTCTTACTAAAACCAATGAAGGAATCACCATTAAACCTTTTTATCATTCTGATGGTTTTGAAAAATTAATAATTCCACTTCCTACAAAAGATTTTAAAATTTGCCAGAAGATACTAATTTCTTCAGAGGCTAAAGCCAATACAATAGCGACCAACGTTATAAAAAGAGGAGCAAATTCATTAAAATTTATTGCAAAACAACCATTTAACATAAAAGCAGTTTTTGAAAACTTATTGGGTAAACAAATAGATTTTCATCTTCAATTAGACTTTTTATCGGAAGAATTTATAACAGAACTTTCAGGGTTTTTAAAAAAAGAAACTGTTTTTTACAATATAGATATTATCGGAAACTTAGCAAAAACCGGGAATTGGTACTCTTCTTTAAACGAAGATTTTAAAATCTTAGAACAACTTCTTTTAAAAAATAAATCCCAATTTATAATCGCTGTAAATGTAGATTTATATCAAAATTCAGGAGCAAATGCAGTTCAACAAGTTACATACGCACTGGCACATGTCAATGAATATTTAACAAAATTTGGTGGAGAAATTGCTGAGAAAATTCAATTTAACTTTTCAATTGGATACAATTATTTCTTTGAAATTTCTAAAATTAGAGCATTTCGTTATTTATACAACCTAATTTTAAAAGAATACAATACATCCTGCACCGCTCAAATTTATGCAGAACCAAGCAATCGCAACAAAACCTTATATGATTACAATGTAAATATGTTGCGAACAACAACAGAAAGTATGAGTGCTATTTTAGGTGGAGCAAATACAATTTCCAATCTCTCTTATGATGTATTATTCAACGAGGCTAATGAATTTGGAGAAAGAATTTCCAGAAATCAATTATTGATTTTGAAAGAAGAGAGTTATTTTAAAAATGCACAACATATTGCTACAGACACCTATTATATTGAGGCTATTACAAAGCAAATTGCTGAAAAAGCATTAGAACTTTTTAAAGAAATTGAAAAAGGAGGCGGCTTTTTACAACAGTTAAAAGAAGGAACCATTCAACGGAAAATTAAAGAAAATGCCGAGAAAGAACAATCCCAATTTAACAATGGAGAATTGATATTATTAGGCACAAATAAATACCCAAACGAAGCAGATAAAATGAAGCAAAAGCTTCAAGGAAATCTAGGTACAAAGAGAAACCCAAAAAAGACTTTAATAATTCCAATAATACCAAAAAGATTGTCAGAAAAATTGGAACAAATAAGATTGACAAATGAAGCGTAAAGATTTTTCAAAATTAAAAGTAGAAAGTCAATCTGAGAAAAACACTTATTTTGACCACGAAAATTACATTGCTGGTACTGCACCAAACTTAAGAGGACCATACTCAACAATGTATGTAAGAAAACCTTGGACTATAAGACAATATGCAGGTTTCTCAACTGCAGAAGAAAGCAATGCTTTTTACAGAAGAAATTTAGCTGCCGGACAAAAAGGGTTATCCGTTGCTTTTGATTTAGCTACACACAGAGGTTACGATTCCGATCACGAACGTGTTCAAGGAGATGTTGGTAAGGCCGGTGTTGCTATTGATTCAGTAGAAGATATGAAAGTTCTCTTCGATCAAATTCCTTTGGATAAAATGTCTGTTTCAATGACAATGAACGGTGCTGTTTTACCAATTTTAGCTTTTTACATTGTTGCAGCAATGGAACAAGGCGTTGATAAAAAATTATTAGAAGGAACCATTCAAAATGATATTCTCAAGGAGTTTATGGTTCGTAATACATACATTTACCCGCCTACTCCATCTATGAAAATTATTGCTGATATATTCGAATATACAAGTAATAATATGCCAAAATTCAACTCTATATCAATATCGGGTTATCATATGCAAGAAGCTGGAGCAACTCCAGAAATTGAACTTGCATATACATTAGCAGATGGTTTAGAATATTTAAAAACTGGAATTTCAGCAGGAATGGATATCGATTCATTTGCTCCTCGTTTGTCTTTTTTCTGGGCAATTGGAATGGATCATTTTAGTGAAATTGCAAAATTAAGAGCTGCCCGAATGCTCTGGGCTAAAATCGTAAAACAGTTCAATCCAAAGAACCCAAAGTCTTTAGCTTTACGAACTCATTGCCAAACTAGCGGATGGAGTTTAACTGAACAAGACCCATTTAATAACGTAGCACGAACAACCATTGAAGCAATGGCTGCTGCTTTGGGAGGAACCCAAAGTTTACACACAAACGCCTTAGATGAAGCTATTGCTTTGCCAACTGATTTCTCTGCACGTATCGCTCGTAATACCCAAATTTATATTCAGGAAGAAACCAACATTACTAAAACAGTTGACCCTTGGGCAGGCTCTACTTTTATTGAAAATAGGACTGTAGAAATTATGAATACAGCCTGGGAGTTTTTGAAAGAAGTAGAAGAATTAGGAGGAATGACAAAAGCCATTGAGCAAGGAATTCCAAAAATGAGAATTGAAGAAGCCGCAGCAAAAAAGCAAGCAAGAATTGATAGTAATCAAGAAATTATAGTTGGAGTAAATAAATATAATTTAGAACAAGAGGATGAATTACAAATTTTGGAGGTAGACAATGAAGCTGTTAGATTATCACAGATTGAAAGATTAAAGGATTTAAAGCTAATAAGAAATAGCGCAGACGTAAAAATCGCCTTAACTTCTTTAACTGAATGTGCTAAAACTGGTGATGGTAATTTATTAGAACTTGCCATAATAGCAGCTGAAAAAAGAGCTACATTAGGTGAAATCTCAGATGCTTTAGAATCTATCTTTGGAAGATACAAAGCGACTATAAAATCTATTTCTGGAATCTACAGCAAAGAAATTAAAAATAATTCAGAGTTTAAAAAGGCTCAAGATTTAGCTGATAAATTTACAGAGTTAGAAGGAAGACGACCAAGAATTATGATTGTAAAACTTGGACAAGATGGTCACGATCGTGGCGCAAAGGTAATAGCGTCTGGATATGCCGATTTAGGTTTTGATGTTGATATTGGCCCACTATTTCAAACACCTAAAGAAGCTGTAAAACAAGCAATAGAAAACGATGTTCACATACTTGGAATTTCATCGTTAGCTGCTGGACATAAAACATTAGTACCACAAGTTATTGAAGAACTAAAAGCGTACGGCCGTAATGATATTATGGTTATTGCAGGTGGAGTAATTCCATCTCAAGATTATCAATTTTTATTTGATGCTGGAGTCACTGGAGTTTATGGTCCTGGAACAAAACTTTCAAAGGCTGCAATTGAAATTCTAAATAAATTAATCAATTCAATTTACAGCTAAAACAGCTTGCTATAAAAATAATAAACCCACACTTAGAGTTTAATCTAAAGTGTGGATTTATTTATTTAAATAACTAAGTATAATATTCTTTTCTAAAATAAATTAACAGCTAATTGAACTGAAGCTTCTTTTAAAATAGTGTTATAACCTAATGTAGCACTTACTGGAAATTCTTTTTCTGCAAATTTTAAAGTTTTCCCAACAGATAACCCCATATTAGCAATACCAAAACTATCATCCCCATATAACATTGTTTCAGCCTCAGAATTCAAAGCAAAAGCTGGAGCAATAAAAGGTGTAACTGTAACATCTTTTACTTTTATTGGAAATTCAACTTGTACATAAGTAGAATATCTTTGATCTCCATTAGCTAATAAATCATTTCCATATATAACAGTAGCCCAAGATACATTCATAAAAGAAAAAGAGTATCCAACAGAAAGGTCAAGAAAATGAACAGTTTCATCTTTATTATAATTAAAATATTCAACATCTTGAACTCCAGAGAAATTAAAGATATCAAGTAATGTAACTCTAAAATTGTTTTTACTATATGAAAAACAATTTGTAACCTCTTTATAACTACCATCAACACTTAATCCTCCCCAGGCATATGCAGAGAAATTCTCTCCAAAATACCCAACTGAAGTGCCAGTCATTACTCCTTCAGTAACTCTTAAACCTCTCCAGTAATGCATTGACTTAGCTTGCGCATTAACATCAAATTTATTTTGAGAATAGCCAGCAGTTGCAAACAATAACAATCCAACAATTGTTAAAACTATTTTATTTTTAATTTTCATTATTTTTATACTTTATAAATTATACTAATGCAACATATAATAATGCAGCTATAACCGCTCCAATAATTGGACCTACAACAGGAATCCAAGAGTATCCCCAATCACTACTACCTTTAACTGGTAAAATAGCGTGCATAATTCTTGGTCCTAAATCACGTGCAGGATTAATCGCATAACCTGTTGTACCACCTAATGATAACCCAATAACCCAAACTAGAAAAGCAACAGGTACAGCTCCAATTGAACCTAAACCAATTATTGCTCTTGCATCTACCTCTCCTAGAATATCAAGACTTGGACCTGCTAAATAAAATATTACAAATACCAAAACAAAAGTTCCTATAATTTCACTTGTTAAATTTGAAAAAGTGTTTTTAATGGCTGGACCTGTACTAAAACAAGCTAATTTACCACCTTCATCTTCAGTTGCTTTAAAGTGATCTTTATAAAAAACCCACACTATTAAAGCTCCTAACATTGCTCCAATCATTTCTCCTGCAACATATTCAGGAACTAATTCCCAAGAAAGCATTCCTGCAGTCGCTAAACCTACAGTTACAGCAGGATTTAAATGAGCACCACTAAATGGACCCGCAACCACTACACCTACAAATACGGCTAAGGCCCAACCTGTAGTTATCACAATCCATCCTGAATTATTTCCCTTTGTTCCGTTCAACACAACATTGGCAACTACACCATTACCTAATATAATAAGCAACATGGTACCTATTATTTCTGCTACTAAAATTGACATAATATTTATTTGTTTGTTTGTTTATTTGTTTTTTATTCTTCGATCCAGTTTTGCGCACATTTTACAGCTTTATGCCAGTAATGCAACATGTTTTCAACTTTATCTTTATCTATAACTGGATGGAATTCTTTATCAACAATCCATTGAGATTGAATTTCATCAACATTATCCCAGTAACCAACAGCTAACCCCGCTAAATAAGCAGCTCCTAAAGCAGTAGTTTCTAATGTTTTTGGGCGTATAATTTTAAAGCCGAATAAATCTGATTGAATTTGCATTAATAAATCACTTGCTGCAGCTCCACCATCAACTCTTAACTCAATACTTTTTTCTCCTGCATCAGCTTCCATAGCTTTCACAATATCATATACCTGAAAAGCAATACCTTCTAATGTTGCGCGAGAAATATGAGCATCTGTTGTACCACGAGTAATCCCCATAATAACACCACGTGCATATTGATCCCAATAAGGAGCACCTAAACCTGTCATTGCAGGAACAAAATAAACACCTCCATTATCTTCAACAGTTTCGGCTAAATGATTTATACCTGGAGCTGTTTTAACCATTTTAGCACCATCACGCAACCATTGAATAGCAGCACCACCTACAAATACACTTCCTTCTAAAGCGTATGTCGTTTTACCATTAATTTTCCAACCGATTGTAGTTAATAAATTATTTTCAGAGTAAACTGCTTTTTCACCTGTATTCATTAATAAGAAACATCCTGTTCCATATGTATTTTTAACCATTCCTGGCTTTGTACACATTTGCCCGAATAAAGCTGCTTGCTGATCACCTGCAATACCTGCGATTGGGATTTTTGTAGAGAATAATGTAGTTGCAGTAGTTCCATAAATTTCACTGCTTTCTTTTACCGTTGGTAAAATAGCTTTTGGAATGTTGAATAATTCTAATAATTCTGTATCCCACTCTAAAGTGTGAATATTAAGAAGCATAGTTCTGCTGGCATTAGAAACATCAGTAATAAACATTTTTCCGCGAGTAAGCTTCCAAACTAACCAAGTATCAACAGTTCCAAAACAAAGTTTTCCAGCTTCTGCTTTTTCTCTTGCTCCTTCAACATTATCTAAAATCCATTTTAATTTAGTAGCAGAAAAATATGCATCTAAAACCAATCCTGTTTTCTTTTTGATCATGTCAATATGACCTGCTGCTTTCAATTCATCACAGTACTTTGCAGTTCTACGATCTTGCCAAACGATTGCATTGTAAATAGGCTCACTAGTTTCGCGATCCCAAACAACAGTAGTTTCTCTTTGATTTGTAATACCGATAGCTGCAATTCCCTCTCCAGAAATTCCTTCTTGTGCTACAACTTCTGCCGCAACAGATATTTGTGATGACCAAATTTCATTTGGATCGTGTTCAACCCATCCTGGCTTAGGAAAAATTTGTTCAAATGGCTTTTGTGATACTCTTACAATTTCACCATTATGATTGAATAAAATCGCTCTTGATGATGTAGTCCCTTGGTCTAGGGCTAAAATTAATTTATCTTTCATTATATATTTGGTTATTTTGGTTATTCAATTTAATAAGTACTTATAAAATATAATTCATAGTAACTTGTTTATAATCTTCTACTTGTTTGGCTTGCCAAGCTTCATCTTCCCCTAGCTCAGTCGCCATTACTTTTGCAACTTGCGGCGCCATTTTTATACTTTCTCGTGCATCTAACAGTTGGCAACGAGTTCTACGTGCTAAGAAATCTTCAACAGTTCGTGCCATTTCATATTTAACAGCCCAAACTACTTGCGCATTAATAACTTTTAATGAAACACTTACCGATTTACCCATATCACCCTCTGAAGCCATATTTAAAATATCAGATTCATCAGAACCATAAAAGTACAATGGGTTGTTATGGTCTACATTTTCTTTATATCCGTGAATTTTTAAATGCTTTGTTTTGGTCTCAATATGGCCCCAACCATTTTTCGATTCGGTTTTATCAACTAAATCTTCACCCATTTTTCTATAAGTTGTCCACTTTCCACCAACCATTGTCAGTAATCCTGATTCAGATTCGAATATTTTATGGCTTCTAGAAATTTCTTTCGTTTTCTTTCCTTTTCCTTTTGAAGCAGCTAAAGGTCTTAACCCTGCAAAAACACTTAGAACGTCTGAGCGTTTAGGAGCTTTTGTTAAATACCTAGCAGCAGTATTCAAAATAAAATTAATTTCTTCTTCCAATGCAATAGGCTCCAAAGATTCCTTTTCAATTGGTGTATCAGTCGTTCCAACAACAACTCTATTGTGCCACGGAACAAGAAATAATACCCTTCCATCATCAGTTTTAGGAATCATAATTGCATCATTATCAGGTAAAAATGATTTATCTAATACTAAATGAACACCTTGACTTGGAGCAATAGTTTTTTCTGCATCTGGAGAATCCATCAATAAAACATCATCAGCAAAAACACCTGTGGCATTCACAACTTGCTTTCCTTTTATTTCGAATTCATTTCTTCCTTCTTCATCGAAAAATTTCACTCCAGATACTTTCCCCTCATTATCTTTTAACAAACCAGTAACAGAACAATAATTAATTACAATAGCGCCTAATTTAACTGCACTTTGTAAAGTATTTATAGCTAATCGTGTATCATCAAATTGACCATCGTGATACTCAACACCTGCGGATATTTTTGAAGGATTGATGGTTGAAATCCTTTTTAATGTTTTTGATTTTGAAATACGCTTAGATCTCCCAAGACTTAATTTACCGGCCAACAAATCGTACATTGTTAGTCCAACAGTATATTGAATTTCATCAAACAATCCGTGAGTTGGAATTATAAATGACTGGTTTTTAACTAAATGAGGTGCATTTTGATTTAACAATCCCCTTTCAACAACGGCTTCTCTCACTAAACCAACATCACCTTGCGCTAAATAACGAACACCTCCATGAACCAGTTTTGTACTTTTACTTGAAGTTGATTTTGTAAAATCTGATTTTTCAAGTAAAACTACTGAATATCCTCTGGCCGAAGCCTCTAACGCTATGCCAATTCCTGTAGCACCTCCACCTATTATTATGAAATCATATTCTTCAGTATTCTTACCAATTTTATCAATCATTTCATTTCTCTTCATGACTCCTACTATTTAAATTCTTTTGTTTATTATGTAACTTTGATTACGTAAACTTATAACAAATAGAAACACTTCGAAAGTTTTTTTTTATTTTTTTCTTCAAACATTGACTTATATCATAAAAAAGACCTTTTTATCGACTTAATACTCAAAAACACTTCTAAATTTAACCACTATAAAAAGATAATTCTATCAATAATAAAACAATTCAAAAAATTTATCATCCTTAAAGAACTAACTCAACTCGCTATATTTTAACAAACTGAACCCAAAAAGCAATCAAATTAATTTCAATTTAACCACTTAATAATGTACCTTTGTTTAATAGACAAAATAGCCATGGTTTTAAATATTATTGATAGACACAAGCTTATTCTAAATAAATTAGAACAAAATGGATATGTTAACGTAAATGAACTAAGTCAAGAATTCAATGTTTCGGTAGTAACAATTCGAAAGGACTTAAAATTACTTGAAGATAGAAAGCTATTATTCCGCTCACATGGTCGAGCAATACCATCAAACCCTTATATTACTGAAAACCACGTAAATGTTAAGGAAAAAATAAATACAAAAGAAAAAAATAGAATTGCTATTGCTGCAGGATTAACTTTAGAACCTCATGATAGTATAATAATAGCATCCGGAACCTCTGTAATTGAATTCGCAAGGCATATTAAACCTGTCGAAGGACTCACTGTACTAACAGCATCTTTAAACACATCATTAATATTATCTGAAAACCCGAATATAGATGTAATGCAACTTGGTGGTATCGTGAGACCAAGCTCTTCATCAGTTATTGGACCAATTGGTGAAAAAATGCTTGCTGAATTTACCTTTACCAAACTTTTTTTAGGGGTTGATGGAATAGATCTTGAATATGGGCTTACCACAACAAACTCTATGGAGGCTTCATTAAATAAAGCAATGATAAAAGCTGCTCAAAAAATTATTGTTCTTGCAGATTCATCAAAATTTGGAAGAAAAGGATTTGGAAGAATTTGTGGACTTGAAGACGTCGATCAAATTATTACTGATAATGGTATTGACAATAAAACAAAAGACGCTTTAATTGAATTAGGAATTCACGTTACAGTTGTTTAAAATTATCAACTAGAACACCTAATAATTAGAATACAGGTAAAGTGATCCCGCAACCTTTTTATATTTGATTTTTTTATACTTCAATTGAAACTAACTTATTTTCCAAGTAATTAGTTAACAAGAACATCACATACCCTTTAGAATCTCCATTGTATATTTCATGTTCAAAGCCCTTCATCCCTTCTTGTGTAGTAGCAAAATGCCTTACCATCACTTCACCTTTTCCTCTTTTAATTATTTCTCGAACAATAAACTTAGTATTCCTGGATTTAGAAAACAAAGTTAAAACCCTTCTTAAATCACTCTTTTCAAAAAGGCCCATAACTATTCTTAACTCTTTTTCTATTTTTATATTGGTTTTATCAACCATTTTGGAAAGCATAACAAGATCATACACCCAAAAACCTATACCTCCAACAATTGTACAAAAAGCTAATAATCTTATAAAAAACAATTTAAAATTTTCAAGATACAATTGATGAAACCCAAGTAAACCAAATAATGGAAATAACGCTAAGGCATAAGCAAAACCCTTTTTTTTCATTTAAATAAAATATATATTAGAATATTAAAATCTATTAAGACAAGTTCAAAGCAAATTGCTTTAATAAAAAGTTTACAAATAGAAATTCAAAATAATAAGACCCCAAAAACTACAGATTTTACTAAAAAGAACACAGTAATATACTGTAAACATTCAAAATATGTCGTTAATGGGGACGAACTAATTATTTCATAGATATGCAATTTTCCTTTTCGTTCATAAAGATAGCATCCTTTTTTTGCTTATAAATAAGGAATTAGTTAACGTAACGGTATTAATGTTTATCGTTAAAGCTGAAATTTTATAACAACGGAAGTTCCATTAAAATTTGATGATTTCATATTAAATACAGTTTCAATGTTATAACCAAGTAGTTTAAGTCTTTCTTTAACCAATAAAACACCCTTCGACTTATGTAATTTATTATTAGAATCTTTAGAAAAGCCAACTCCATTATCTTTTACAACACACATAAACCCATTGTTTTCAATTTCTTTAAAACTAACTAGCAATGTTGGATTTTCAACAGATGGAGGAAAAGCATGAACAAAGACATTTTCAATAAATGGTTGCAATATCATCGATGGAATTTCAACTTCATAAATATCTAACGCCTCATCAACTTCAAAACTAACATTTATTCGATTACTAAATCTCGTATTTTCAACACGAATATACGACTGCAAATATTCTAACTCCTCAACCAAACAAACAAAAGGCCTTGTACAATGATCTAGATTTAATCGTATTAATTTTGAAAAATCCCCTAAAAATAGAGTTGCATTATCAATATCACTATCCATAATATAATTTTGAATAGAATTCATAGCGTTAAAAATAAAATGAGGGTTCATTTGAGCTAATAACGCTTCCATTTTTGTTTCCTCAAACCGTTTTTGCAATTCTCTATTTTGCTTTTCAAATTCCCTATTCCTTTCAATCTCAAACCTATAAATTACATAGATAATAATTAAAGAACTAAAAATAGACAAAACAATAAACCACCAAGATTTCCAAAAGACAGGATGGATCTTTAACCTTAATAAATCTTGTGTATAATATAATCCTGTACTCTCATCAAAAACCCTTACTTGAACATCATAGGTATTATCAAGTAAATAAGGTGAAAATATTTCAGTATTACTAGAAGAAACACTCCAATCTTCTTTAGAATTTAACCGATATTGGAATACTAATTTATTTGGAAAAGGATGCGAATTAGTAATAAACTTTATCAAAATTGTATTTTCATTAAATGCCAAATCAATTCCTTTCTCAAATTCCTTTTCCGTTATGGACACTAATTTATTATTTATTAATAACTCCTTAATTCTTATTCGATTGATTAACTTTTTAGGCTTAATTACCTCCTCTAAATCCACTGAATAAATTCCATTTAATCCACCAATTAAAAGTTTATTCTCAAAAATATCAGCACTTAAAAACGGTTGTTGTAAACCCTGTTCATTATTTAAAAAGATAAATCGATGATCTTTATATATTGTACAACCTTTTTCTGTTCCAATTAATAAAGCTCCATTATACTCCTTTAAAAAAGAAATCGTATTCCCTTTAATTTTAGCCCTGGGAATTTTTTCTAATAATTGAAATTTTTCATCATCGTTTACAATAAACACATCTCCAAATTCATTAGATATTGCCAGATTCCCACCAAGAGATGTCATATGATTTAACTTTTTTTCTATCCATATACTATCTTTTAAGAAGGAAGAAAATTTATTATTTTCCCACACATAAAGACCAGAAAAAACCGATAAAAAATAAGTTTTATTACGTTTTCTAAAACTATTCACAACCATTGTTGGTGTAATAGATGATTCCGGACTAAAATATTTATATTTAAAATTATCTAAATCATTATAAACCCTAACTCCACCATAAGGATTTGTCTCAATTAAATTTCCATTTGAAGTGAAATTTAATTCTTCAGTATGAACGGGTAAATACCTATCCAAATCACCTGATTCTTTAATTGAGAAAATTCCAATATTGGTATTCACCCAATAAGAATTTGAATTCACTTTTATATCATAAAATTTAATTTCACTAAAAGGAGTTTCAAAATTTAACTCATAAAAATTATTGGTATGCTTTGGTAGATAATTTTTAGCGTTTTTAAGATAGTCAAGCTCCCATTTTTTTAACATTTTTAATGAAATTATCTTACGATCATCTCCAAAACTTATTTCAATGGAATTTTTAAGTAATTTTGCTGTAGAATTCTTTGTTTTTGAAAATCCTATTACTGGCCCTCCTTCCAAAGGACTATATTTTATGTTTGATTTTAAATCTACTTCAAATAAACCAGCATCTTCAGATCCAATATATAATCTGTTAAATTTTGAATCAAAAGCTAAAACGAGCAATTGTTTACTTTTAATATTGAAGTCTAATGATTTTGATAAAAGTTGCTTATTTACTATTTCATAAATACCCCCGTTATTTGAATAAAGCCCCCAGGAAGCAGCAAATAAATTTTTATTTGAAGTTTTAACATAATCCCAAATTATTGAAAACCCATTTTTATCAAGAGATACAGAATCCCCCTTTTTTAAATATGAATTAACCGAACTTTTTGTAAAAAAATCTTTATTGCTACTATATACAGAGTCTTTATCAATAAAAACATTATAAATAAATTTATGACTATTTATTTTATCGAGTTTAAAATTTTCTCCCTCTTTAATTATTTCATAAACTCCAGAGTTATAAGTAACACAGTAAATTTGATTTTGATAATTAAAAAACTTTTGAACTCGAAATAGATTATTATCGCTCGGTTTAAGTGAAGTTATTTTAAGGGAATCTTCGTCAACAATTGAAATACCATCACTGGTTCCAACATACATGAACTTATTATTTGAAAACAACTTGGTAATTTCATCATGAATTAATCCATCTTTTTTAGAAATTATATTAAAATTATTTCCATCATATACACTAATCCCTCCACCATAGCTGCCAAACCACATTTTATCACTTTCATCTTTTGCAATAGCCCAACAATTATTTAAAGCCAGTCCATCTTCTTCAAAAAAACTTGTAAAAACATCGTTTTCTTTTCTAACAACACCATTATCGGTTCCAATCCATAAAATACTTTCGCCATCAACAAATAATGACCTAACAGTATTGTTTGGCAAAGCTGTAGCCGATGTATAATTTTTAGTGTTATAATTTTGAGCAAAAGTTAAATTAACACAAAAAAATATAACACAAAAAAATCTAATGATTTTGCTGTATGGCATCAATAAACTCCTCTTCTTTTCGAAAAGAAACTGGCAGTTTCTCCCCATTCGTTAATTCCACCTCCTTATTTACCTTATGGTACCTAACAATATAGTTTAAATTTACAACATACGTTTTATGAATTCTTTTAAAAGAACTCATTGGTAGTAATTCTTCAACAAATTTTAAGGTTTTAGTAACGGTTTTATCTACATCGTCAATTTTTTTTATATAGCAGTAATTACTTTCTGCTTTACAATACAAAATTTGATTTGAATGAATAAGCTCAAACCCTTCAACAGTAGGAAAAGCTATTTTTCGAGAATTTTGATTATCTACGTTCAAATTTTCTAATAATAGTGTTAATTTTTTTTGAGCAAAACTACCTTGACCCCTTGCCTCAAACCTTTTAATTGCTTCCCCCAAATCAATATGGTTTATAGGTTTTAAAATATAATCTAATGCGCTTTGCCTTATCGCTTTTACAGCAAATTGACTATAAGCAGTTGTAAAAATGACTTCAAAATTCACTGTTTCAAAATACTTAAACAATTCAAATCCATTTTTTTCAGGCATTTGAATATCTAAGAAAATTAATTCTGGCTCATGCTTTTTTATTGCTAAAACACCTGAATCTACAGAATTACACTTTTCAACAATATTCAGTTTATTAGGGAAATATCTATCTATTATTTTCTCTAATAAATTCTGAGCATTTATTTCGTCGTCAATTATTATAACTTTAATCATGATATAAAAATACAATTAAAATGAATGCTTTAAAAGCCATTGAGTAAATGTATTGAAATAAAAAGTAAACGTTAATTTAATTCAATTACAATCATTTTGTATTATTGTATTAAAACTACCAAAATGAAGCATATAATTAAAATAACTATGATTTTATTTATAACAACGATAAGTATAGCTCAAAATAATAATGAATTAGGAATTGGCGATAAAGTTTCAACATTTACGGCACTTGATGAAAACGGAAATGTATGGAACTCTGAAAAAGTAACATCCAACTTCTTAGTAATTTATTTTTATCCAGCTGCAATGACAGGAGGCTGCACAAAACAAGCTTGTTCATACAGAGATGATAAATTAACATTTGACAAATTAAGTGCTACAATAATTGGCGTTAGCGGAGATGAAGTTAAAAATCTACAACACTTTAAAGCTTCTTATGAATTAAATTTCCCTTTATTATCAGACAACGATGGTACAATTTCCAAAACGTTTGGAGTGCCAACATCAAAAGGAGGTTCTATTACACGCGAAATTGAAGGAGAAAACTATTTATTAACAAGAGGAATTACCACTCCGAGGTGGACTTTCATTCTTGATAAAAACAGAAAAATAATTTACAAAAACACAAGTGTAAACGCATCAGAAGACAGTAAAATTATAAAAGAAGTAATTCAAAGTCATAATATTAAAAAGTAATTTTTTTTGGAAAAAGAAGTACCTTATTTCGCTTCTTTTTCTATAATTAATTCCTTTCTTAACCAATACATTAATAAAACAGAAACAACACCAATTAACCCCATTAAATACCAGTTAAAATTAAATCCGAATTTATCTATTACTTCCATTCCTGTTTTTGCACTAAAAATATGAGCTAGAGAAAACGCCATAGAATACAAAGCCAAATATCTTCCTTCTTTACCTTTTGGAGCTCGCCCCATTGCAAAATTATTTGTGAAAGGAAAAGCTAACATTTCTCCAACAGTAATAAATAACATCCCTATTATTAATATACCACTCCAAGAAGTTAAATTTAAAACAACAAAACTTATGGAAATTAGCACTAAACTCCAACTAATAATTTTCATTCTATCGAGTAATGTACCTTCTATATAATGAATAAGCGGCATTTCGAGTAAAAAAATTAAAAATCCGTTGAGTGACATGATTAGACCAATTTGAACCTCTGATAACCCATGAATATCTTTATAAAACAATGGCATTGTTGTAAATAACTGAAGAAACATAAAACCCATTAAAAAGACAACAGTTAAAAATATCCAAAACGGTTTGTCTTTATATATAGATTTCAAAACTATCAAATTTTCAACATCCTCAATTTCCTTCACTATTTTAACTTCTTTATTTTTAAGCGCAACAAACATTAAAATTACAGCTGCAATGCAAGTAATTCCATCAATCCAAAAAAGCCCAGAATAACTTAAAACGGCAATTATAATCCCACCTATAAAAGGACCAAACGAAAAGCCCAAGTTTATAGCCAATCGTATTAATGTAAGCGACCTTGTTCTGTTTTCCGGTTTGCTATATGCTTTTAACGAAACAAACATTGCTGGCCTAAACATATCAGCAACCGTCATTGTTAAAAATATTCCTATTAAAAAACCTTCAAAACTCTTTACAAATTGTAAAGCAATAAACAAAAACCCTGTTGTTAAAAGACTCCTAGACATTACCTTATAAAAGCCAATTTTATCAGTTAATTTACCTCCCAGCCAAGAACCCAGCAACGAACCTACCCCAAAACAGCTCATTATCCAACCAACCTGAGTTAATGTCAAATTTAGATCTGACGTCAAGTACAGCGACAAAAATGGTAATACCATAGTACCGGCTCTATTAATAAATGTAATTAGCGCCAACCACCAAACCTCTTTTGAAAGCCCTTTAAATGAATTGTGATAACTATTAAAAATCTTCTTTATCATATTTTAAACTAAAAAACCCAGCTAAGAGCCAGGTTTGTTATAGATTGTTTTTATTATTTACTGAATAATTTCCACACTCAAATACCTGGGTAGCTTATTGATAACCACTTTTTGACAGTATATTTTTTCTGGAATATTTTCATTTGTTTAATTTCTAATAAGTTCAAAACTACAAAATTTCTTCAATTAAAATCTCTTCTCTTTTTAATAATATTATTTATTAAATTTGAACCAACAAATCCTCAATAATGAAAAACGCTTTAATTACCATAATTATCACTTTCCTATTTTACAACTGCACTTCTAACAAATCTTCATATAATGAAGAGATAAAACTATTTCAATATGAACTAAATTTAGAATTTGCTGATGCCTCAAAATCTCCATTAACTCCAGAAGATTTAAAAACTTTCAAAAATTTGGATTTTTTCGAAATCGATGAGGACTATAAAATTGAAGCCGATTTTGAACGAACACCTTATTCTCCAATATTTGAAATGCAAACTACAACAGAACGCTTGCCGCTTTACAAAAAATATGGTATTGCCAATTTTACATTAAATGGCGAAAAAATCGCATTAAGTGTATACCAAAACCAACAACTAATGACCTCTCTTGAATATGAGAATTATTTGTTTTTACCTTTTAATGACCCTACAAATGGAAACAGTAGTTATGGAGGAGGACGCTTTATAGATTTAGAAATACCCAATGAAGGAAGCACAACCATTAGCATAGACTTTAACAAGGCCTACAATCCTTATTGCGCATACAATCATAATTTCTCTTGTCCAATACCTCCTTCAGAAAACAATATAAAAATTCCAATTCCGGTTGGAGTAAAAGCATTTAAAAATCACGAATAAAAAAACCTACTCAAAAAGTTGAGTAGGTGAATAATTTCAACGGTATTAAAAAATATTTTAATGCTGATTTAAACGAAAATCAGGATAAGCATCCATACCATGTTCATGGATATCCAGTCCTTCCTGCTCCTCTTCAGAGGAAACTCTTATACCAATGGTTACTTTTAATGTTTTAATAATTGCATATGAAGTAATTAAACAAAAAGCCCCGATTGAGACAACACCAATTAATTGGTTGCCAAACTGTCCCCAACCTGCTAAATCTCCAAAAATTCCAACTGCTAAAGTTCCCCAAACTCCATTAACTAAATGAACTGCAATTGCACCAACAGGATCATCTAACTTCATTTTATCAACAAAACCAACAGCCAAAACAATAAGTGCTCCAGCAACAAATCCAATAACTATTGAATCAGAAACACTCATTACGTCTGCTCCTGCAGTAATACCAACTAAACCTCCCAGCACTCCATTTAAAAACATAGATAAATCATATTGTTTATACTTAAATAAAGAAACTAAAAAAGAAGATAAGCCTCCAGCTGCTGCTGCCATACAAGTTGTAACTAACACTATTGATGTTTTACTAGGATCTGCTGAAAGCACAGAACCTCCATTAAACCCAAACCAACCAAGCCAAAGGATAAAAACCCCGGCAGTTGCAAAAGGCATATTATGTCCTGGAATTGCACCCGAAGACCCATCCTTTTTAAATTTTCCAATCCGTGCACCTAATAACCAAACAGCAACCAATGCAGCCCACCCTCCAACAGAGTGCACTAAAGTTGAACCTGCAAAATCGTAAAACCCTAACTGATCTAACCAACCTGTTCCCCACTTCCAGGATCCAACAATTGGATAAACAAATCCTACGTAAATTATTGTAAAAATCATAAATGAACCCAACTTTACTCTTTCTGCTACAGCCCCAGAAACTATTGTTGCCGCTGTGGCCGCAAACATTCCCTGGAATAAAAAGTCGGTCCAATATGTATAACCTCCATTTGCATATTCCGCAGTTAATCCATTTTCAGGAGCGGCTATCCCAAATAAATCAATAAAATAATCTGGTATTACTCCAGCTATAAAAGTACCTGGGTACATTAAATTAAAACCAACTAACGCATACAAAATCAATCCCATTGAAATAATAAAAACGTTTTTAAAAAGTATGTTAATCGTATTTTTTTGTCGTGTTAAACCAATTTCAAGAAGTGAAAACCCTAAATGCATTAAAAAAACCAATGCAGTACAAATCATCATCCATACATTGTTAACTGTAAATATTACTTGTTCCATAATTTAAAATCGAATGTTATTTTAACGAATCAGTTCCGCTTTCTTTTGTTCTTATCCTATATGTTTCCTCTATATTTGAAACAAATATTTTTCCATCACCAACCATCCCTGTATAAGCAGCTTTTAAAATCGCATCAACAGTTTTATCTAAAAACGGGTCAGACACTACTATAGAAAGTAATCTTCGTTGAATATCTGCAGTACTATAACTAATGCCTCTATAAACGTGACCCTCTTTTTCGTTTCCAACACCTGTCACATCCCAGTAGCTAAAAAAAGTAACTTCAATTTCGTGTAAAGCTTCCTTAACTTCATCAAATTTTGATTTTCTTATTATTGCTTCAATTTTCTTCATATTAAAGAGTTTTTTTATAATTGATCTCGTCAAAAATAGAAAAAATATTTAACACCCCTAATTTAAAGAGGGTTGAAAAATATATTTTTATCATATCTGCAATTTCACCCCCTAATTTTAATGTGTTTAAATTTTTAATATAATTTATAAAACAAAATCACCCAATAACTTAAAGTTATTGGGTGATTTTCAACTAAACCTCAATTATCTATTTTTATTTAGTAAAATTTTTAAAATAGAGCTCACCTAATAAAAGCTCACTTTAAAACGAATATATTGCAGCTACTAAGAAAGAAGATAGATTATCAGCTAAAACTCCGTCCGCATCAACATAATGTTTTGCATCACCCCAAGTATCCAATCTAAATTCTGGCTTAATTGTTAAGTTTTCAACCGTATAACTTCCCGTTACCGTTGCAGAAAACACACTTGACTCATCAATTATATCAGACTTTGTAGAGAAATATTCCCCTCTCAATCCTAAAGTAAAGTCTTCTGAAAGACCAAATTGAGGATACAATGCAGCTCCGTAAAATCCTTCACCGTCATTATCAGCTAGCGCAGCATTAATTCCTAAAAAGAAAGAATCTGAAATATCAAAACCACCAGTATAGTCAATTTCTAAACCTAAAGCCTCTCCATTATCATAATATAAATTTAAGAACTGACCAGCAACACCTAACTGAGCACCAAGTGAATATGCACCAGTTAAATTATTATTAACATCAGTCACATTCATTACCGCCAACATTAAGCTAGCTTTTTCAGATAAAGCAAAATCAGCTTTTAATCCAACATGTGAGAACAGCCCACTTGAGAACAAATAAGAAGTACTATAGTTGAAGTTCCCTACCGGAGAAATAACTTCATACCCCAAGAAAGTATTAAATCTACCCATTGTAAGAGTTGTACTTTCCGAAACATTTAAATAAGCATATAACTGATTTAAATTATACCCTCCCGTAGCATCATCACCACGAGGCCCAAAAGTAATATCTGCGACAACTCCTGATTTCTTACCCTCATAAGCAGCAACAATATTAGCCATACCTAAAGCAAACCCTAATTCATTAGCAAATGAAGACCCAAAAGACTGAGCTACATTATCTGATGCTGATAAATTTGTTTGATAATAAGCATCTATAGACCCACTTAAGCTTAATTTATTACCTTCCTTTTCCTGAGCATTCATCGTAGACATTGTTAAAACCCCTACAAATACTAATATAATTCCTTTAATTGTTTTCATCTTTTTAATTTTTTTAATTTTAGTCTAAAAATGTAATTTTTCATTCAATTTGATTAGTTGTATACATTTGCCTTATGCTCATGAATATCTAACCCATCTACTTCCTCTTCTTTCGAAACCCTTAAACCGAATGTTTTCTTCAGAATAAACAACACCACAAATGAAGTGGCAATTGCCCAAGCCCCAATTGACAACACACCAATCGCCTGAACTCCTAACTGATGAAAACCACCTCCATATAAAAGACCACCGTCTTTTGCGAAAACACCCACCAACAAAGTTCCCAACGCACCAGTAACACCATGTACTGAAATTGCACCAACCGGATCGTCTATTTTCAATTTTTTATCTATAAATTCAATTGAAAACACCACAACAACTCCGGCGATAACACCAATAATAAAAGCACCCATTGGACTAACAGCAGTACAACCAGCAGTAATAGCAACTAATCCAGCCAAAGCACCATTCAAAGTCATTGATATATCAGGTTTACCATAAGCAATCCAAGTAACAATCATTGCCGTAAGAGCTGCAGCCGCAGCAGCAAGATTTGTTGTAATTATTATACCAGCAACAGCTCCAGCGTTATCACCAGAAATTGCCAATTGAGAACCCGCATTAAAACCAAACCACCCCAACCACAGTATAAACACACCAAGAGAACCAATTAATAAGTTATGACCTTGTATTGCATTTGATTTTCCGTTTGTATATTTTCCTAACCTTGGACCAACCAAAAATGCCGCAACTAAAGCCGCCCATCCACCAACAGAGTGCACAACAGCTGAACCTGCAAAATCAACAAAACCTAAACCCGTTAACCATCCATCACCTTGCCACACCCAATGACCCGAAATTGGGTAAATAACAACAGTCATAATAAACGAAAACACTAAATAGGTTGAAAACTTTGTTCTTTCCGCGATTGCTCCCGAAACAATTGTAGCAGCCGTGGCAGCAAAAACAGTTTGAAAGAATAAATTATGCATATTCTCTGCATCATCAAAAAACAATGTTGGACTTCCAATAAATGCTCCTATTGACTCTCCATACATAACGGTATAACCTATAGCCCAGAAACCAAGACTTCCAATACATAAATCCATTATATTTTTCATTATAATATTACCAGCGTTTTTTGCTCTAGTAAAACCAGTTTCTACAAGAGTAAAACCAGCCTGCATGAAAAACACTAAAATTCCGCAGACAACAATCCACATTAAGTCCAAAACAGCGTTTGTATCCATAATATTTATATTTTTATTAGTTTAAATTTAATTTTGATTATTTTAAGGCGTCAGAACCTTTTTCTTTTGTACGAATTCTATAAGTCTCTTCAATATCTGAAACAAATATTTTCCCATCTCCCACAATCCCAGTACAAGCAGCCTTCAACAAGACATCTACAGTTCTTTGCAAAAAAGTATCGGAAACCACAATTGATAAAAATCTTCGCTGAATATCTGAAGTACTATAACTAACACCCCGATAAACATGACCTTGCTTTTCATTTCCAACTCCAGTTACATCCCAGTAGCTGAAAAAATTCACCTCAATTTGATGCAGCGCTTCTTTAACCTCATCAAATTTTGATTTTCTAATAATTGCTTCAATTTTCTTCATAATAAAGTGATTTTTATAATTGATTTCGAAACAAAAATATCTTTTTATTTTTATACCCCCTATTTTTTTAGGGTAACATCAATCATTTTTATCATTTTATTATTTTATACCCTTTAATTTTAGGGGCATATAAATATTTAGATTGTATTTTAATGAAATTATTGATATGAATAGCACTAAAAATTCAGGTTTTTTGAAATTTAGTTGAAAAATTGATAAATTTTAGATGAAAGTATTGTGAGATATACAATGATAAAATAAGAATTACCTATTACTTATTGGAAGTATTCTAAATAAGTATTTAGAGCAATAATAGAATAGGCAGCGGCAAAGCCAAATAATTTGACCTCTGATTTAACATCAAAACAAACTCGTAAATATTTTAGACTTTTTAAAAACCAGATTGTAGTTAAAGAAAATTAATTAGGAAGAACAGCTATAAAAATAAAAAGAACCAACAATCTATTATTTATTGTTGGTTCTTTATTTATAAAATTGAAGAAATTTAAAACGCTACTTCATCATAATCTATCCAATTCCACTTTCCAACTACAACACCTTCTTTAAGTGTAACAATTCCTGGATTTGCTCTAATGATAGTTTTTAAAGTAGTTTCATCACAAAACAACATTTCAAAATTTAAATCGAATTCATCTTGAATATCGATAAAATCTTCATTTAATGATGCTGATAAGGCATACACCTTAAAACCTTCAGATATTGCTTTATCAGTAACTATTTTAATTTTTGAAAAGGATTCTTTGTCCGTTTTACTTAAATTGTAAGCAACAATAAGCATTACTTTATTTTCAAGGAGCACTTGAGAAGTTAAATCATCTCCATTAACTGATTCTAAATAGAAGTCATGAATAGGCGGCATTTCTGCTCCTTTAAATTTCATACCCTCTGGAATACTTTTCCCAATTGCATAAGGCCTAAAATCAATAATTGGTAAATGAACTAAAACATGATAAGTAATAAACATAAAAACAAAAAAGGAAAGGAAAGAAGCCCATTTTACAATGTTTTTACTAAATAAAGGTTTTATTAAACGAACATTTATCACCAAAATAAGAATAAAAACAACCAAAACAATGTTTTTATAAAACGTACCCCACGCTGATAATTTAACTGCATCACCAAAACATCCACAATCAGTTACTTTATCAAAATAAGCCGAATACCAAGTTAAAAACAAGAACACAAGTATTATCCCAAGCAAGCTCCAAACAGTGATTTTTTTAGAATAACCCAGAAGTAATAAAACCCCTAACATTATTTCAGCAAGTATTAAAAGTATTGAAAACGGTAAAGCATAAGGAATTAGAAATTCTAAATTCAACACATCTGCACCAAAGTACTCTTGAAATTTATAAGCCGAACCCAGTGGATCAACTAATTTTACAAATCCTGAGAAAATAAACGTAATGGCAACAAAAAATCTTGAAATTAAAACTATAACTTTCATCTTATTCGGTTTCTTTAATATGTATTAAGGCAAAAACTGCATAATTTATCATGTCTTGATAATTAGCATCAATTCCTTCTGATACCAATGTTTTACCTTTATTATCCTCTATTTGTTTTACTCTTAACAACTTTTGTAAAATTAAATCTGTCAATGAGCTCACTCGCATATCTCTCCAAGCCTCCCCATAATCGTGATTTTTATCTTCCATTAATTGCTTTGTAACAGCTACATGTTTATCATAATATTTAACAGCATCCTCAACAGATAAATCTGGCTGCTCTACAACACCCATTTCCAACTGAATTAATGCCATTATAGAATAATTTATAATCCCAATAAATTCTGAAACCTCTCCTTCATCAACTTTTCGAGTGGTATTTTCTTGTAATTGACGAATACGCTGAGCTTTTATAAAAATTTGATCTGTTAAAGAAGGTAATCTTAAAATACGCCAAGCACTTCCATAATCTTTTAACTTATTAATATATAATGATCGGCATTTTTCAATAACCTCGTCGTATTGTTTTGAAGTTTGTTGCATGTAACTTTAATTATTTCCGTAAATTTCCAACAAATTTAATGAATTTAAAAATCAATTATCCAATTATGAAGAAAGTTGCTGTATTTTGTGGGTCAAGCCTAGGTTTTAATGAAATTTACAAGAATGATGCTATTAAATTAGGTATTCATTTTGCTGAAAACAATATTGGATTGGTTTATGGTGGCGGAAAAATAGGGATGATGGGAGTTATAGCAGATGCTATTATTGAAAAAAAAGGAGAAGTAATTGGAGTAATACCGGGTTTATTAAGACACGAGGAAGTTATGCATACCTCAATTACAGAAATGATTGTTACCAAAACGATGAGTAAACGAAAAGTAAAAATTAGCAAATTGGTTGATGGATATATTGCCTTACCTGGAGGTTTTGGCACGTTGGATGAAATTTTTGAAGCGCTAACTTTAGGACAACTTGGTATTGAACAAAAACCTGTAGGTATTTTAAATACTAATGGGTTTTTCAACCATTTGATAAAACAACTTGATGTTATGGTAACTGAAGGTTATTTAAAACAATCGAACAAAGAAATGTTAATTATTAGTGAATCTGTGGATGATTTAGTTTCAAAAATGTTTAACTATAAAGCCCCCGAAATGACCAAAGTAATTAATAAAGTTGTTCGATAATGAAAAGCATAAATTGCAAAGGAAAATTAATTGATTTAGCCTTACCAAAGGTAATGGGAATCTTGAATATAACTCCTGATTCTTTTTTTGATGGCGGAAAACACAATAACCCATCATCCATAATTGAGCATGTTGAAAAAATGCTATACGATGGAGCATCTTTTATTGATGTGGGAGCATACTCTTCAAGACCAGGAGCTAAACACATTTCAGAAGAAGAAGAATTAGCACGAATTTTACCAATTATTCAATTACTAATTAATGAATTTCCTGATATTTTAATTTCAATAGATACTTTTAGAAGTAATATAGCTTCACAATGCATCAACAATGGAGCTTGTATTATAAATGATATTTCAGCTGGAGACATGGATTCAAATATGTTCTCTACAATAGCAAAACTACAAGTTCCATATATTATTATGCATATGCAGGGCACACCTCAAAATATGCAAACAAACCCAGTTTATGATGATATTGTGAAAGATGTCCTTTTTTACTTTTCTCAAAAAATAACAAAACTTCGCGCTCTTGGAGTAAATGATCTTATAACTGATGTTGGCTTCGGTTTTGGAAAAACAATGGACCACAATTACAAACTATTAAAACATTTGGAATTATTTAAAAACTTAGAAGTTCCAACTCTCGCAGGTTTATCGAGAAAATCAATGCTTTTTAAACCTCTTGGAATTACACCTAATGAAGCTTTAAATGCTACAACTTCAGCAAACACAATCGCATTGTTAAATGGAGCTAACATTCTAAGAGTTCATGATGTAAAAGAAGCTGTTGAAAGCATTAAAATTGTTAATTTATTAAGTGAAAATTAATGAAAAAAACACTCATAATTTTATTCGCATTTTTCATTTTAGGATGTGATAAAAAAGAAATTAAACTTCCAACTATTGGAGAAAAAGGACTTCAAGAATTACACAACCATTCTCAAGTTTGGATGTTTTTTGAAATTAAAGGCACTGATACTATTTTAAATCTTAATAAAAAAAATACAATTAGTACAACTCATTGGGTATTTAATGTTGATAAAAGATTATCCTTAAAAAGGATTATTCCATCAATAATAACCTTACAAGATAAACATGCAAATTCAATTCATGCAAAAGAAGGAATGCATAATTATTTCAGTTATTCTGATACAATTTCACAGCAATTATCCTTTTTAGAATTTGATAATATTCTTTTTAAAACAGATAGTTTAGAATCCAAACAATATATTAAATCTAATAGTGGTTCTTATTTAAATTATTATAATATAAATCTCCGTTTTTCACCTTCAAAAATTTGGATAAACGAAACTATTATTGATAAAAACGAATTTAAATCTACACTTTTAGAATTTATTCAATTTACTTCTGAAGGCAAACAAACAATGCTACATTTAAATTTTAACCAAAATTTAATCTATCAGGATTATTTGTTTTATAAAACAATGATTTCCAATTTAAAAAGCCCAACTATACTTGTAAATAATCTCGAATTTATATTTGATCAAAATAAAGTTCCCAATTGCGGTTGTGATTAGGTTTTTAGTTTATGATCTTTTTTCTACTTTTACAAAAAACAAAATGAATGCTTGACTTTTTAGATTTTACTTTTCTAGACATTTTAGATATCTTATTAGTTGCAACTTTATTGTATTACATATACAAATTACTTAAAGGTACTGTTGCTATTAATATATTTATTGGAATTGCTCTAGTTGTATTAATTTGGAAAATTACAGAAGCATTACAAATGAAAATGCTTAGTAGCCTACTAGGCGCTTTAATTAGTTTAGGTGCCATTGCAATATTAATTGTTTTTCAACCAGAGGTTCGTAAATTTCTTTTAATGCTAGGATCTACAAACTTTACAAACAAAAGAAGCTTTTTAAAGCAATTAAAATTTTTAAAAACTGAAATTCACACCAATATGGATGTTGAAACAATTGTTTCTGCTTGTGAAGTTATGGCTTCAACAAAAACAGGAGCGCTTATTGTTTTAGAACGTAATCATAATTTGGATTTCGTAAAATCAACTGGAGATAAATTAAATGCAGAAATTAGCTTACCTATATTAGAAAGTATTTTTTACAAAAACAGCCCACTTCATGATGGTGCTATCATTATAAAAGAAAATTTTATTGTAGCTACACGAATCATTTTACCTTTATCAACTAAAACTATACCATCTCGTTTTGGCTTAAGACACAGAGCTGCAATTGGAATCACAGAGAAAACGGATGCTCTTTGCTTAGTTGTTTCTGAAGAAACTGGAAAAATATCTTATATAAAAAACGGAGAATTCCTTTTATATAAAAACTACAATGAGCTTATTGAAACTATTCGATATGATTTAAATTAATAGCATTAGTGTATTAATTTATTTCACCTGCAAACTGCATATCATATAAATTTTTATAATAACCTCCTTTAGACAATAATTCTAAATGAGAACCTTGCTCAACAATTAATCCATTATCCATTACAACTATTCTATCTGCTTTTTTAACCGTTGTTAATCTATGTGCAATAATTATTGATGTTTGATATTGAGTTATTTTATCAGTTGCTTCTTGAATTAATTTTTCTGAATAAGAATCAATGGAAGACGTCGCTTCATCTAAAATTAAAACACTCGGTTTACTAACATAAGCTCTTAAAAAAGCAATTAATTGTCTTTGTCCGGCTGACAACATAACTCCACGTTCCTTCACATTATAATTGTAACCTCCTGGCAGACTCATTATAAACTCATGAATTCCAATTTCTTCAGCAGCCTTCTTTACTTCTTCCAAAGTAATATTTTCATTACTTAATATGATATTATTAAAAATTGAATCTGAAAAAAGAAATACATCCTGCAACACAACTGCTATCTGCTTTCTTAATGAAGTAATTGTATAATCATCAATATTTTTATTATCAATACAAATTTCACCTTTATCAATTTCATAAAAACGATTCACCAAATTAATAATAGTAGATTTTCCAGCTCCAGTTGCCCCAACTATTGCAACAGTCTCACCTGCTTTAACATTTAGAGAAATACCTTTTAAAACTTCTTCACCTTTTATATAACTAAAATGAACCTTTTTAAACGAAATATCACCTTTAAAATGGGTCGCCTCTACATTTCCAGTTTTTGCTATCTGACTATCTGTGTCTAACACTTCAAATACTCTATCACCAGCAACCATACCCATTTGAAGCGTATTAAATTTATCTGCAATTTGTCGTAATGGTCTAAAAAGCATTTGAGACATCATAATAAATGCAATTATTTCACCTGCATTGGTAGTTCCCGAATTAACAATATCAAGGCCACCATACCAAACTAATAAACCAACAGCTATTGATGATAAAATTTCAGCAATTGGGAAGAAAATGGAATAATACCAAACAGTTTTAATGTGTGCTTTTTTATGCTTATCATTTATTCTTAAAAAATTCTCATATTCAATTTTTTCACGATTGAATAGTTGAACAATATTCATTCCAGTAACTCTTTCTTGTACAAAACCATTTAAGTTTGCTACTTGCAATCTAACCTCCTGGAAAGACGCTTTAATTGCAATTTGAAATAATTTAGTGGCATAAATTAAAATAGGCAAAACAATAAATGCGATAAGAGCCATTTTCCAATTCATCCATAACATAACAATTGCTACTACAATCATTTTTAACAAATCACTTATTATCATAAATAATCCTTGTCCAAAAAACTGAGCGATTGTTTCAGTATCAGAAACCAAACGAGTTACCAATTTACCAACTGAAGAATTATCAAAATATGTCATTTTAAACTGCAACATATGTTTTTGCAATTTTACTCGTATATCCTTAATAATATGTTGTCCTAACCAATTCACTTTATAAATAAAAATAAACTGTAAAAAAACTTCACTAAATAAAAACACACACATTAAAATGGAATAAAAAAGAAGGCCTTCTTTATCCTTGTTTTCAAAATAATTATTTACAACTTCCTGCAGTAATATTGGTTTTGCTACTGATACCAGGGACAATAATATTGCTGATAAAGTGCCTATAAAAAATTCCAATCGATAATTTTTAGCAAAACTCATTAAGCGCTTAAAAATATCTACATCAAATGCTTTTCCTGTAACTTTTTTACTCATTTAAAATATAGTTTTAGCGTACGATACTTGTGTTAAGAATAACCCTTGTGATGGTGCAGAAGGTCCTGCTTCGCACCTATCTTTACTTTCAATAATTTTTTTAAACTCTTCTATTGTTATTTTCCCTTCTCCTACTTCTAATAGAGTCCCAACTACAGCACGAACCATATTTCTTAAAAATCGATCAGCGGTTATATAGAATATCAATAATTTATCAGTTTCAATCCATTCAGCCCTCATGACATCACAATCAAAGGTCCTCACATCAGATTTTGACCTAGAAAAGCATTTAAAATCGGTGTAAGTTAGCAAAATACTAGCTGCCTCATTCATTTTTGAAACATTTAACTTTTTATTGATAAGCTGCCATGTTGTTTCAGTACAAAAGGGATTTCTTCCAGAATAAATACGATATTCATAACTTCTACTAGTAGCATCAAACCGAGCATGTGCATCGCTTTTAACTTTAAATATATCATTTACTACAATATCTTCAGGTAAAATAGAATTAAGCTTATATAACACTTCATTAACTTTAAATTCAGCCTCCAAATCTATATGCGCAAATAATTGTTCTGCATGAACACCACTATCTGTCCTTCCAGCTCCAACAACATTAATTGGGATTCTAAAAATTGTTGTTAAGGCTTTATTTAAAAGTTCTTGAACAGAAATTGCATTGGGTTGTAGTTGCCAACCGTGGTAATTTGTTCCTTTATATGATAATTCGATAAAATATCTCAATTGAAATGTTATTTTTGCACGAATGCAAATATACAGCATATTTACGATTTACTTATTTTACAATTGAATGAAAAAAATATTATTGCTTTCTGACACCCATAGTTATGTAGATAATCAAATTTTAAAATTTGTAAAACAGGCAGACGAAGTATGGCATGCGGGAGATATTGGCTCTTTAGATATCATTGATACTTTAAAAAAATTAAAACCTGTTAGAGCGGTTTTTGGAAATATTGATGACCATTTAGTTAGAACAGAGTTCCCATTAGATAATAAATTTACAATAGAAAATATTACTGTTTGGATTACGCACATTGGAGGTTACCCTAATAAATACGATGTAAGAGTGAAAGAAGAACTTTCTAAAAACCCTCCTAAATTATTTATTTGTGGCCATTCACATATTTTAAAAGTTATTTACGACAAAAAACTTAACTTACTACATATGAATCCAGGTGCAGCTGGAAAACATGGCTTTCATAAAGTTAGAACTATGCTTCGATTTGAAGTTAGTGAAGGAAATATTTCAAACTTAGAAATTATTGAATTAGAAAAACGTTAATATACAATTGGAATCGACATAAATATCCTTGTCCCTTGGCTAGATGGATTAATGTTTATCAATCCATTTAACACTTTTATTCGTGCTTCGATCTGACTGATTCCAACACCATTTTTTTCCTGAAGAGTATCTATATCAAAACCTTGACCATCATCAAAAACAATAATTTGCAAATTACCGTTTAACTGCTCAAGCTTAATCATTCCGTTTTTCGCTTTACTATGCTTCAAAATATTATTTACCAATTCACTAATGATATTAAATATTTTAATTTCAAAATTTTGGTTAAATCTTTCAATATTTTTAGACTCACTTAATAAAGAGATGGTTGAGTTTGATGTTTTTTCACAAAGATCCTGAACTGCATCACTTAATCCAAATTTCAATAAAACTGAGGAAATTAATTTATGTGATAAATTTCTTATTTGCTCTGAAGCTTCTTGTAATATTTCTTGAGATTTATTAATTTCAATAGGTGTTTTATCCTTTAAAAACTTTTTACTTGCGTACAAATGCAAATTCGCAGCTGAAAGTAAAGCGCTTACATTATCATGCAAAACTGAAGCAATACTTTTTCGTTCTTCCAAACGACCATCTAATGTAGCTGCTAAAATTTTAGCTTGAGAATCGCTTTTTATTTTTTCAATTTTATTTTGATGTATTAACTGCTCCTGATTCATTTGTAATGAATAGTTTCTTTTACTTAATTTATACATTTTATACAAAATATAAATTCCAAATAACAACACTAGTATTGCAGCTCCTAAACCATAAGTTAAAAATTCCGCTTCCTTACGCTTTACTCTTTCAATTTCAGCTTCTTTTGCCTTAGCTTCTACTTTATATTTGGATTCAATTTCAGCGATTTCTTTATATTTCAATTCTTGATTTAAAGAATCACTCAATGAAAAATATCTATCTTGAAATTCAAATGCCTTTTCAAAATTATTCAATCCAGCATAGGCATATGCAATATTTATATACGAACTGCTTCTTGTTCTTTTTTGCAATTCTTCTTGCCCATAACCAACAATCGACAATGCATTTTCAAAACTAGAAAGTGCTTCATTATAATCTCCAGTCATATAATAAATTCCTCCTAAATTATTTAAAATACCAGCTTCAATTTCTTTATTTCCTAAAATTTCTTGATAATTAGCTGCAATTTTGGAATGTTCTATAGCCTTCTTATAGTCTTCTTTCAGGTAATAAATACCCGATAAATTTGCGTGAACTTTAGCTTTTAAATCAAATTTATCAGCTATTTTTTCACTAACTAAAATTGATTTTTCATAATTTACCTGGGCACTATCAATTTGACCTTCGTTTTGAAAGTTACCTCCTTTTTTAAAGTAAATCAATTGTAAATTTTCTTTGCTTAAATTAACTAATGGCAATATTTTATTAAAATGAATATTTGATTTTATATTATCCCCATTATCCCTAAAAATATCAGCGATAAGCAAATTCCCTTCAATAAACAGTTTGGTATCTCCAGACTTTTCTACTTCATCAATAAATTGATATAATTGTTCAAGCGCTTGTTCTGTATCACCATCGCTTAATAATTTTTTAATTAGAATTAAACGTTCATCTTGAGAGTCAAGAATTACATTTTCAATTATTTCTTGACTAACTGGATAATTATTTATTGCATTAGCAGTATTCGTAAAAACAACAAATACTAACAACAGCTTAAAAGTTAATGTAATTAATTTCATATTATTAATTAAAGGAAATAAATACTAAAGTACTTAAACTAAATTGTTTTTTAGAGCATATATAGCCAAACCAACTACGTTCTTTACATTTAGTTTATTAATTAAATTTTTCCTGTGGGTTTCTACAGTGTTTACAGAAATATGAAGAGATTCACTAATTTCTCTAGAATTATATTGCTGAGCTATTAAACGAAGTATTTCAATCTCTCTTGGTGTTAATGAGCTAAAAAATGAGCCATCCGGTGAATGAGTATCATTTTTCGACAAATGCTTTGTGAAAGAAAACAATAATTTTTCCTGAATACTTTTCGTAAAATATTGCTTCCCGCTATAAACTGTATTTATAGCTTCAACAATATTTTCTCCAGCACATTTTTTAGCCAAAAAACCACTTGCACCAATTTTCAACACTTCTTTAATTAGTTTCGTATCATCATAGCTTGATAAAACAATTACATTCTGTTGAAATCCATGCTTACTGAAATTTTGCAGAACACCAATTCCATCTAATTTTGGCATATTAATATCTAAAATTAAGATATCAGCTTCATTAGAAGCAAACCAAGTTAAAACATCTTCGCCGTTCAGAGAATAACCCACGACTTCAATGTTTTCTTCAGAAGATAAAACAGCAATAATACCATCAATTAAAATTTGATGGTCATCTGCAATATGCACTTTAATCTTTTTCATACAATTCCCCTATTTCAAAGGTATTTATTTTTTAATGTTTTTTTACACCCAAAAATAGTGATATTTTAAACTAACGGAAAACAGTTAGAAATAAAAAACCATTTCAATTTACATTGAAATGGTTTTATTTGCACTAAATATACTAAGATGTTAGGTTTATCGCAATCTATCCACGGATTTTACAAGTTCTTCATCCCTTCTAATTGCTTTATTAGCCAAAACGACTAAAACAATTGTTAACACTGGAATTAATAACCCAATACCCTTCTCTGAAACGTTAATTTCTCCAGATAAATTTTGTGAAAAATATACAATTATACCTAATAAAATAAAGTTGATCAAAATTGCAATTCGCCCCAATACAAATTGTAACTGTCTTTTTTTAAATTGAAAAATAGACAAAAGCGTTACAAAAGATGAAACGAAAAATAACACAGCCATAACAATCAATAAAGTATTACTTGATGAAAAGCTATCCATAACAAAAAATTTATTTCCCTTTTCCGAAACCCATAAATTCAAAAAGAAAATTAATCCTCCTGACAATAAAGTTGCAATAAGTAAATAAATTGATTGTATTCGTTGAATCATGGTTGTAATTATAATATGCAAAAATACATATTATTTTTAAAGAATTAAATATTAATTTATAAATTAATTTATTATATTTGCATAATTGAAGACATAAATAGTATTCAATAACTACAACTGAAACAAGTATTCGCCACATTAATTTATTTACATAAAATTTCTTATAACTAACTAAGAACACAAATTAATACATTAACAATTATTACATATTAACATAATGTTTGAAATTTCCCAACTTAAGGAGAAATCCCTTATAGAATTGCAAGAAATTGCAAAAACTGTTGGTGCCAAAAAGTACAGTCAATTAAAAAAATTAGATTTAGTTTATTTAATCTTAGACATTCAAGCTTCTGCTCCAGCAGTAGTTCAGGCAATTAAACCAACTTCAATTGATAATAAGTCTAAACGCAAGCGTATCATTAAAAAACCTAAAGCGGTAAAAGATATTTCAACACCAATAGCTGCTGACGAAAAAAAAGATATTATTACAGAGAGCAAACCAATTGCTGAAAAAATTGAAATTCTAACTCCTGAAATTCAAATTGAGGCAAAGGAAAATAAAGAATCTGTTGTAAAACAAAAACCAACAAAAAGGCAAGACGTTAAAAAAGTTAACAAACCAACTTTAAACCCACGAAAAGAAAAAACGTCTGAAGCTATAAAGGTTGATGAAAACAAAGAGCCGGTTAAAAGAGATAAAACAAATCAAAATCAGCCAAATCAACAAAACAAACCTAAACACCCTAATCCAAATCAAAATAAACAGCAGGCTAACCAACAACGTGAAAATAAAGGACCACGTAAGCAAGGTAACCGCTACAGAGATCCTGATTATGAATTTGACGGAATTATTGAAAGTGAAGGAGTTTTAGAAATGATGCCTGATGGATATGGTTTTTTGCGCTCATCAGATTATAATTATTTATCATCTCCTGACGATATTTACTTATCTCAATCACAGGTTAAATTATTTGGTTTAAAAACTGGAGATACCGTAAAAGGTGTTGTTAGACCACCAAAAGAAGGTGAAAAATATTTTCCTTTAATTAGAGTTTCAAAAATTAATGGATTAAATCCCAATGTTGTTAGAGATCGCGTTTCTTTCGAACATTTAACACCTTTATTTCCTCAAGAAAAATTCAATCTAGCTGGTAAACAAAGTACATTATCAACACGTATAATGGATTTGTTTTCTCCAATTGGAAAAGGACAAAGAGGAATGATTGTTTCTCAACCAAAAACGGGGAAAACAATGTTATTAAAAGACATTGCTAACTCAATCGCTAATAATCATCCGGAAGTTTATCAAATAATACTATTAATTGATGAAAGACCTGAAGAAGTTACAGACATGCAAAGAAGTGTTAAAGGTGAAGTTGTTGCTTCTACTTTTGATGAGCCAGCTGAAAAACACGTTCGTGTTGCAAATATCGTTTTGGAAAAAGCAAAACGTTTAGTTGAGTGTGGACATGATGTTGTAATATTATTAGACTCTATTACTCGTTTAGCAAGAGCGTACAACACAGTAGCTCCTGCATCAGGAAAGATATTATCAGGTGGAATTGATGCAAATGCATTACACAAGCCTAAAAGATTTTTTGGGGCTGCACGTAACATAGAAAATGGAGGTTCATTAACCATTATTGCAACTGCATTAACCGAAACAGGCTCTAAAATGGATGAAGTTATCTTTGAAGAATTTAAGGGTACTGGTAATATGGAACTACAGTTAGAAAGAAATATTGCGAATAGAAGAATTTATCCAGCAATTGATTTGGTTAAATCAAGTACACGTAGAGATGATCTTTTACTTGATGCAAAAACTGTTCAACGTATGTGGGTTTTAAGAAAGTATTTAGCTGATATGAATCCTGTTGAAGCTATGGAATTTATTAAAAATAAAATTCAATATACGACTTCAAACGATGAGTTTTTAATTTCAATGAATGGTTAACCATTCAATCAATGATATTTTAAAAAAGCGAGCTATATGCTCGCTTTTTTTTGCTCCAAAACTTTTATCCTATCTTATTCCATAAATACTAGTTGAAACACCTTAAAAGACTTTAGAATTGAAAAAATCATTATGATAGTCCACTCCGGTTTTTTTTAAAAGAATCTAAATAAATTAACCTTCCTAATTAATAAACCCAATAATATGTTCATAAAAAAAGACGATCAAAATGATCGTCTTTTTTTATAAGTATGAAATTATTCTTTATTAAAAGAATTTTGCTCTATTGTCATTAATATCAGCAGTTTCTTCTAAAACCTGATATAATAGGTATCCTCTTGAACTTAATTCTCCCACTAGTTTTTTACGGAAAGTATCATAGTTATCTAACTCGACTGGAGTATCTCTTTTTCTAACCATTACAACAAATACACCCTTCTCTCCTTCAATTTCTTTAGAAATTTCATCTATTTTCAAAGTTGACATTGCACCAACAACTGTAGGCTCATTACCAACTCCAGATAATAACGGACTTGCTAAACTTACTAATGATACAGAACTAACTGATACACTATTATTAGTAGCAATTTCTTCTAAAGTAGCTCCTTTCATTTTTTCAATAATTAGAGCTGCTTTTTTCTTGTTCATTAATTCTGGCCTTACTTTAGCAATTACGTCTGAACTTAATGAAACACCATCTTTTTCAGTTTTATCATTCAAAACAACAACGGCATAACCTCTTTTTCCAGCAACATCAACGTCAAAACGCTTAGAATCTCCAACAACTCTTTCTTTGTTAAAAGCCCAAGTTACAATAGATCTTTGACTATTTAATCCAGATACATTTTCATCTAAATCTTTTAAGTTAACGGCAGATTGAACATTTAAACCACCTTCACTAGCCAAATCTTCGATTTTTTTACCATCAGATAAATTTGCCGATAATGTTTCAGCTTGTTCAAAAATAATATTTTCAGTTTCTTCAGAAGCTTCAATTGCTCGAGCAAATGTAACTATTTTACGAGCCTCAATAGATTTTGTTTGTTCAACAACGCTAATTATATGATATCCAAAAGCTGTTTCAACAACACCTACACTACCAGCTTTATTTTTATATATATAATTTGCAAAATCTTTATCAAATGAAGGTGAGAAAGCTTGATCTTTTCTAATCCATCCAATATCTCCTCCTTTACCTTTTGTACCATCTGTATTAATTTCATCTGCAATTTCAATAAATTTAGTTTTATTATTCTTTACCAATGTAAAAATACTATCTGCAGCTATTTTAGCATCTTCTTTTGATTTTAATGAAGTTGATCTAACAGCTCCAATAAATGGCACCAAAATATGACTCGATTTTACCGAATCTGGTAATTCGGTAACTTCAACAATCTTAGATATCTTATAAAAACCATTATTCTTATATGGCCCAACTACATCTCCTTCTAATCCGCTAAAGATAGCTTCTGAAATTTCTGCTGCTACTTGATTTTTAAATTTAAATCCGTGATCATAAGATAAATCAGATTTGTTATCATTTAAAAAAGATTCATATTTTGTAGCATTCTTCAAACCTAAAACATTAACTTTTGCTTTAGCAGCATTGCTATACTCTTCTCTATCATTAATAAAACCTTCAACAATATTTTTAACAGCGGTATCATCTGAAACTGATGGCTCTATATTGAATTTTACATATTGAATAGATCTAGTAGCTTCTGGCTTATATTTTTTAGGTTGACTGTTAACATACTTTTGAATTTCTTCTTTTGTAACTGTTGCTAAATCATCCGAAATACTAGCATATGGTATATAAACAAAATCAGCATCCATTTTAGTATTATTGTATAAATAATCTCTCTCCCCTTCTTTCAAAGAAGCTCCCAAACCAGCAGAAACTAATGAAGTGTATGCTTGGCGTTCTAAATTTTGTTTAATGCTTTTTTCAGTATCCAACCAGTTATACCACGCTTGAGTATTTCCAGCTTCAGCATCTGCTTTTAAATTAGCGATATATTCTTTTAGTTTTTCTTCATCAAAAAGATTCGCTTCATTTCTAAACATTGGTGAATTTTGAATTTCCGGTAAAGAAATCATTGTATCCCAAATATCTTTTTCTCCTACAATGATACCAGCTTTTTCCAATTGATTTGCAAATATTTTTTCGCTAACCATATTACTCCAAACAGCATTTACTGCCTGCATTTGAGTTGCTCTGCCTCCATTTTGAGTTCTATAAGCTTCTACTTGTTTCGCAAACTCCTCTCTATCTACTTCATCTCCATTCACTTCTCCAATAGCATTAATTTTGCTAGAACTAAAAAAATTCTGAATTGAGGTTGGATCAAGTACAAATGCAAAAAGGGCTAATCCAACAATAAGGATTAAGAACATTGAACGATCTCTAATTTTTGATAAAATTGCCATTATATATTTCTTTTAATTACAGTGTGCGAAAATACAATTTAGTATTTAATTATGAAAGTGAATTGAGTAATATTAACAGTTAAAAAAGTGGAATATTCAAGTATTATTAACTATTTATTATTCTTTATCCAAAACCTTTAAATAAACCTCCATAATTTTTGAAGAATCCACCTTCAACATTTTAAAATGTAGGTTATTAATTTCAATTATTTCATCTTGTTTTGGAATGTCTTCATGGTGATAAACAATAAAACCTGCCAAAGTTTCATAGGCCTCATCTTCAACCAAATTTAAATCATATGTTTCATTTAAATAATCTACTTCCAACCTTGCAGAAAATTCATATTCCTTGTTATTTATAACATGTTCCAAAAGTTCAATTGTATCATGCTCATCAATAATTTCTCCAAAAAGCTCTTCAACAATATCTTCTACAGTAACAACACCGGAAGTACCTCCAAACTCATCCAAAACAACAGAAATACTTTTCTTCTTCTTAATTAATACCTTTAAAACGTTATTAATCATCATGCTCTCCGGAACATATTGAACTGGCAACAAAATAGACTGTATGTTTTTAGGCTTTTTAAACAATTCAAAAGCATGTACATAACCAACTACATGATCTAAAGATTCTTTATAAACCAAAATTTTTGAATACCCAGTTTCAATAAATATTTTTTTTAAATTGGTAATAGTTTCATTAACGTTTACAGCGACAATTTCGGTACGAGGAATCATAATTTCACGTGCCTTAACATTATCAAATTCAAGGGCATTTTGAAAAATTTGAATTTCAGAATCTACATCTTCGCTATCTTTCGCATTTTCTAATTGTTCAATAATATAATTACCAAGTTCTTCTTTACTAAACTCTGTTTGTTGATCAACTTTTGAAGAATTAAAAAAGACTTTCAAAACATAGTCCGAAATGGCTGTTATAAAATTCGAAATATAATGGAAAATCACATAAAAGAAATATGCTGCTGGCGCAAAAAGCCAAAGGGCTTCATTTGCATAAATCCTAAAAATAGCTTTGGGAACAAACTCAGCAGTTACTAAAATTACAATAGTAGAAATTAATGTTTGAATTAACAGTACAGAAAACTCATTTAAAGCATCAATAGGTAATAAACCAATAATAAGTTCTCCCATAAAAAAACTGTAAACTACCAAGGAAATATTATTCCCAACTAGCATAGTAGTAATAAATTTGGAAGATTTAGAAGTTAATCTTTTAAGAATTTTAGAAGTAAACCCTTCTTTCTTTTTTTGAAGTTCAACTTGAAATTTATTGGCCGCCACATAAGCAATTTCCATTCCTGAAAAAAAAGCCGAAAGTAATATTGAAATTAATATTATAACAATTTGAAACTCCATTTATTTACTTTTTCTATTTTCAATCCTATTTCTGAACCTTTTTTTAAAAAAATACATGAAAATAGCAACAACAGAAAATAAAAGCATCATATAGGCTTTATCTCTGCTTTCATTCCAATTTAAAATAGTTTCAATCATAAACACAAAAGCTATAATTAAATAACCATATTCAAATATTTTCCAAATTTTTTGCATCACTTATTCTTTAATATTAATTACTCCGCTTTGATTTTTCACCCACCAGTGTTTTAAATCTTCAGATGCCTCAAAACCAAATCCATTAATTGTATCTGTTAAGGTATAAAAGGTAAACTTTTTTTCTGTAAAAAAATAATGTGTTTTTTGATCCCAGAAAATTTGTTGTGTCACCAATTTTTTCTTTTGGCCATAATTATAAATAACAACATTGCCTTTTATTTCAGAAACTTCAGTTTTGGTATAACTTTTAGCATACCCTCCTTCAATAGTTGTAGAATCTCCATTTTGTTCAATAGAGATTATTTTAATCCCTTCAGGAAATTCCGAATACGGATGATTTTCTCTATTGGCAAAATCTAACATAATCGGGGCTTTCATTTTTACATCAATTCTACCAGAATCTGTATGTTTATGATCTATATCATAAGCTTCTCCTATTGGCAAATTTTTATCAGCCAAAAAATCTCGTACCTCCTTAGCACTATTTGTACATGAAAAAAACATTGCTATTGATAAAACAACAGCAATGTTTACTATTTTATTTACAACTGATTTTGTCATTGAACAAATATATCAATTATAATATTTTAATTCTAATTTAAGGAACTCTAACTGTCTCATTAATCCAACATCCAATTTTCACTGGTGTTCCTGATTTTACACCAGCTACAAATAAATCTTTTTTACTTGGAACATTCTCAGAGTAATTAGCAATGTATTTATTTGCTTTACTGGAAATACTAGGGTCAACAGATTTTGCTTTATAAGCCATATTTAAAGCTGCAACATAAACCATTCTTTTAGATACTACATCAGTCCCACAAGAGTTTGCACTTGAAGCATATAAACTAGCGATAAGCAAATATGCATTACCCATTGAAGGAGCATTCTCTAAAGACTTATAAGCATAGCTTCTTGCCTCACTTTTTCTTCCTTGTTTACCTAAAATTTGAGCAACCGTTAATAAATACTTAGCTTTTTTATAAGTATCGGTTTCTTGATCAACCGCTCTTTTAAAATAATCCATTGCTTTATTATTATCTCCTTTTTTCAATAAAATTCCAGCATAAAAAACTGATGCTTGAGGAGATGGATCTGCATGAACATAAGCCTCAACTAAAGTATCATAAAAAGGATCATCTGTACACTCTTTATTATACATCCTTGATACAGCATTTTTCAACCAAGCAGCATCATTTTTCTTTTCTTCAAAATATTTTTTATTTAAAGGAATTAAATTCTCACAAGTTGAAATTGCAGATAATTTAGAATCCAATCCAGACTCAACAAGAGTTAAATTTGTTAAAATTTGTTGATATCCTTTTCTTAATTTTTGATCTCTTGCACCTAAAGTAGTTGAATCCTTAGCATTGATAATTTCAATTTTCTTAGAGTATTCCTCCCTCTTTAATTCAATACCAGCACCAACTTCATCATACGTATCAAATACTTTTTGAGCATCAGAATCTTTATACTTATTTAAGATAATATCAAAATACTGATAAATATTTCTTGGTGAAACCTCAGTAACATCTTCTTTAAAGGCCTTATCAATCCAGTAAAAAACTTCTTCTTCTGAAGCTCCGTGCTCAGCTTTAAACGTTGCTATCTTATCATAAACGTATCCAAAGTCTTTAGGGTAATATTTAAGTCTTTGCTCATAAACCCTCATAACCATATCACGAGCTGCAGGCTTATCAGCTTCTGATGCGTTATCTAACTTAGATTCAGCAATTTTAACTCCTAACTTATAGATATTAATTGATAAAGTAGGACAGTTATCCATACACCATAACCAATTTTCATAAGCGGCATCATATTTTTTTGCTTTATAATCTCCTTTAAATAGATTGTATTTTATATTACAATCTGCATTTACCTGTGCAAAAAGAACAGGTACAGAAACCATAAAAAATAAAATAGTTAAAATTTGTTTCATTTTTTTCATCTTCTTATCCTTTAAATTAAAATATCTCTAGTTTGTTAAACCATTTGTCGTTTAATGAAAGACCTAGCCTAAAATTAAAATAATTTTCTTGAACCAACCCTTTACTTGTATTTCCTCTTTTCCCAAAATCAAATCCAACATTTAAATTTGATAGTTGTTTCCCAACTGGTAAACCTACACCAAAAGATATGCCAAAATCATTTAATGGAGTAAAATCATTTCCATTTCCTGAAGCATCTAGTGCTAAACCTGTCTTTTCAATTTTTACCCCAGCTCTATAAGTTGCCCTTTCCCAGTAACTAGCAATAGAATTAAATTTAGGAGTATAAAACCCTCCAATTGAAACTCTACTATAATTAGCATAAGAAATTTTAGAATATTTACTAAATGTGTTTCCTTGCAAATTTAAAGCATTTTGAAAACTATAATCAATTCCCGCATACCATTTATTCTCTTTACCTAAACCAACTCCTAATGTGGTTTTAATTGGTGATGACAAAGTTCCTTTGCTTTCGACATTTAATATTGTGTCTCTTGATATTTGAGTACTACCTAAAGAAAGGCTATACAAATACTCTTTACCGTTTGCATTTAAATCATTTTCTAAATCAAAATTCCCACCTAAATGTAAGTCCATTTTCTTACTAATTGCAGTTTTATAAAGAAAACCTGCATTTAATGCAAAACTATTTACATTTGATATTGTTTCATATTTTGATGCAAGTGAAACATTTTTCACTTGATTAACCGTACTGTTTTCAATTTTTCCAAAAATATAATTCCCTTGAAAACCAAGACTTAGCCCTTTTAATACTTCATAACCGAGCCCTAAGAACACTTTATTTGTCCCACCGTTCCCTTCGTACATTGAACCTTCTACTACATTACCCTCAGTATCATATGTATTAGCAACTAAAGAATATCCAACAGAAGTATTTGGCAATAGACCAAATGTAAAACCTCCTTTTTCTCCTAATGGTATTCCAAAAGCTAAATAAGAAAGATATGTTGTTGCAGCACTTTGTTTATTCTCTGTGTCTTTCGCCCACGTATTTTTATTTTCAATTGCTAACGAATAGGTTGTAAAACGTAACGCTGAATTTGCCGCTGGATTCGATAAATTTAAATGATAAACATCATTCAAAGATACACCAGCTCCTCCCATTCCAAGTTGTTCAACTGTGTTTCCGTTATTTTTATCTCCTATTCCAAAAAAAGAATATGCCGAAGTGTTATTTTTTTGTGCAAAACTCGCAATTGATATAAATAGAGTTAATACTACTATTATTCTTTTTACCATTTATTATAAATTATAGGTCAAAATTGTATTTAATCCTTCTAATAAAAAATTAGGATTGGCAAATATGCCATTTTTTAATCTATTTGACAAGAAATTAACGTCCCCTCCTGTTAAAACAAGTGTTAAATGTTCATTTTTTTTTCTATACTGCTTAATTACACCCTTTATTTCATTTAAAACCCCATTAACAACACCTGAATGGATACTAGATTCTGTTGAATTACCAATTAATTGAAAATCATCATTTACCTGTAACAAAGGTAATTTTTTAGTAAATTCATTAAGAGCTTTATACCTCATATTTATTCCAGGAGAAATTGCACCACCAAAATAACAACCATTTTCATTTATAAAATCATATGTAATGCAAGTTCCTGCATCAATTACAAGAACATTTTTACTTGGATAACTTGAAATTGCAGATGAAACAAGAGCAATTCGATCAACACCTAGCGTTTTAGGAGTTGAATATTTATTTTCGAAAGGAACTTTTGTGGAAGAATTAAGCTCAAAAAGATGAATATTTCTATTTATTTCAAAAATTTGAGATTTTTTTATTGATCCAACTGAAGAAATAATTCCATTTTTACAATCGAATTTTTTTATCAGTTTTAAGACTCCTTCAACAAGGTTTTCATTCGTAAAGATTTCATTATGAATTAATTCCTTACCATTAAAAACAGCAATTTTAACCCTTGTATTTCCTGCATCTATAATTAAGTTCATTCTTATTTTTTATCAAGTATCAAAAATACAACAGATTTTTTAAAAAATGTTTGGATTTATATTAAAAATACATTTATATTTGCAACCGCTAAAGCGATGGTGCCTTAGCTCAGTTGGTAGAGCAAAGGACTGAAAATCCTTGTGTCCCTGGTTCGATTCCTGGAGGCACCACC